>ENA-UOOK01000314-UOOK01000314.1-fermentation-metagenome-genome-assembly--contig:-NODE-314-length-62501-cov-9.965650_pt1 | contig 62501 bp, 49 predicted proteins | sample MGYA00245777_ERZ724023 | MGnify/ENA primary metagenome ERZ724023 (study PRJEB28704, sample SAMN03018312) | fermentation metagenome | biome: anthropogenic terrestrial biome; feature: soil; material... | reverse complement strand
TGGTTCCAATATTTACATGGGGTTTAGTTCTTTCAAAATGTGCTTTTGCCATTATCGTTTCCTCCCTTTATCCATATGGCTGTTTCTCTACTTATGTAGATATTTTATTTATTTTTATTAAGTTTTAAATAACCCGCTGCTTAGTAAACTTAACCTGGTGTACTGTGTTTGCTGGAGCTCATGACCGGAATCGAACCGGTGACCTCTACCTTACCAAGGTAGTGCTCTGCCGACTGAGCTACATGAGCGCATGGAGCGGGTAACGGGGATCGAACCCGCACCTCCGGCTTGGGAAGCCGGAACTCTACCATTGAGCTATACCCGCACACCCCTGTGAAACATAATTGTGCTGCAAATGCTCTAATATTACGCTATATTATTTTACTATCGATTAGCAATACTGTCAAGCATTATTAATGCTTTAGTTGATGCTGATGCCGATACATATAAGATACCTCGCCAGCAATCAGCAGTCAACACCTAACATTTAGCATTCATCTCTATCAACTAAATATTTTTCAAGTTTTCTTTTAACTCTTTGGAGTGCATTATCTATAGATTTAGCATGCCTATCTAAATCACATGCAATCTCTTGATAGGATTTTCCTTCGAGGTAAGATTTTAAAACTTCCCATTCGAGATCACTAAGTACCTCTCCTATCTTTACCTCCATATTTTCTAACTCTTCTCGGCCTATTATAAGTTCTTCAGGATCTGATATTTTTGTACCTGATAAAACATCAAGAAGCGTTCTATCAGACTCTTCATCATAAATTGGCTTATTAAGAGATACATACGAATTAAGCGGAATATGTTTTTGTCTTGTGGCAGTTTTTATTGCTGTAATTATTTGTCTCGTGATGCAAAGCTCTGCAAATGCTCTAAAAGAGGAAAGCTTGTCCGCCTTAAAGTCCCTAATAGCTTTATAAAGGCCAATCATACCTTCTTGTATTATATCTTCTTTATCCGCTCCAATTAGAAAATAGGATTTAGCCTTTGCTCTTACAAAGTTCTTGTACTTATGAATTATATGTTCTTGAGCCTTAACATCCCCATCCTGCGCAAACTGAACAACCTCCTCGTCCCTCATATCACTATAATCAATACTTGTAGGTTGAATTTTATGCGCATTAGCAACTTGCTTCAAAAATACCGCCCCCAGTTGAAGTATTATGATCATTATAGACTATAAGAATGATTATACATTAGTGTTTGCTCTAAAGTCAAGGTAATCAAGGTTCGCGACGCATTTTTTCAAGTTCTTCCAGTATATTTTTGTCTATCCTATCTTCTAGGTTATCTATTTTAGGTATCTTCGAGAGCTTGTACCTTTCTTTCATAGCCTTTTTTGCCTTATAAACCTCTCTTTTTAGCTCCCTTGATGATATCCTTACAGCTCCTCTTCCTAGAACGACTTGCTGCTCTAGCCAATCAGATGTTGCAACGGTAATATAATATAGTTTCCCATACTCATCCACAAACTTTTCTATATATTCATCAGCTATTTGATTTTCTTTTGTATAAACAACCTCTAATCCTCCGTAGGTCAGATGTTTTTCCTTGCTTCCTTTTACAAGGTGGGCATCAAATACCAATATAGCTTTTATCCCTTTATAGGCTCTATAGTTTTCTATAAGCTCCATCAACTTATCTCTTGCATCCTCTAGACTATACTTTTGTATTTCTTTAAGCTCTTCCCAAGAGTTTATTATATTGTAGCCATCAACTAGCAAATAACTGGCCAAGACATCCACCTATTCCTTTGTTATTCTCTGTCTCACAACTTCATACATTAAAACAGCTCCAGCAACACTTGCATTTAGTGAGGATACCTTACCTTTCATAGGCATATTCACTAAATAATCACACCTATCTTTTACTAATCTGCTTATTCCTTCTCCTTCACTACCTATTACTAAAGCTATAGCATCTGTAAAATCTGATTCAAAATACGATTTATCTCCATCCATATCTGCTCCAACTATCCAAAGTCCATTTTCTTTTAACTTATTTATAGTTTGAGATATATTAGTAACCTTTGCAACCTTTACATACTCTATTGCTCCTGCTGATGCTTTAGCTACTGTAGGAGTAAGTCCTACAGCTCTTCTCTTAGGTATAATAATACCATGTGCACCTGTAGCCTCTGCTGTTCTTATTATTGCTCCTAAATTATGCGGGTCATATATTTCATCAAGTATTATTACAAAAGGCTTCTCTCCTTTTTCCTTTGCATAATTTAGTATATCTTGAACCTCAACATATTTATAGGGTGAGGTAATTGCAATTACCCCCTGATGGCTCTTAGTCTCTGACATATAATCTAGCTTTTCTCTATCAACTTCTACAATTACCAATCCTTTTTCCCTTGCCATGGCTATAAGCTGTCTTATGGATCCTTCTTGAGATCCTTTTGCTATTAGTATCTTTTCTATTGTACGCCCAGATTTTATTGCTTCAATTACAGGGTTTCTGCCCTCAAGCATTGGTATATCCTGATACTTCTTATCTTCTTTATTATCTTTTGGGTACCTTACTTTTTCGGAACTATTGTTTCGTTTGCTAATAGGCTTTTTATTCTCATCTGTAAAATTTTTTCTATATTTTGTGTTTTTCATAAAACCATCCTACTCTCATTTTTATAACATTACTTTCTCTATTTCTATTCTATTGTTCCCTTTTTTCTATACTCTGATACTTTTTCCTAACATCATTAATTTTCCCACAAGTCATTTTACCTTCAGAACAAGGGCCATGAGCACATGAAGGACCAGCATTTTTAAATATCAAAGGTGCAACTTCTCTTACCTGCTTTAACATTTCATCAGCAAGAGCATGAATCTCCCATTGAGTCCTGTTGCAGCATCTATGATTAAAAAAGTTCAGCAGTGTTCTAGCATTCATAGTAAATACTATTTTAGTCTCGCAAGCATTAGGGAATACATATCTAGCATCTTCAATAGCAGTTTTCTCAGCCTTTCTTTGGGCTTGTACTTCATCTTCCCCTGATTCTATTAGCTCCTTAAAATGATCTTGGTATAACATATCAGCAAGCTCATCATAGCATTTTTGACTATATTCCATTGCTTCTATAAACTTTTCTTTAGCTTTGGGATTATTCTCAATGCTAGGAGGCACTATATATCCAAACTGATCTAATTTTACATACCTTTGGGACTGCTGAGAATAAGATGCTATCCTATGTCTTACCAATTGGTGGGTAAGGGTTCTGCTTACCCCCTCTACGCCAAATGTAAAGCTTACATGTTCAATTGGCGATTCATGGTCTAGTCCCATTAACATATTAATAAATCTATCTATGGATTTATCATCTAAATTATCCATAATCTCATCAACGCCTGAATGGCTATAGCATAGCTTTGCTGCAGCAGTAACTAGCTTTTCTGGCTCTGGTGTATACTGAAGCAGCTTAACTTTTAATTTTGTCTCCAAAATATTACCTCCCTAATTGTCAATAGAAGTTTCCAAAACTTCTCTTAATCTTTCCATATTTCCTATAAGATAAAGGTATCCTATTAATGCTTCAAATCCAGTGGCCGCTCTATACTCTACCACGTCAGCATTTTTAGGAACTGTACCTGATTTAGTATTCCTTCCTCTTTTAACTATTCCCATCTCTTCCTCTGTTAAATGATCTGCTATCTTATGAATTATGTCAGACTGAGCGTGGGCCTTTACATATTCAATAGTCATGACATGAAGCTTATGAGCAGTTTTGGTAGGCTCCATGGCAACTAATGTTGTTCTTATAAAAACTTCATATACTGCATCGCCTACATAAGCAAGTACAAGTGGATTTAAAGCTCTAGCCTCCTCTACAGTGGCAGCCCTATCCCCGCCTCTTATGCCTTCTAACATTCCGTCAAACATATATTCACTCTCTTTCTTATATCCTTTTCCACTTTACTCCTTGAGGTGTATCTTCAAGTATTATTCCTTTTGCTTTTAAATCATCCCTTATTTTATCAGCCAAAGCCCAGTCTTTTTCTTCCCTAGCCCTTTGCCTATCCTCAATTAGCTGCTCAATATCTTCATTTATCTCACTTTTTGTTGTCTTCTGCAAAAGTCCTAAAGGACTTGATATATCTCTTATTATATTAAGTGCTTCCTCGGAAAGCTTCTTTGGGGATCCAGCCTTTATATTAGTATTAGCATCTCTTACAAGATCATATACTACAGATATACCATCTGCTGTATTAAAGTCATCATCCATAACCTCAATAAACTTATCTTTATATCCATCAATTCTTTTATATATTTCCTCTTCCTCTCCAGTTAACTCCCTATCCTCAGCAGACTCTAATATATACTCAAGGTTATATATTGAATTATAAAGTCTTTCAAGTCCTGATTTAGACTGCTCAAGAAGGTCTAGACTAAAATTAAGAGGTGTTCTATAGTGGCCTGAAAGTATAAAAAGCCTTATAATCTCTGGATCATACTTTTCAAGTATCTCTCTTGCTGTAAAGAAGTTCTTTAAAGACTTTGACATCTTCTCATCGTTAATATTTAAAAATGCTGAGTGCATCCAATACCTGGCAAATGGTTTCCCTGTTTTTGCCTCGCTTTGAGCTATTTCATTTTCATGATGAGGGAATATAAGGTCTGCGCCGCCTGCGTGTATATCTATAGTGTCCCCAAGTATGGTGGTTGACATTGTAGAGCATTCTATATGCCAACCTGGTCTTCCCATTCCCCATGGGCTTTCCCATGCAGGCTCTCCAGGCTTTTGTTTCTTCCAAAGTGCAAAATCCATTGGGTCTTTTTTTCTATCGTCCACATTTATTCTTACGCCAGACTCTAAATCATCAAGGCTTTGGTGGGATAGTTTGCCATATCCTTTAAAACTTGATGTACTAAAATACACATCTCCATCTATATTATAAGCAAACCCCTTATCCTCAAGGCACTTTACAAAATCTATTATCTCATTTATAAGCTCAGTTGCCCTAGGATTTTGTGTAGCCCTTTCAATCCCCAAAGCATCTGCATCTTTATAATATTCTGCAATATATTTATCTCCAAGCTCTTTTACAGAGACTCCATCTTTATTGGCCCTGCTTATCATTTTATCATCTATATCTGTAAAGTTTTGAATGTATTTAACATTATAGCCTCTATACTCTAAGTATCTCCTTACAGTATCAAAAGAAACAAAGGTTCTGGCATTACCTATATGAATTAAGTCATATACTGTAGGGCCACATACGTACATTGATACTTCTCCTTCTTTTAAAGGTATAAAATCTTCTTTTTGCCTAGTTAATGTATTGAATATTTTGATTCCCATACGTAATCTCCTTATATAATTATTTAGGTTATTGATATTGAGAGGAAACCTATAAACCTTATATTTAATTAAAGCACAAATTTTTTATATAAGTATATTTAATATAAGCCATTATATCATTATTTGCTAATGTTATGTTCTCTTTATTATTAACATATAGATTTTTATTTTACAATACTTACTAATAATATTCTACATCTTTCCGCTGTACCCATAATATTCTCAAAACCGTCTTTTTATGCTACAATATTTGTATATTATACGATTATCATCTTAGGAGTTATGTATGGGTAGGAAAAATAGACACTTTCTAGCAAAATTTAATACAGTGCTTTTATTAATAACAGTCATCTGCTATTTAGGTTTAAATTGCTATAGTTCCATTATACAGAACATTTCATCTATAATAATAGGGGTTTGTCTTGGTATATTTTTATTTGTTAACTTTAATTCAAGACATTCAATAATAAAAAAATTAAATTACAAAAAAATAAGTGGCCGGGTATAAATAATTTACCCGGCCATCAATATTTTAATTCCACCACACCTGTCAAATAAATATTATCATATAATTATATAAAACATATGATATTTAGGTAATTTTACAAGTTATTAACTACCCACAACTATATATTACCACATTTATTTAGATACTACCATTAAAAAGAGAACTTTTTATAATAATTTAAAAATTTTGTCATATCTAGATCAAACCCTAAATATAACAGACTCCCTATCGAACATAAATTTAGCAAAGAATATTGAAATTGCTATATAAACAATTGCCCACATAAAGCTTATGGCAATATGGAGCGGATTGTAAATACCTACTATTAGTTCTTTTATTATGCATATTATATTTACCAATGGAATATGAAAATATACATCAGCTATATTTTTAGGATCCATCATATATACAGCAAATGCTGGTATCATAACTAATATAGTTACTGGAGATAAATAGGTTTGAGCCTCCTTAAAGGATCTTGCATACACACTTATTGCAAGCTCAATAGCTGCAAATATAAGTGAAAGGCAAATAGATGCTAAGGCAATTATTAATATTGATGTTATTGGAATTGCCATTCCCTTTCCCAAAAGCTCTGGGTTTGACTTTTGAGCGATGAAAAGCCCTATCATGGATGCCAAAGTTCCTATTACGCCTGCAACAGTTATGGCAAGGTATTTACCCATTAAAAGAGATAATCTATTGGCCTGAGTTGTAAGCAGTGGTTCTAATGTTCCTCTTTCCTTCTCACCTGCACCATTATCTGTTGCTGCTGGAAGTACGCTTGTTGCAGAATATATTGCAAGCATAAGAGGCATTATCATAGCAAATATCATCATGCCTATTCCATCATCTCCCTTAGGAGCAGTCCTTTTTTCCTGTATATCTATTGGTATCAGTATAGAGGTGTCTATTCCTTTTGCTGTTAACCTTTGGGTTACTACAGAAGATGAAAACTCGCTTATATATTGTCTTATAGTTTGAGCTGCCATCATTGATGTTTGATTTGTATCATCGTATTGTATTGTTATTGGTACAGGTTTATTTGTTTTTAGTATTTCATCAAAATCTTTATCAATAAAAATAATGGCTTGTACTGTACCTTTTTTAACAGCTTCATCAGGATCGGTTACATCAGTAATTTTCAAATCCTCTTTGCTTTCTAGAAACTTTACAATGGATGCATCTTTATTTTCTGATTCTATTGCAACTGCTATACCTTTTTCTTCTACATCTTTAGTTATCCTCTTTTGGCTAAATCCCATAAAGCCGTACATAATTGGGAATATAAGTATTGGGATAAGTATGCTTGATATTATGGTCTTTTTGTCCCTAAACATATCAATTAATTCTTTTTTAAATACTATAAGTACATGCTTCATATTCACTGTGCGCCACCTACCAATCTCATAAATACCTCTTCTAAATTATCATTATTAAAATGCTTTTCAAGCTCTGGGATAGTGCCATTTGCTACTATTTCGCCCTTATTAATTATAACTACCCTATCGCATAGTTTTTCTACTTCACTCATTGTATGGCTTGAAAATATAATTACCTTCCCCTCTGCTCTACAGGTCTGAATAAAATCATGTACCACTCTTGTTGCAGTAACATCTAGGCCAGAGGTTGGCTCATCAAAAAGCATTACCTTTGGATCATGTACAATGGCTCTTGCAATAGATACCTTCTGCTTCATACCTCTTGAAAACTTTGCCACCCTTTTGTCTATATACTCATTCATATCAAGCATATTTGAAAGTTCATCTATCCTTTTTTCTATGTCAGACTTTTTCATATTATTAAGCTCTGCAAAGTATCTTATATTCTCTCTTGCAGTAAGCCTATCATATATTCCAACCTCTCCTCCAAATAGTATACCTATCTCTGCCCTAACTTTCTCAGGCTCCTTTAAAAGATCGTATCCATTTATTTGGGCATCCCCATCTGTTGGTTTAAGCATAGTAGCAAGTATTCTAAGTGTAGTAGTTTTACCTGCACCATTTTCTCCTAAAAGTCCTAATACCTCGCCTTCTTTTGCTTCAAAGCTTATTCCCTTTACAGCTTCAAAGTCTTTAAACCTCTTTCTTAGGTTTTTTACTATAATCACTAAATAACCCTCCGTTCTATTAATTCATAATTATGCTTGCTACAGCCATGGCTGAAATACCTTCCCCCCTGCCTGTAAATCCAAGTCCTTCCTCAGTTGTGGCTTTAATATTTACTCTGCTTATATCAGTATTAAGGGCATCTGCAATGTTTGCCCTCATATCCTCTATATAGGGTGCTAATTTAGGTCTTTGGGCAATAACCGTTGCATCTATATTATTTACGCCATACCCTTTTTCCCTCAGAGTCTCCCTTACCCTTCTTAAAAGCTCTATACTAGATACTCCTTTATATGAATCATCAGTATCTGGAAAGTGCTTTCCTATATCTCCAAGTGCCGCAGCTCCGAGTAGTGCGTCCATTATTGCATGGACTAATACGTCAGCATCTGAGTGTCCTAAAAGTCCTTTATCATACTCTATACATACCCCCCCTATATACAGTTTCCTATCTTCTGTAAACCTATGGACATCATACCCGATTCCAAATCTCATTAATATCCTCCTTAAATATAACCATTATAAATATAATATAAAAAGTAGCTCATTTCAACTAAAAAGTTTTAATGCCCTCTCTGCTGCCTAGTATAGCCTCTCCGAAATACAAATCCTCTCTAGTTGTTATTTTAATATTTTCATAGCTTCCCTCAAAAAGTTTAACCCCTCTGCCGCACTTTTCTACAAGGACGGTATCGTCAGTTCCTATAAATCCTTTACATTCCGCCTTCTTGTGTGCATCATATATAATATCAAACATAAATGTTTGAGGGGTTTGAATTGCGTATAGCTTTGATCTATCTAAAGTTTTAGCTACGAATCCATTATCATCAGCCATTTTAATGGTATCTTTAACTAAAACAGCACAAGCTGCTGCACCAAATTCGTAGGCATTAACAACACTTCTATTTATTATCTCAGAGGTTACAAATGGCCTTGCCCCATCATGAATTATTACAATATCACAAAACTCTTTTATTGCTTCAAGGCCATTTCTTACGGATTCTTGTCTTTCTTTTCCCCCTGGGGTTATACTAAAAACCTTTTTTATATTATATTTACTGCTGTTAACTATATTTTCTTCACAATATTTAATACGGTTATCTTCTGTAACTATTACTATATCATCTACCACGTCACACTTGCCAAATACCTCTAATGTATGAACGAGTAAAGGCTTACCCTTAAGCATTAGATACTGTTTTTCTATTTTGCTCTCCATCCTTGTTCCTTTGCCAGCTGCAGCAATTATAGCACATACCCTAAGCCCTTTATACAAAGTAACCCCCCCAAAAACAAAGCCAGGTTTAAAATTGTTGTTCCAACTCAAACCTAGCTTATACCAATAATCTATTATTTTAATAATTCCTTCTATACTGCCCTCTCAACCTGATTTTTCGGCTTTGCAAATATCATTCTTCCAGCTGCTGTCTGAAGTACGCTAGTAACCACGACCTCTATTGTCTCTCCAATAAATTTCCGTCCGCCATCTACTACAATCATTGTTCCATCGTCAAGGTAGGCAACACCCTGACCATTTTCCTTGCCATCTTTTATAACCTGAACAATCATCTCTTCCCCTGGAAGAACTACAGGTTTTACTGCATTGGCAAGTTCATTTATATTAAGAACATCGACCCCCTGAAATTCAGCCACTTTATTGAGATTATAATCATTAGTGACTACCTTGCCTCCTAGAGTCTGAGCAAGTTTTAATAGTTTTGAATCCACTTCTTCTATGTCTTTAAAGTCCTTCTCCACTATCTCTACAGGTATATCAAGTTCCTTTTGTATCTTATTTAGTACATCAAGCCCTCTTCTTCCTCTATTCCTTTTTAGAGCATCAGATGAGTCTGCTATGTGTCTAAGTTCCTCAAGTATAAATCCTGGTATAATAAGTGGCCCCTCAACAAAGTCTGTTTGGCATATGTCAAATATCCTTCCATCAATAATTACGCTTGTATCAAGAACCTTAGGCTGAACCCTGTGTTCTCCCTTTGCGCCTTTTTGCTTTCCTCCAATTTTTTTAAAGAAAGAAAAAAAGTTATATATCTCCTCTTTTCTTTTTATGGCTATATTAGCCCCTATAGAACCTAATACAATATTGAATATTAATGCTATGATTGTGCCTATGTTATATGGTATATTATACAAAGGGTTTGCAAAGAGATTAGCTATTATAAGGCCGATTATTAAACCAGATCCCCCTAATAATATATCGTTTATAGGCATCTTTTGCATGGCACCTTCTATAAATTGTGTCAACTTCTCTACAGCCTTTATTATAAAAGGAGAAATAAAATAGAATATAACTCCACCCAATAAGGTTATAATAACATACGCTAGCATTATCTTGACACCACCAGCCTGCATCTTTAAGAACTGTGTAATGACCGTATTAGACATAAGGGCACTGCTTAAAGCAAAACCAAGAATTAAACCGATTATACTAATTAGTCCTCGTATTATTTTATTTAACAATACTTTCACCTCCCTCCTTATTATTTACATAATTTATTGGTTTTAAACTTAAACTTTGTATCAGATAATTATTATTTCGTAAATATAAACTATATTTTTAATATGGATTTTTTTTATAATGCACTACCATCTTAAATATATAGTATATCATAAATGAATCAATACTGTAAATTTTTAATTTTTTTATACATAATTTATAAATTATCCACTTTGCCAAATATGGCCTCTTCTATTACACTATCAATATCTTGGCAGTTTAGACCTGTAACCAATTTTAATTCACTAAACAGTATTTCCTTGGCTAGTTCATATATTTTATTTTCTCCTGAGGATAGGCTCTTTTTCTTTTCTCTTATAGCCAAACTTTTTATAACATCAGCCAGATCATATACATCTCCTTTTTTTATCTTGTCAACATTATTTCTATATCGAACCCCCCAATTATCTGGTTCATCTACATTGGTTTCTTTTAATTTTTCTATAACATTTAAATATTCGCTGTAACTTATTATCTTCCTTATTTTGAAATCATCAACCGAATCAATTGGGATCATAACATTTATATTATCATTTGGCATCCACATAATATAATATTTCTTTTTCTGTCCTAGAACCTCTTTTTCCTCGATTGACTGTATAATTCCAGCGCCATGCATTGGATATACTATTTTCTCTCCTATACTAAGCATACTTTACGGCCCCCTATATTATAGTTTTATGATCATATAAATAATCACTATAATATTAGAATATTCGCAATCCACAATAATGTATAAAGTATTCTAATATATTTATGTGGAATCATTGACAAATACAGTCAATAAAAACTATAATTAGGTTAAGTTAATTATTTACAATGTAGGAGTGAACATACAATGAAGGATGTTATATTCGATGATTTTCAAAACATGGTCTCAGAATCCCTTGTAAGGCATAAGAGCATAATTGATGTATTATCAAAACTTCAGGAAACTGAAGCGAAAATTAGTAGAGGGGTGTGCAAGTCAGTAACCTCATGCGGCTGTATTGCAATAAATGCCCAAAAGCAAAAGTTCCCTTCAGAATGCACCGATGATATGACCTTTGAAGATTTTCATGGTTTTACATGCACTCATATAGATGGCTCATTATGTGATAATTGTAGAGAAGTTATTGAGAAAGAGATAGGAGATAATATTTTTTACTTAGCCTCCTTATGTAATTTACTAGATCTAAATATGTATGATATACTGCTAGATGAATATAATAAGATGAAAATGTTAGGTAAATACCATTTGAAGTAAAGATAGGTCTTCCAAAGTTGGAAGACCTATCTTTATTTTATACTAAATACATGCTTTATAACTTCTTGAAGTGTTTTACATTCTAAAACATTAATATTATCAAACTTAACATTTTTCCCTAGAGAATTTTGGGCTACATATACATTTTTAAAACCCATTCTATCCAGCTCTTTTATTCTTCCCTCAAGGGAAGGTACTTTTTTAAGCTCTCCAGTTAGGCCTACATCTGATATAAATACTGTATCACAAGGAATCCCTTTATCATAAATTGAAGATACAATGCTCATTATAACAGCTAAATTTGAAGCCTGTTCTTTAAGTTGTATGCCTCCAGTAGTCTTTATTACTACATTTTTATTAAATAACTGTTGGCATCCCCTTTGCTCTAGTATTGATATCAATGTATTTAACTGCTCTCTTCTTAAACATTCCCCTATTCTTGATGGGAACGGAGTAAATGAATTAGAAACTAAGCTTTCAATCTCAACAATAATTGGTCTTGAGCCTTCTTTTATAACTGCCAAAGCGCTGCCTGATACAGTTTCTTTTTTTTCTCTTCTCGTCATAAAATATTCCGAAGGGTTGTCAATAGATATAAGTCCTTTCTCTGTCATAGAGAAAAAACCCATCTCCCCTGTACCGCCAAACCTATTTTTAGTTGCCAAAAGGCTTCTTAACTCTTCTTCTCTCTCTCCTTCTATTACAAGTACAGTATCAACAAGATGCTCAAGTGCTCTAAGCCCTGCTATTTCATCATTTTTAGTCATCTGCCCAACAATTATTACAGCATGAGGCCTATCCCCGTCCTTTGCAATCCTTACAAGCTCATTGGCACAACCCATGGTCTGGGTTGGAGAACCTGCTCTTGAACCTTGAAATTCATCTAGTGTAAATGTTTGGATACTATCTACAATAATCAAATCAGGATCTATATTATCAATCGCCGATATAACATTGTCCATACTAGTATCTGATACAACCCAAATATTATCGCTAAGCCTATCTAATATTCTATCAGCCCTGTTTTTTATCTGGCTGTCGCTTTCCTCTCCTGAGGCATATAATACCTTATACCCAGAGGATGCTATATCATGGGCTACCTGCAAAAGCAGTGTTGACTTTCCTGCCCCTGGTCTTGCAGTTATTATGGTAACAGAGTCTCTAACTATTCCTCCGCCCATTACCCTATTAAACTCTTTTATGCCAGTTACTATTCTATGGCTATTTGTTGAAACAATATCCGTTAACTTAACAATAGGATTGCTCCTTCTCCTTTGGAGAGGGCTTACATGAGTCTCACTTTTACTATCCACATCTTTCTCCACAAAAGTATTCCACTCATTACAATTAAAACATTTTCCCGCCATTTTGGGGCTTTCATATCCACAATTTGAGCATACATATATAGTTTTATTCTTTATACAAAACACCTCCAAGCAAATCCCATTGCATTACATTATATTTCACAATACCTTTTATATCAACCAAAAAGTATTGCGGGAAAAATCCCGCAAATTACTTTTTGGTAAACTTAAGTTCCTTACCATCTACACCAACTAATACATTATCACCTTTGCTAACATTACCTTTTAGCATCTCTTCGGATAGCTTATCCTCAACAGCCTTTTGTATGGCACGTCTTAGCGGCCTTGCTCCATAGTTTAAATCAAATCCTTGCTTTGTTAAGAGCTTTTTGGCCTCATTCAAAAACTCTATATGAATATTTAGATTATCAAGCCTGCCTGTTACATCTTTTAACATAAGATCAACTATCTTCGTTAAATCTGACTCATCTAGCTGATGGAATACTATTATATCATCAAGCCTATTTAAAAACTCAGGCCTAAATGTTCTTTTAAGTTCATCTAGTACATTTTCTTTCATTCTCTCGTAGGATTCCTCCTGCTCATTTTCAGAGGTTGCAAACCCAAGTGTTCTCTGCTTCTTTATGGTGGTTGCTCCCACGTTAGATGTCATTATAATAATTGTATTTTTAAAATCAATTGTTCTGCCTTTTCCGTCAGTAAGTCTTCCATCCTCAAGTATCTGCAAAAGTATATTAAATACATCTGGGTGAGCCTTTTCAACCTCATCAAATAATACTACTGAATAAGGATTCCTTCTTACCTTTTCTGTAAGCTGTCCCCCTTCATCAAATCCAACATATCCTGGAGGAGATCCTATAAGCCTTGATACGGTATGTTTCTCCATATACTCTGACATATCTATTCTAATCATGGAGTTTTCATCACCAAACATTGCCTCTGCAAGTGCCTTTGATAGCTCTGTTTTACCAACCCCTGTAGGTCCTAAGAATATAAACGAGCCTATAGGCCTTTTAGGATCCTTAAGTCCAACCCTAGCCCTTCTTACAGCTCTAGAAACTGCTTTTACTGCTTCATTTTGTCCAATTACTCTTTCATGGAGTATGCTTTCAAGCTTCAAAAGCCTTTCTGACTCTTTTTCTGTAATCTTTATCACAGGGATATTAGTCCACTTAGCAACAACCTCTGCAATCTCCTCTTCTCCAACTACTGGGACTGATGTATCATTTTGCTGTTTCCAGTCTCCCTTTATACCATCTAATTTTTCTCTCAATTTCTTTTCTTCATCTCTAAATGATGCAGCCTTTTCAAATTCTTGATTTCTTATGGCTTCCTCTTTTTCTTTTTCTATCTCAGCTAATTCGCTTTCAAGCTTTTTAACATCAGGAGGTGCCGTAAATACTTGAAGCCTTACTCTAGATGCAGCCTCATCCATTAAATCAATTGCCTTATCTGGAAGATACCTGTCCGAAATATATCTATCTGATAAATTAACTGCAGCCTCTATTGCATCATCCGTTATTTTTACCCTATGATGGGCTTCATATTTATCTCTAAGTCCTAACAATATCTTTACAGCGTCTTCTTTTGTAGGTTCTCCTACTGTAATAGGCTGAAATCTTCTCTCAAGAGCAGGGTCTTTCTCAACATTTTTTCTATACTCATCTATAGTTGTAGCGCCTATGCACTGCAGCTCTCCTCTTGCAAGTGCAGGCTTTAATATATTAGATGCATCAATTGCTCCTTCTGCAGCTCCTGCGCCTATTATGGTGTGCATCTCATCTATAAATAGAATAACATTACCAGAGGTTCTAACCTCCTCCATTACGGTTTTAAGCCTTTCCTCAAATTCTCCCCTATATTTTGATCCTGCAACCATGGATGCTAAGTCTAAAGTTACCACCCTTTTATTTTTTAGTATTTCAGGTATAGCACCTTCAGCTATTTTCTGAGCCAAGCCTTCAACAACTGCTGTTTTTCCAACTCCAGGCTCTCCTATTAAAACGGGGTTATTCTTGGTTCTTCTTGAAAGTATTTCTATAACCCTTTCTGTTTCGCTTTGTCTTCCTATAACAGGGTCAAGCTTTCCTTCTTTAGCCATTTCAGTTAAATCTCTTCCATGTTCATTTAATGTTGGAGTGCTTTTATCTTTTGAAGATTGACCTCCTCTATTTCCTGCATTAGGTTCATTCATAGTTTTTATTATCTCTTCCCTCAGCTTATCAAAATCTACTCCAAGGTTTTGAAGTATTGCAACTGCAATACCTTCCCTCTCACTTGTGATTCCAAGAAGTATATGCTCAGGGCTCACATAATTATGGCCTAAATTTCTAGCTTCAATTATGGATAGCTCGATTAATCTCTTTGTTCTAGGTGTAAGAGCTATTTCGGTCTGAAAAATTGACGGAACCCCTCTTCCCTCTATATTTTCAACCTGCTCCCTTACAGCGTCTAGTGTAACACCAGCGCCTTGAAGTATCTTACATGCATTTCCTTCCCCTTCTTTTACAATACCTAAAAGAATATGCTCTGTTCCAACATAGTTATGATCGAAATACTGTGCCTCCTCTTGTGCAAGCAATAATACCTTTTGTGCTCTTTCTGTAAATCTTCCAAACATCATATAAATCACCTCTTTTTTAATTCTTCTCTTACATATTCTGCTCTTTTTATATCCACTGAAGATTCAGTAACCTCTTGCCCTTCTATCTTTGATAGTGTTGCAGGCTGAGTGTTTATCATAAGTTCATTTAACGTTAATAAATCTATACTATCTATTATTCCAACTTCTATTCCAAATCTAACATTTGATAATAAATTTAGGCATTCCCCGTTTGAAAGAATCCTTGCATTTTGTAAAACCCCAAGTGATCTCCATACAGTATCTTCAAGTGCGTTAGCATTTGACTTAGTAAGCCACTTTCTTGCTGCTCTTTCTTTATCAATTATCTGCTTTGTAACAGCAGTTAAATTTGAAATAATCTCTTCTTCAGATAACCCTAATGTTATTTGATTTGATATCTGATATATATTTCCCTGGGCATCAGACTCTTCGCCATATATGCCCCTTATAGTAAGTCCTACCTGTGTAACAGCATTTAGTATACCATTCATATTTCTCGTCATTGTAAGGGCTGGCAGATGTATCATAATAGATGCCCTCATACCCGTACCAATATTAGTAGGGCATGCCGTTAAATATCCAAACTTTTGATTATATGCATAATCAACTCTTTCTTCTATTACATCATCTATTTTATCTGCAAGCTCATATGCTCCATCTAACTGAAGCCCTGGGAATATTACCTGAAGTCTTATATGGTCTTCTTCATTTATCATTATACTAACTGTTTTATCATCATTTAGAAGAACGGCAGAGTTCTCATAATTGTCTATAAGCACTGGACTTACTAAATGACTTTCAACCATGGCCGTTCTATCAACAGAAGATAGTTTTGACATCTCTATTAAGTGAAAGCTATTAGCTAAGGTAGAATTCCCTTCTAAAATAGAACCACTGCATTCGTTTATAACCTTTTTTGCTTCTTCGCTGCCCATTGCGTTAGGAAATCTATATCCATTTATATTTCTTGCAAGCCTTATTCTGCTTGATAAAACTATATCACTATCTGATCCCATATATATCCCTCCTTATTCCCCATTATCATTATTCTCAAGCTGCTTAATTTTATCTCTTAATTCAGCTGCTTTTTCATAGTTTTCAGCTTCAATTGACTTTTTTAGTTCATACTTTAACTTTTCTATATCCCTTTTTACCCTTATAATTCCTCCAGTTCTCTTAGGAACCTTGCCGGTATGCTGGATATTTCCATGTATCCTTTTAAACATGGGCTCTAATCTTTCTCCAAATGCATTATAACATTTGCTGCATCCAAACCTTCCTGTTTTCTTAAAATCATTATAATCAAGCCCGCATTTACTACATTTTATATGCTCTTCAGGAGCAGATGGGGCTGAGCCAACTCCTGCAAAGTCCATCAGTCCAGCAAGTAAATTGGAAAATGAAAACGGGTTTTGAAATTCCTCTATTCCACTATTTATCCCCAAGTATTGATTCTTTTTTGCACATTGTTCACATATATGAATTTCATTTTTTTCCCCATTTATTATCCTTGTTACATGCACACTTGCAGGCCTTTTATTACATATTTGACAAAGCATAAATTTCCCTCCTTACAAATTAACCAACATTAATATCATTGATTTTAATATATTTGCTCTAATATAGTCTCTATCCTGAGGTTCAATAGTAAGAACCTTATCATTCATAGCTGCTTTCATAATTTCAGATTCTCTATTTGTTACCAATTCGTTTTCTAAAAAACAATCTATATAGGATTCAGCACTATTTTGGGAAATAGTATCCCCAATTTTATCAAAGACTAGCTTAATAAAATACTCATCCGGATCAAGACTTACTTTAGTAATCTTAATAGAGCCTCCGCCACCCCTTCTGCTTACAATATGATAGCCCTTATCCACGGTAAAACGAGTTGTAAGCACATAATTTATCTGTGATGGTGCACATCCAAAGTGGTTCGCAAGCTCATTTCTTTGTATCTCAAGGAAATCCTTTTCCGATTCATCAAGCATTTCTTTAATAAAATCTTCAATTATATCTGATAGTACCGCCATTAGCCATCCACTCTCCTTGACTTTGACTTTCTTTGACCTTACTAACTATTATATACATTTTAAATAATAATTCAATACCCAGATTAAAAAATATATAAATAAATTACGAGCTATGTTGGTTGACTTCCGCTGCGTAAGTCAAACCAACATAGCCTATAGAAGAATAGCCAATTTAAAATTGGCTATCCATCTATCCTCTTTGCTACGATATTATATTCATTCATACTCCTTGCATCTTTATATTCTTTTGGGGAAACCTCAAAACTGTTATGGGTTAAAGTATTGATTAAAGAAAGTGCTGTATCTGAGTCAACATTTTTCATATTTATTTTAAGATTGTCTTCCGCTGAAATAAATCCTAAAAGGTAATTTAATTTCTCAATATCACGTGAATCTGATGAGCTTATCTCAAGTCTATAATCAGACATAACATCATTCCCTGTTTATAAAGTATGTTATACTTTATTTTCTACAGTATTATCGCCACTATACAAGGTACTTTAACTTATTTAAAGCAACATTTGTAAATTGAAAGGTCATGTTTTAGTACAGTATTGACTTCAGGATATGTTGATTTACTGGAGCAGCGACTTAAATGCCTATTTTTATCAGCTTTACTTATTTCGAAAAAAATAGGCATTTTGGAGCAGCGGAAGTCAATCAACATATCCGGTTTAAAAATCAACAGTTACTAAAATATAGCCAAGCAAAAATAATTTTACGCCGCGATATTCATATCGTCCTGCTTTTTACCGCTTGTCCAAGCGATAAAAATTGAAATAACTCCTATTATAGATACTGCAATCCAAGACAGCAGTACTCCATTCCATCCTGTCTTATCTACTAAAAAGCCTGTCATAATACCCGTAATTCCTGATCCTACGTAGCAGCAAAAGTCGAGAAAACCTGCCACGGATGATACCTTGTTGTACTTGCCATAATGTAGGGGAACTATTGATATTAATAGTGTATTTGCTCCAGCCATTAGCGCTGAAGATAGGTATAGACAAATCATGCTTATAAATATATTTATACCTGAAAAGATAAACAATCCTAAACAAGAAATAAACCCTGCAGAATATAAAACAATGCTAGTAAGTTTCTCATCGTTGTTTAACTTTTTATTAAGCCAACCTGCAAACATAATCCCAATAAAATTGGCAATAGGAATTATAATTACAAGGCCTATAGTAGAGTCAATAGACATATTTTGAGTCTCCATCAAAAACTTTGGACTCCAAAGTGTTATACCATCTTTTATAATACCTTGAGCAATACATGCTATAGCAACAGGTATTAATTTTGTTTTAATAATAAGCTGCCACAAGGATAACTGTTCACTATTTGTTTCATTAGCTGGTATCTCACTATTTTCTTCATTATCTGAAATAGTAAGCCCCACATCTTTAGGATGACTTCTCATTCCAATATACCATACCACTGAAAATGCGGTAACAATTATTCCTGGAAGATAAAATACCCATCTCCAAGATTTATAATAAAGTATCAAACCTGAAAAAGCCCATGCAATAAGATATCCAGATACCATGGTTGTTGATATTAAAACTGCAACCCTGTTTTTCTGTTTATGGGAAAACCAGTTTGATAAAGTTTTTATTATAGGCCCCCAAAGCATTGATTGGAAGAAGCCATTAATCCCCCATAAAACCACCATCAAAGGAAAGCTATTTGCAAATCCAAAAGCAATATTAATTGCTGCAGAAGCAATTAACCCAATAAATACAAACCTACGGCTATCAATTTTATCCCCAATATATCCATTTACTAATTGACCTAATGCATATACCCAAAATAGGGAGCTGCCTATTAAACCCACTTTTGCATTGCTCCATTTATATGTATCCTGTATTGCTGGTAATGCTACTGAAAAATTTGCCCTGCAAAAGTATGCAAATGAATATGCCATCCAACAGAGTATAAATACCCTTTTCTGCCACTTTACTAATAAATCGTCCCTCATAATCCACCTCTTCGTATGTTTGTAATAAAAATCCACAAAATATAAGCTACATTTAAGCATACTTATTTATATTCAGCCTAAATGTAGCTTATATATTATATAATTATGCTTGCTCTATATCAAGCTTGAGGTTGCAATCCTGTTGTACTGAGTACATACTGGAAGATCTAAATCCTTTTCCTTCATACCATCAAAGTATAACCTTTCCTCTTCTAGCTCCTCAATCCTGTCAATTTTTCCTTCAACATAATCATTAATTCTAAGTATTGCGGTCTCAATCCTTGCTAATACTCCGCCATACCTTATATCAAGTACCTCCCACCCAAAAGGTTTATATGTTTTAAGCCACTGATCCCTATGGGCAGCTTTAAGATCATTTACTCTTTTATAAAGTTCTGGAAGCTCTTTATTGGCTATGTCATCTAAAGATGTTATATCTTTTTTATCATAATACTTTTTTATTCTATTTCCTATATCACCTTTTGATTTAAGTACTGCACATAACTTTTGCTGTACATAAAATATATCCTTCCACTCTTTATTTAAAGAGGCATGTCTTTTCATGTTCTCCTCAAGCTTTGAATAGTGATTATATATATCTATTCCTTCTAAATCCTTATCAAACAGCCCCATAAGTATATCTTGCCATAACATATACTTAGAAGGGTTAAAGATATTGTCTGGGTCATCATCTTTTCCTGGAAGCTTATCCATATTTGATATATCTATAAATGAATCATAATCTCCATTTGTACAAAACTTAAACCTCTTTTTTAACTTTTCCATGTCTAGTTCATAAGAGTAACCATGTTCTGCATAAAGCTGAAGTCCAAGAAGCCCCGAGAATATATTTGTTTCAGCCCCATTATCGCCCCAAGCTGTTGCAATTATCTCTTTTATACCCTCTTTCTTACAAGCCTTCAAAGCTGCATTTACTGTAAGAAATGTTTTAGGATAATTTACGCTTAATGAAAGCCATGTCCATATACCGCCTGCAAAAACAGGGTTCCTTCCAAAAGCCTTGTGCTTTCTTATATAATCTATATAAAACTCTTCATCCTCATGATAATAGTCCCAATATACAAGTTGTACATCTTTTGGTGCATTATCTATAGCTTTTTGTGGAATAACTGCATCTAAATCATAATAATCCCCTGTTTTTGATCCAAGCCTAAAATACATATCACTCCACATCATAGGCTTAAGTCCATATTTGTTTGTAATTTGAGTTACTCTTTTTAGATGTTCATTTAAAAGGCTGAAGCTTTCACGATATCCATGTTTATCAAGGTATGTCCCTCTTCCAACAAAATATGCCTCATCCATTCCAATGTGTATCCTTTTGCTTCTAAATGGTTTAGATGCAGATTTAATCATGTTTTCTATAAATTCATAGGTTTTATCTTCCCCTACAAGTAAAATATCCTGATTATCCCTGATATCATTTGCATAGTTCCATTTTAAAGCTTGGCCTAGATGCCCTAGGGTTTGAATACATGGCATCATCTCTATTCCAAATATATCAGCATAATCGTCACATTCCTTTAATTCTTCAAATGTGTATTTTCCACGCATATACCCAAAGTATGGCTCATCTTCAATTTCATATGTATCCTCAGTATACATCATACATAGGTTTAGCCCCATTAATGCCATTATAGTCAGTAACTTCTTTAGGCTTTTTACGCTTACTACTGAATTCCTTGAACAGTCTACCATAGGGCCATTTAGTGTGAATTGAGGCTCTTCTACTATTTTAAAATCATTGCCACATCTAGCAGCCTCAACAAAAAGCCCTAAAGCCCTGAAAAAGTGTATCTTTTGGTTAAAACCTATTGAGGCTTTTCCTTTAGTTAACTCCACCTCAATATTTTTGTCGGTTTTGTAAACCTCAACAGGCAGTCCATTGTCCGAAACATTAAACCCAAGCCTGCTGCTTAATATACTAATACCATCATTTAATCCTTGAATCTCCCCAAAGAATTTTAAATCCATGATTCTCTCTCCTTTACACATATTATAAAATGGATCCACTAGTATAGGTATATATCATAAAAAATAATAATGTTGGCTGTTGATAATAGTAAGCGTATATATTAGGTTTTGTCTATTACCAACAACCAACACAATATTAATTAATTTAAGTTATAACTACTTTCCAATAAGGCTTTTCTCTACATCCTTGCTTATTGCCTTTTCTCCTCCAAGGAGTATAAGCTTTGAATACTTCTTGCTATCAATATATGCCTTTTGATTAGCTGCTTGTTTGTTTACAAGAATAATAGGTGCATTATCTTTAGCTGCTAATACTGAGCCTGTTAAAGCATCTGGAAAATCTGTGCCAGTTGCAATAAAGCATGTATCTCCTTCTAAATTGAAGTGTTTAGCAATATTTAATCCTGTTTCATATCTATCTTGTCCCCATAGCCTTACAATTTTACTATCATCCAAACCTGAAGCTGATTTTATATTATTTTTTGCCTTTTGGCTAACAACCTTTTCTCCACCTACAATGTATACCTGTTCAGGTTTTATTTTATTTAACATTGCCATTGTTTGTGCAGGTAGTTTGTCATTTTCTGCTAAAAGTATTGGATATCCTTTTGCTGCTGCAATGCTGCTTATAGATAATGCATCAGCAAAGTCTCCTCCAGTTGTAATAATAACTGGTGTACCTTCCTTAACATTTAACTCTTCAGCTATTGCTTTAGATGTATCATATCTATTGTCACCTGAAAGTCTTTTTATCTTCTTATATCCTAGTGCATTAATCTGACTTACTAAATCATCACTAATTGCCTTTTTGCCTCCAAGAATATAAACTGTACCATCTTTATTTAAGTGACTTTTAATATAATCTAAGGTTTCTGCATTGTCCGCCTTATTTCCTGCTAATAAAATAGGTGCGTTTAAGTTTTTTGCAAGAGGTGCTCCTGATAGTGCATCTGGGAAGGTAAAACCTGTTGTTATTACAACACTATCTACTGGTCCTGGTGCAAACTTTTCTGCAATGGCCTTTGAGGTTTTAAATCTGTTGTCCCCTGATAATCTATCGCTCACTATTTTAACTCCCTCATCAGGTTTCTCATCAGGATTTTCATCTGGTTTTTCATCAGGTATCTTGTCTACTAAGGTAACCTCTCCAAAGCTTGACTTATTAGTCCAGTTGTTGCCAGTACCTGCCCATCCAAGCACGTTCTGTACCTCTGAATCCTTATCATTGTCATCATTGAACATATCAAAGCCTATTTTCATATCTGTCTTTGGTACCACATCAAGTTCGCTCCAAGGAATGGCAACTTCCATTGTATACCCTTTATCAGTAACCTTTGATTTGCAGATTACTTTGCTTGTATCAAATTCAGTTGCTGTAGAACCTCCAACGGCTACCTCACTGCAATCATAAACAACAATTAATTGTATATCATGTTCATCATAATTCTTTCTTTTGTTATATGTTCCGTCAATATATATCTCTACTGCATCCTTGTCGAAAGAATATTGTCCATCCTTATTTAATGATGAATCCTTAACATCTGCACTAACATACAGATAATTATCATCCCAAAGCAGTCCAAAGCTTGCTTCATTTAATGTATCTTTGCTATCATCTGCAATAATTTTTTCAAGCTTTGTGCCTATATTCCAAACAGGTTTAGTTAAATCCCCATTAATATTTAAAGGAGCAGCTATTTTTTCAGCTTCCATCCTGTATGGATTTAAGGTTTCAACCTTCTCTTCTGAAGTAACTCTAAAGTTATCAAAGTACAATGTAAGGTCTATTGGCCCCCAAGTTCCTATCTCAAAGCCCCATAAATCCTTCATATCAAATGCACCTTTTTGTTTGAGTGCTTCTAAATCTATTTTGACGGTACTCTTTGAACCAGGTGTAAATCTAAATGAGCTTGAATCGTCGCTGCCTGATCCATTATCGAAAAACTTTACATATATACCTTGAACCTGATCCTGATCAGGATTATATACATCAAATTCTAAGGTTTTAAACTTTGTCCAATCATTTGATCCTAGAGAAAGCTTATCTGCTATAACCCTAAACCATGGCCAAGCAGCTTCTGGTTTATAATGAACCTTTAGTGAGCTCGTCCCTTTTGTTGCATTTTCCTCACTCATACTTACTTCAGTACCATTGGTAGTTAAATTATCAACATCGCTTTTATTCTCAAAGTCTAAAATATTAGTCGAGAAAAGTTCCTTTCCATCTGGGTTTTTATCTGTTACAAACCTAATGTTGCTAATATATAACTTAAATTCTCCAGCCTGCCATGTTTGAAGCGACATTGTGCCCATATCAGATAAATCAATTTTTCCATTTTCCTTTATCTTTTCCATGCTTATTCTAAATGTAGCTTTTGTATAAGGATTAATTTTAATAGAGCTTGAATCATCACTATTTCCTTTAGCATCAAACAACTTTGAAAATAGCCATTGAGCATTATCAGGATCTGGGTTAAATACATCTATATCTACTGCCTTATACTTTGTCCAGTCCTTGCTTGTAATGCCCATTTCATCAAGATCTATTTCAAAGCCGGGCCATCCTTCTTTTTCTCCAAAAGTAGCTAATATGGATTTTTTGCCTGGTGCTGCATATTCTTCACTTAATTCTAACTTAGCATCAATTTTATTCATTTTATCAAGCTGCTCTTGATCTTTAATCTCAAACATTGGGATTTCATATTCCTTATTCTCTGTACTGGTTTTTACTTTAACCGTTCTTTGAATAGTATCGCTTTTACCGCCATTTTCAATGGCAACATTAACAACATTTTCTCCTGAATTTAAGTTCAATTTCTCTGTAAACTTATCTGTCTTCTCATTAATGTTAGTACCTTCAACTGCTTCATTATTTATTTTTACTAATGAGCCTTTAGCTGCGTATACATTAACTTCTCTTTCAGTTTCTGAATATTTAACTGCTTCCTCCGTACCAACATTTACTTTCTTTATAGTAAGTAATGAATTATTCCCTGAGATGTTTAGTATTTGGTCTGCTACTAACTTCCTCATTTCTATTAACTTCTGTGGTTCATTATCATATTTATCAATTTGTTCATAAAGCTGATCATAGAAATACTGCATTACATCAGCAGCTTTTACTTGATCGCCTATACCTAGCTCTGTTATTTTATCTTGTATTTTCTTCTCAAGCATTACAAGATATTCATAATCTTCAAGTCCATCTCTTATTGCCTCAAGCCTTATTGTACCTACAGGTCCATCAAAGCCTACATCCTCTGCCTTACCAGGATATAGCAAAAATCCATCACCGTTTGCTCCTGGGAAAGCCTTAGGATCATTCCATACATCTCTTTCAACATATTTGCCCTGCTTTAAATCATATTTTTGAAATATAGTTGTAGCCCAATAAAGGTTTCCTTCTACATCATTATCTTTTTGCATCCATGTAAGCAGTCTTGCACCTAATAAATCGTCATCTATATGATAGGATGGGTATGGGTGCTTTGGATTTACGCAGGTATACCACCACACATGCTCCCCTAATGCTTGTCTATTATGAGCAGTTGTTCTATCATAATAATATAAAATAGGTGCCCATGTATCAACACTTCCCCATAAGGCTTTTACTGGTTCTCTAGTAACCACATGTCTAACCTCTGGGGCTATCTCCTTAAGCTTTTGGCATATCTCTCTAACTAGTGGGAACTTATCCCCTGTTGGTTCATCTATCCATCCGCCTACATAATAATATGCTTTTCCAAGTAGATTCTGAGCCCTTAACTTATCTACAAGTTCTTTATTTTTATCCCAATCTATTACCGTGTTTCCGTTTTCATCTTTTTTGTCATAGAAAGGCAGTCTAAAGCCTGATACTTTTGGATTGCTATTAAACCTTTTAACTCCTTCTACATATTCGTCAACATTTTCACTTGGTATTGGAAGGTCTTGTGGCGCTGCACCATATTCATTTTGGAACCAGTAATACTTCTCCTGCATGTCCCAATATTCTTTTGTACCATATTGGAGTCCGTAATAATTTGCCACTTGATTAAACCATATTGCAAATGCTGTCTTCGTACTTTTCTCATCAGGCAATTCAAAATCCCATACATTAAATTCAATTGGTACATTCGTTGATTTGCCTTCTGATTGTATTTCTACTTTTCCTGTATAAGTACCTGCAGCTTGTCCCTTTGGTACATTCACAGTTATCCAAATTCCTTGATTTTGTGATGCCTCTACATCAAACTCTTTTGTTAAAGGTATCAATGCATCCGGGTACCATCCTGCTTTTAACTCAGGGGCTGTAGGTTCTGTAACATTCATATAGTGTTCTTTATATATTTTTATTGAGTCTTTCGTCATAATATCTGAACCATTACTATGTTTTAAATCTGTTACATTTACTTTAACATTTTTTAGTCCATTTTCATCTGCTTTGATTATAACTTGGGCTCCCTCATATTCATTCTTAGCTGAATACATTTTAATTGAGGTATCACCATTTGCTGGGAACTCCTGGTCTCTTAATACTTTTTCAATATTTGTTGGGACCCAAACAGGTAAATTTGATGATTCTTGTGCTTTAACTGGTTTAACTATGCTAATTGTATTAATTAAAAATATTGTTGCAAGAAACATTGCTAGCCTTTTTTTCACAGATATCCCTCCATAAGCGTCATAGTTTGGTTTGTTGTTGTACTTCATCTACTAGATGGTAAACCTCTTCCATGATATGAAAATAAAACACCCCCTCCATATTAATATTTATTTAAATGTAAAACATGGAAGCTTAATGTTAGAGTAATAAAAGGATCTACATATTATATAAATTTAATATTCTATTTTTATTAATTCACATTTATCTATAGACTCCTGCATTGCCATAGATAAAAGCGTTACCTTTATACCATCTTCGAAAGATGATACAGGCTTTTTGCCATTATAATAACAGTCAATAAAATCTCTTATAAGTCCATCGTCGCCTCCTCCATGATTTCCACTTTCAACCACGTTATAGGTATATGAATCTTTAGAATTTCTAAATGCAACGCTAATAGTGTTTGAACCATCTTCTACTACAAGCTTTCCCTTGTCCCCTAAAAATTGAAACTCCCTTTTGTATTCAGGAGTAAATTGGGATAATGTATAGGATGCTTTAACATTATTTTTATACTTTATTATTGCTACATTGTTATCGTCTATATCAATTGATGTATCATATACACAAGAGTCAGGCCAATCCTCTGCCCAATCTATATCTCTAATTTTCTTTGCATTGTATAAGCTTTCAGGACACTCATAAGTCTTTTCACAATCCCTGCAATTTAGCCCGGATACAGTCTTTCCAAAGTACTTTTTAGCTCCAACATCTCCAAATACATCAAGTCCCCCAAAAGCAGCTGTATAATAAGGGTCTGACCCTACAATCCAGTTTAAAATATCAAGGCTATGGGATGCTTTCTGCAAAAGTATACTGCCCATGTTCCCTTTTTCTCTATGCCAGTCATGGTAAAAAGCATATCCGCCATAGTTTATATTGTCTACCACGTTAGCCGTAATAATCTTCCCAATTATGCCTTCATCTAAAAGCTCCTTTGCTTTTTTAAAAACAGAGGCATACCTTAAAACATATCCAGTCATAAATACTTTGTCATAGCCTTTTCCCTTTTCATAAAGCTCTAGAACCTTATCTTTGTGTATGCCCAAAGGCTTCTCTAATATAATATTCTTGTGGCTTTTTATTGCCTCAATTCCAATTTCCTCATGAGTGTCATCAGGGGTTGCTATAAGCACTGAATCTACAGAATCATTTTCTAAAACACTTTTATAATCATTATAGATATTTGGGACTTTACCTTTCCATGTATCTAACCTATGGTCGCAATTGTCGCATATGGCTACTAAGTCTATATGATCATTTTTGCAAAAATACTTAGCCATCATATCTCCCCTAGCTCCCATTCCAATAATACCGAATTTAATTTTATTCATAATATTCACCTCTAGTTTGTCAATTTTGTTTGGCCATATTAAGTAACTTCTGGCTTTTAAACCGGATATGTTGATTTGATTGACTTCCGCTGCACGCTGCTACAGTAAATCAAATCAACATATCCTGACGTTAGTACTGTCTTAAGTTACTGCGTAAGTAAAATCAATATATCCTGAAGTCAGCACCATACTAAAACATAGCCTATGGTTTAAGTGGTTATAAATACCTAGTCTGAAAAATTTAAATAATAAACAATTTTATAAAAACAATGTATAATACTATATGTACAAGCATTTAAGGGGGCTGATTATATGCAAATGGATTTCAAAGACAACAATCAAATGGATCTTTGTATACTAAACTCAACTAATTTACTGGATTTAAATGTTCGCTATTTTGGTACCCAAAGCTGTATACCTAATCAAAATTGGGGCCCTGTTTCTAGAGATCACTATCTTATTCATTACATTTTAGATGGATCAGGCATATTTGAAGTTAATAATAAAACATATAATTTGCATAAAGGCCAAGGCTTTTTAATACTTCCTGATATCCCTTCTTTTTATAAAGCTGATAAATGCACCCCATGGAAATATGCATGGATTGGATTTAGCGGTACAAAATCTGAATATTATATTGCTAATGCAAACCTAAATATAAATAACCCTATTTTTTCATCTGAAAATGATTTCATAACAGATTGTTTCTGCCAAATGAAATCCGCATGCAATCTATCACATGCTAGTAATATACGTGTATCTGCTCTGCTTCAGATGGCATTTTCTGAATTAATTGAGGAAAATGGCAGATGCAATAGCAATTCAAATTATAGTGAATACATAAAACAGGCCATAAACTATATACAGGCAAATATAAATAAGAATATATCTGTAAATGAAATTGCAGATTACCTTTCATTAAACAGAAGCTATTTTAGCATAATGTTTAAAAATGAATTAAACGTCTCTCCTAAAGAGTATATTAAGAATCACAAAATAGGAAAGGCCTGCCAACTATTAAATAATACTGATTTATCAATTAAAGAAGTAGCCTATTCTGTTGGTTTTAATGATCCCCTATATTTCTCGAGGGAATTTAAGAAAGTAATGGGATACCCTCCTAAAAAACATAGAGAATAAGAAATGACGGGGACCCATCTTTGGCATAAAAGTCATAGATGAGTCCTCCACCACACTTATGCGGTTACATTTGAAACTACTTTATTTTCTTCAGCAGATTTATATGCCATAAAGGCAACATTTAGAGCAAATAATCCATCCTCACCAGTAACTGGTGATGGTTTATCTTTCTCTATACAATCTATAAAGTCTCTCATCATAAGATAATCTGGATTATCTCCCCAATACACATTTAAGCTCTTATTATTCTTATTACTATACAATTTGCTGCTCTGAGCATATGCATCCACACTAATTGCACCCTTTGTTCCAACTATCTCCATGGTAACGTCTCCCCAAGTAGGGTAAGATACCGGCCTTGACCATGAAGTATCTAAAGTAATATACACACCGCTTTCAAGTTCTATAGAAAGTATGCCTGTATCCTCAACAGGTATATCATGTATTAGTGTAGCCTTCTTAGCATAAACTTCTTTTACCTTTGTATTAAGAATCATATTTATTATGTCCATCACATGTACAGTATGATCTATTATGCATCCGCCACCTGATAGCTTTTTGTCTATAAACCAGCCTCCAGGCATTGAGCCTCTGTTTGTTGCATTTATTGCTACCACTTCCCCTATTTTGCCGCTGTCTATTATTCCTTTTGCTCTAAGTACTGCAGGGGAATATCTTATAGGGAATGTAACCATAAGCTTAACATTATTTTCATCGCATACATTTATCATCTTTTCTGCATCAGCTATTGTAGTTGCAATTGGTTTTTCAACTATTACGTGTTTTCCATGCCTTGCCGCCTCAACAGCCATTTCACAATGCTTTACATTTTCAGAACAGATTATAACTGCATCCATGTCCATTTTTAAAAACTCGTGATAATCTTTAAAATATTCTATATTATGAGCCTTTGCAAACTCTTTTCCTCTATTTTCATCTTCATCTGCAATCCCTACAATTTCAACATTGCCTAATCTTTTAAGTGCCATTACATATGCACCAGCATGCATATGGGCAGAGCTTAAAATACCAACCTTCATCTAAAAAACCTCCTTTACCAAAACAGGCTTATTCTCTTTAATTGATTCTAATGCTGCAAGTGCAATGTTTAAGGTTCTTAAAGCCTCAATCGGCTTAATAGGAGTTTCTTCATTATTTGAAACTGCATTCATAAATCCCATTATCTCTCTAGTAAATGGAACTGAAAGTGGATCTAGAGGGCTCTCAGGAACTGCTACACCACCGCCTACACTTGTTTTATCTGCTTGGCATATTGCATTTAAAGATATCTCGTCGTCTGAATCATGGCTTAATACGCCCTCATCTCCTGCTATTTCAAGCCTTGTAGCAAAAGAGCCCCCCTCAGGTTTTGACCAATCAGCAGTTAAGTGAGCAATAAGTCCGCTTTCAAATTCTAAAGTCAACATATCATATTCTAGGTACTGTACCCTTTTGTATACATTGCCCTTTGCGTATACCTCTTTTACAGGTCCAAAGCACCATCTTAAAAAGTCAATATCATGTATAAGCATATCTTGAATTGCTCCGCCACTTTTTTCTACATCGCCATACCATTTAGTTATACGGCCTGGATGTGCTCCACCTCTATATCCTCTAACTACTTTTGGTGTTCCTATGCTTCCGCTTTCAATGGTCTTTTTTATGCTGACATATTCAGGGAAAAACCTTAAAACATGACCAGTCATAAATTTAACTCCTGCTTTTTCTGTCTCTTTTATCATTTCGATTCCCTGCTCTACTGTCGATGCCATTGGCTTCTCACAAAGTACATGCTTTCCCGCTCTTGCTGCCTTTAAAACATATTCGTAATGAAGATATGTTGGAAGGCATACATCCACAACATCTATATCATCTCTTGCAATTATTTTGTCTCCATGGTCTAGTACATCTGCTCCAAACTTTTTTGCCAAATACTCTGCCTTTTCAGGAATTATATCTGCTACAGCTACAATTTTTACATTTTTAATGTTTTCATAGCTTAATGCGTGAACCCCTGCAATTCCGCCTGCACCTATTAATCCAACTCTTAACATATACACTCCCCCATATTATATTTCAATTTCCATACCATCATATGCAACTATAAATCCATACTTTGATACAAAATCTTTCAATTCATCATATAAAAGCTTTCCATTATGTGAAAAATGAGTGACAATAAACTTTGTGTTCTCATTTGCAGATCCCATTTTAATCAATCTTTTCTTTACCTTTTCATCTGTATTAATACCCATGTGGCCGTGCCAAACCTCATCAGGCCCTAAATCCATATCAGTAGGTCCTAGAGTACAATCTAATATAACTGCATCAAATTTATACTTTGGAAAGTTCTTCCAGGTTTCCTCAGGGTAATATCCTGAGTCATGTCCATAAAGCAATGTCTTTTTGCCGCTTTGAATTACATATACAAAACACTTCTCATCAGGCATATGATCTGCTAGATGTGGTGTTAAATCTAAATGATCAACCCTATATGTTTTGTAAGGCTCTATTTCATTAAATACTACACTACCATCTAGATCATTTCCCTTAAAAGTATCTTCAAATAGCTTTTTTACACTTTGGTTTCCATAAATCATTAACGGTTTTCTATCTTCTATATATGCATAGGAACCATATCTAAGTTCAAAATCATAAGGTATAAAGTGGTCTGAGTGGGAGTGGGTTACAAAAACACTTTTTAGTTTAGATAAATCTATACCATATCTTAGAGAATTCATATAAGTATCAGCACCAAAGTCTACCATATAATAGTCATCTATAAGGCATGATGACCTTGTTCTTATATTTTTACCTTTTAACATTCTGGCCTTATTACAAGCATCACAACTGCAAAATATTGCAGGCCAACCTTCTGCTGCTGCTGTTCCTAAAAATTTGATCTTCATAATTTTCTCCTTTAATTCTAATCAGCCTTTTACTGAACCTAATGTTGCTCCTTCCACAATCTGTTTCTGGAATATTAAATAAACAACCAATGTTGGAATCATAGCAAGTACAACTCCTGCACAAAGTGAAACCCAGTCAGCTTTGTACTGCATAAGCTGATTTGCTTGGTACATATTAACTCCGATAGTATATTTCTTTGGATCAGACAAATATATAAGTGGTGGTAAAAAGTCATTATATAGCCCTAAAAACTTGAATATACCAACAGTCATAATCCCAGGCTTTGCAAGGGGCATTACTACTTTCCAATATACTTGGAATATTGATGCTCCATCAATATAGGCGCTTTCTTCTAGTTCATTTGGTATGGTCTGCATAAATCCACCTAATAGCAGAATATCAAAAGCTGAAACTGCCAATACATTAAGTGTTATAAGTCCTGTAAGGCTATTTACTAAATGAAGCTTTTTAGCAAGCACATATTGTGGTACAAGGGCATTTATTCCAGGTAAAAATAATGAAATCATAATTGTTTCATATACAAGCTTTTTACCCTTCCATTCAAGTCTTGTAAGAGCATAAGCACATATTGTAGTAATAAATAGGCCTATTATTCCACTTGCTCCAACATAGTAAACAGTATTTAACATAGCTCTTGAAATATTTAAGTTATTCCATGCTGTCTTATAGTTCTTCCATTGCGGTACCGCTGGAAGGCTCCATGCACTTTGGAAAAACTCTCTATTAGTTTTAAGGGACTCATAGAATATCCAAACTAATGGAAAAAGAATACTTAAACCCCATAAAAACATTAAAATACGCCATACTACATCCATAAAAGTATTTTTCTTCATCTATAGTCACCTCTCTAAAATTGAATATCTTCATTTGGTAAAAATTTATCCATCAAACCCTTACATGTTACTAAAATAACAAACAAGAACATACCAATGGCAGAGGCATATCCATATTGATGGAATTGGCTAGTTGCTGTTTTACCAAAAGCAGTATTATACATATAGAGTCCTATAACATCTGTGGCACCTGCAGGTCCTCCTCCAGTTAATACAAGTATTGTGTCAAAACCTTTTAAAGATCCAACCATCATAAGAAGAAGTGTTACTCTAACTACTCCCCATATAAGAGGAAGTGTAATCTTAAATAGCTGGGTCATGCTGCTTGCTCCATCAAGTATTGCAGATTCATATAATGAAGCAGGGATTGATTTCATTGCGTTCATGTAGATAATAATGTAAAACCCAACAGATGCCCATATCATTGGAACCATTACCGCAGCAAGGGCCGTACTTTCTTCCCCTAACCAATAAGTTTGGGCATTTACTCCAAATAATCTTAAAAAGCCGTTTAAAAGACCATAGTCTCCATCATATATAAATCTCCACATAAGTGCTACAACAACTGAAGATAGAACATTAGGAATAAAATACATCACCTCATGAATCTTATTTTCCTTATAATGTTTATTTGTGATAAGGTATGCAAGTACTACTGAAATCAAAACAGTAAGTGGCGGAACCACAAGCATTATAATCAGATTGTGCTTCATTGCCCTCCACACAAATTGATCCGTAAAAAGTATTTTATAATTATGAAGTCCTACAAATATAGGCTTAGAAAGTCCATCCCAGCTTAGTAAAGAGTACCAGACAGAGAGAATGTTAGGATAAAGTACAAATACAAGATATCCTCCAAACCCTGGTAATAAAGCAAGAAATAGAAAAAGCTTTTTTTGTGTCTTTGCATTCTTATACCAAGGATCCTTTTTTGTGTCTATAGATGCATCGGTCTTTTTCTTCATATTGATCAACAAGACCTCTCCTCTCTTAAAATCAGTTTAAAATTGGGGGAGGAATATCCTCTCCCCCAATCTTAAATTAATTATTTTGTTTATTCTTATTTCTCAGCAGCCCTTGCTTTATCCATGTACTCTTCACATTTGTTTAGAACCTCAACATAATCTTTTTTACCAAGTGTCATATTTACAAGATTCTCGCTCCATAGCTTATCTGCTTGCTTAGCTGCTGGATCTTTAGGCCATGATTTATAATAACCATCATCGACCATTTTAGCATCCATATCTTTAACGTACTGAGAAATCTTCCTTTTTGAATCGCTGTATGAATCAACAGCATTAAAATCTTTTCTAATTGATAAAACTCCTATTTCTGCATCAACTTTTTGTACATCTTGTGTCCAGAGCCATAATAAGAACTGTTTTGCCCACGCTTTGTTTAGGTCAGGTTTATTAGCCCAAATGAATACAGAGTCTGTCTGCCCACCTTGATAATATAGGTTCTGATCTTCTTTATCTCTTACTGGAACAGCCATATATCCCCATTTGAATCCTTCAGGAGTTGCATCTTTCATTTCAGTCTCAATCCAGTCTCCGCAAGGTACCATTGCAGCCCTGCCTTGAAGAACCATCATCTGTGCTTGTGTATGATTTAATGCAGCAATTCCAGGTGCAAAATATCCTTTTTTACCAAGCTCAGCCATTCTCTTATATACTTCTAAACTTTCTGGTGAATTATAATATGGTTTTGCTCCTGTTTGAAATCTTTCAGTAAATCCTTTAAGATCTCCATTTATGTCTGCTAGTTCAAACATTTTTGGGTTAAATGCATAGGCTGTTAAATACCCTGCATAAACTCCAGGATAAACTATAGGATTAATACCTGTCTTTTTAATATCATCGCAAAGCTTTACAAATTCATCCCAAGTCTTTGGAGTTTTGTTCCATCCGTTTTTATCAAATAGTGATTCATCAAAGAACATGCCGCCTACAAATGTACCCCAAGGCAATTGATATGTTTTTCCTTCAGTTCTCTTAGCATTTTCATATACTCCAGGTTGTGCTAAATCTTTTAATGATTTATCAGGGGTATCTTGTGGGCTTTTGTCCCATAAGTCTTCTAATGATTCAAGTTTATTATTCTTTACTAATTCAAGTTCAGTAAGACCCATGCATGAGAATATATCAAACATTTCATTATCATCATTTGCAGCTATCCTTGGCTGTGTAATATCTCCTATTGATGGAGAAAAGAGAGGGTCAAATGTTACATTTGGATATGCTTTAGTAAATGATTCCATAGCATATTCCATATGTTTCTTAAGTTCACCTGTTTCAAAGAAACCGCATTTTAATACTACTTTTTGATCTTTTGGAAGTCCATTTTCGTACTTTTCTTCTGTTTTGGTTTTGTCTCCAGTGTCCTTCCCCTTATCTTCTTCCTTCTTACATCCTGTAAATAGTGTAAACACTAAAAGAGTTGTCAACGCTAAACATATATATCTCTTGAAATTTTTCATAAAGAATGTCTCCTCCTTTAAATTTAATTTCTCGATTAATAGTAGTACTTAGACTAGCCTACTATTTGGGGAAAATTACAAAGTACTGTATATTCTCCCTCTGTTCTGATATAATTATTTTGTATATTGTTGAAGCCTTGGAATTTAAAATTTGTTTTTTTATTTGGTTTTCCAAGGTTTCTTTTTTTAATATGATTATAATACTTGTCCCAAGTCAGTGGCCTTCCTTATACCCCCCTTCAAATATCCATATAATCATATTAAAGTAATATAACAAACGTTATATTTATATATTTAAATTACTTGCAAATGTGCCGCCTTTATTTACTTTATAATCGTCAAAATGTATTATATTTTCTTCAGGCGGTTTGTTATTTATAATGTCTATTATGCTATTTGACAAAATCTCTGCTGATTTAGCGTAATCAAAGTAAAGTGTTGTAAGCTCTGGGTAGCTTAGTTTAACAAGATCAGATAACCCATATCCCACTAAACTTAAGTCACCGGGAACATTTATTCCATTTTCCTTATACCATTGGAGCGCTGAAAACTGTATAACCGTATTGGTACAAAATGCTGCCGTATATCCAATATTGAGTATATTCATATTTTTAGCTATCTCATATCCATCTTCTTCTTTATTAACCTGTATCAAGGATTTGTCTAGCTCAATATTGTTTTCGGTTAATGCCCTAACATATCCATCTAATACTTTTCTGTGTATCATTAAGTCAAGAGAGCCTAGAAATAAGGCTATACGTCTGTGTCCATAACCTATCATGTAGTTCACTGCCTCATAGGCTATTCTTTCACTGTCTGGGAGCAGTACATTAATATCATCTCTTTCTGTACCGCCATACACGATAAAATTGGTTTCGTTTTCCTTTAAAAGATCTATAATCTTATCATCTACGTCTCCCGTAACTATAAAGCCATTAGCCTCGTTTGCTTTAATAAACCTTTTAACCTTTTCAAAATCTTTGTCATTATTTTTTACATTCATAAATATAATTCTATAATTTTTTTTGCTGCAGTATTTCTCAATATGTCTTAAATCAGATAGGTAACGAGGATCATCTGATTTTCTATTGTAGAGTAAAAAGCAAATCTTATTTAAGCTCTCATCAAATTTGTAGCCCAACTCTTCTGCGGCTTCAATTACTCTTTGTTTTGTTTTTTCTGATACAGTACTATTCTTTGAATTATTTAATACCATAGAAACAACGGTTCTTGATACATTTAAATAGTCTGCAATTTCTTTTTTAGTCACCATATAAACCACCCTAAATATAACGTTCGTTCAATATTTGTTAATTAAATTATATATTTACTACAAACGTTATAAAATGGACATATGTAGTATAATCATGGATAAACGTTATAAATTGAAACAATTAATACTTTTATAAATGTTCAGATAAAGGGCTATGTTTTAAGTAACAGTTGGTTTTTAAACCGAATATGTTGATTGACTTCCGCTGCTCCAAAATGCCTATTTTTCTCCAAAATAAAGCCAACAAAAATAGGCATTTAAGTCGTTGCGTAAGTCAAATCAACATATTCTGAGATCATCACTGTGATAAAACATAGCCAGATAAAAAGAACAAGCATCTCTAATTAAAAGATGCTTGTTCTTTTTATATAATATAATATTATTCTTGTTCTCCAGATGCCTTTTGTGCGTCCTCCATAATCTTAGCACTTATATTTGCAGGCACCTCTTCGTACCTTTCAAACTTTGCCGTAAATGAGCCTCTTGCCTGAGTCATTGACCTTAAATCTGTTGCATATCTTAATATTTCAGATTGTGGAACCTCGGAGATAACTACCTGCATACCATCTTTAGGTTCCATTCCAAGTACCCTTCCCCTCTTTTTATTAAGATCTCCCATTACATCACCCATAAATTCATCTGGCACTGTAACCTCTATGCGCATTATTGGCTCTAAAAGTATTGGATTAGCCTCTTTGATTCCCTTTTTAAAAGCTAAAGAAGCAGCCACTTTAAATGCCATTTCTGATGAATCTACTGGATGGTAGGATCCAAAGTGAAGTGTAGCCTTAAGTCCAACCACTGGATATCCTGCTAATATTCCGCTTTGTATGCACTCTCTTAATCCCTTTTCAACAGCTGGTATATACTGCCTCGGTACAACTCCGCCAACAACCTTATCTACAAACACAAAATCTGTTCCTTCTGGATTAGGTTCAAACTTGATTGTAACATCTCCATACTGTCCATGGCCTCCTGATTGTTTTTTGTGCTTGCCTTGGACATCTGAAACACCTTTTATGGTTTCTCTATAAGGTATCTTTGGTAAATCAAGGGCAACCTCTGCTCCATATTTATTTAATAGCTTCTTTGATATAACTTCAAGATGAAGCTCTCCCGTTCCTGATATAATTGTCTCTGCATTTTCAACATCCCTTGATACTGTAAATGTTGGGTCTTCTTCTGATAGCCTTGAAAGTCCTGATGATATTTTGTCCTCATCACCCTTTGATACGGGCTTAACTGACATCGATATGCTTGGCTTAGGAAATATTATTGGGTCATATTTAATAGGCTTTGATGCCTCACACAATGTATCCCCAGTCTCAGTTATAGATAATTTTGATACGGCCCCTATATCACCAGCTATAAGCTTGCTAATAGGGATCTGATTTTTACCTTTAAGTACATATAATCCCCCTATTTTCTCATTCTTACCTTGATCTGGATTATATACTGTTGTATCAGATGATATTGAACCAGACATTACTTTAAATAAAGAAAGCTTTCCAACGTAAGGGTCTGCTATTGTTTTAAATACAAAAGCTGAGAATGGTTCATTTACATCTACTTTTCTTATAACTTCCTCATTATCTTTAACACTCTTGCCATAAGTAGGATTAACGTCTGATGGGCATGGCATAAAGTCAACTATTGCACCAAGCAGGTTTGTAATTCCCTTATTTGCAATACCTGATCCGCAAAATACAGGTACAATCTCACCTTTTGCTATTCCGCTTCTAAGCCCCTTTATAAGCTCTTCATCTGAAAGCTCGCCCTCGCTAAAATACTTTTCTAATAATTCTTCATCATTTTCTGCAACAACTTCCATAATTTCAGCCTTATATCCATTAGCCATATCTAATAGTTCAGAGGGTATATCTTTTTCAGCAATATGATTACCATCAAACATTTCTGCCTTCATTTTAACTACATCAATAATACCTTTAAAATCATTTTCTTTTCCTATTGGTATATGAAGTGGTACAACGGATATACCAAACTTATCCTTCATCTGAGACAGCACTTTCTCAAAGTTTGCATTTTCCCTGTCCATTTTATTTATAAAAAATGCCATTGGCATATTGTGGTCTTTGCAATAGTTCCACATCTTCTCAGTACCTACCTGTACCCCCGAAACAGCGCAAGTATTTATAAGTACAGAATCTGCAGCCCTTATTCCTTCTAAAACTTCACCTACAAAATCAAAATAACCTGGGGTGTCAAGTATGTTTATTCTTGTCTCTTTAAAGTTACATGGTGTCAAAGCTAGGCTAATTGAAATCTGTCTTTTTCTTTCTTCAGCATCATAGTCACTTGTGGTTGTTCCATCTTCTACTCTGCCAATTCTATCTATCTCTTTACAATCGTAAAGCATTGCTTCAGTTAAAGTAGTCTTACCAGTACTCCCGTGTCCAACAACACATACATTTCTCAGTTGATGAGTTTGATAATCTTTCATCATGCCTTCCCCCTTATATTAATTATTTGTGAATTTGAAATATTCTTAACAAATGACACATTAAATATATTCTATCCATATCCAAGTTTTCCTCTTTTTTTATTAAAATAGCTCATTACTTTTTAAATTTGACCTTTATTGGCGATTTAAGCAGTTTGTATAAAACAGGTATATCTATTATTATATGCCTATAATGTCAGCCTATACAATATTTAATCCCCACTTGGGGAATATTTGAAATTAAATACTTTGTTTAATTTCTTAAACTAGTGTAAAATATATTTATGTATTTTTTAACTATTTTATTTTGAAAGGGGAAGAAAAATGGATGATGAAAGGCATGAAAACACTGATATAAAAAATGAGATCATAGAATGGATTAAAGCCATAGCAATTGCAGTTGTTGCAGTTTTCATAATCAAGTTTTTCCTATTTGATGTTATACTTATTGATGGAACATCAATGGAACCTACTCTACATAATAAAGACAGGGTTTTTGTAAATATACTAGGATACAAGGTTGGCAAGCCAAAGCATAATGATGTAATTATTTTTACTCCATCTATTGATAAAAACTCATTTTATATAAAAAGAGTTATAGGTCTCCCTGGAGATACAGTAGAAATTAAAGATGATAAAGTCTTTTTAAATGGTGAATTGCTGGATGAGACTTACCTAGCCCCTGGCACGGTTACGAGACCTTTTACCGAGGACACCCTTACAATAAAAGTCCCCGAAGGAACGGTTTTTGTACTTGGAGATAATAGGGAAAGCAGCGAAGACAGCCGAGATTTTAGACTTGGACCCGTGCCCATAAAATCTATAAAAGGACGTGCAGTATTTAGATTGTATCCATTTAACGATATGAAAAAAATAAGCTATAACAGCAATACTTATGGATACGCAATGGAAAATGCCTAGAATATTCTAGGCATTTTTTTATGTTATTCAAACACATTAACTAACTTACCAAATATATTATCGTTATCCTTTATCTTTTGCTCATTTCCAATTGCGCAGAAATAGTCTTGTTTCATAACATCATCAATAACTTTTCCAAGGGATTGTATATCCTCTTTTGTTGTGGATAGAACCTCTTCCCTCTCTTTTTGTATATCTTCTTGGGTAATATGGCTCAAATAATAGGCTATTGCTCTTTCTCCCTTCATTGAAGGTGTAAGTGGAAAATCAAGGCCGCTTACAGTACCTATTATATATTTTGTCATTTCCCTCTCATCTGCATCAAACCTGCTTATATATTTCCCTGCTTCATCATATACATTAAGGGTTTCTTTCAGGTTTGGATCACGATAGGATGCAAAGAACATATTACCGTTTCTATCAAACCTTGCAAAGGCACCATAGGCTCCTCCTTGGACACGTACATTGTTCCATAGGTAGTCATATCCTTCTATGGTCCTTAAAACCTTTAAGCTGCCAGTATAATCATATCCTAGCTTCATAAAGTTATATCCCTTTGCCACATACTGAACTTTTCCCTGGGTTAGTAGGCCTTCATTTTCTTTATTTAAGTCAAATTTATATTCATGGGTTTCATAATCAGTATTTCCTATGCATTTATCTATATCAGGAAGTACCTTTTTGAAGCTATTATAGTCCTCATCTTCACAGGTTACACTTATAATAAGGTTCTTCTTGTTAAATATACGTTTATATACTTCATATAGATTTTCTTCTATATGAAATGCTGCTTCTTTATCATTGCTTAGCTCTTTTTCAAGACCTGCAATAAATTTATAGTAGGATATACCTGATAGCTCTTCTATATATCTGCCTGAAGGTGAAAAATAGGAATAAACACGTTTTCCTGCTGCTACATGGCCCTCATCAAATATCCTCATCTCAAGCCTTGATTTTATCTCTTGTATTATCTCTCTAATTCTCTTAGTCTCAGTAAACTTCGTAGATTTAATTATTTGGCATAAAATATCTGCAAGTTCTGGAAGTTTTTCTGCTACAGCCTTTGACTTTACAATAAACTTAGGATAATACTTTTCAGGATCTCCGTTTTCTTCAAAAGCCCCTATGTTAAACTGTATGCCCCCTGTATGAATATTTATCTCATTTGTTAGTTCCGTATAATCATACTTTTCACAGCTAACCTTTCCTAATACATCAGTTAAAAGGCTTATATAAGGCAATAGCTCTTGCTCCACAACTGTTGAGTCAAAAATCATGCTCATATATACAATTTTATTTGTAAATACATTGTGATGAAGAGTATCTATTCCTAATTCTTGGTTTTTGACTATAGGTAATTCTTCAGCCTTCTTTTCTATATCATCAAGAGAAAGAAGAGGTATTTTGGCTAAATCTGCTGGAGAGTCTGGTTCTATCTGTCTTTTCTTCAGCTTTTGCGTCTTTTTTATTATTTCTTCTAACTCCTTCTCTGATAGACCCTCTTTATATTTTTTAAGCTCATCTTTTACTTCTTTGCTCTTTCTCTCTGAAAGACCCTTTTGAGGTTTTAATGTAATAAGTGAGCTATGAGTATTATCTAGTAAATATTTTTGAATCATATCTTCAAAATATCTAGTTTTAAGAGCTGATTTTATTTTAGTTAGAGTCTCCTCATATTGCAGATGCATACATGGATCCTCGCCATATAGCCAGCTATCCATTGCCTCTATATTATATATAAGCCCCTTTGGTGCACCACCATGATCAGCCTCTCTTAGCTCAAACTCCTTTATATTTATGGAAGCTTCAATTAATTTCTTGTCGATTCCATCCTTAACTAGTGACTGCAGTGTATCAAATACAACCTTCTTAAAATCTTCCCTTTTGTTTTCATCAGAATTCTTTACAACTATACTAAATACAGGTTCTAATATGCTATTATCAAAAAATCCAAATACATCCTTACCTATCCCAGCATCTAAAAGTGCTTTTTTAAGTGGAGCAGCAGGAGTTTCAAGAAGCATATGTTCAAGTATCTGCATTGCAAGATATGTCTCAGTGCAGGTGGACTTTCCTGTCTTAAAGTTTAAGCTAAGGAAAGTTTTATGCTCTTCATCTTCATCAGGTGAAATAGGATAATATTCTGTAACCTCATTCATTTTATCAAAAGGTTTTTGCAAAGGAATACTTGAATCTATCTCAATTCTATCAAAGTTTTTAAGATAGTTTTCATTTATAAACTTAAGCTCCTTTAGTAGATTACCATCCCCATATAAATATATATAGCTATTTGAAGGGTGATAATACTTCTTATGGAAAGATAAAAATTGCTCTAATGTAAGGTTTGGAATATCTTCTGGATCCCCACCTGATTCTTTTCCATAAGGTGTATCAGGGAAAAGTGTTTGTTGTATCTTCCTAAATAGTATGGACTCTGGTGCTGAAAATGCCCCCTTCATCTCATTATATACAACACCTTTATAGCTTATTTCCCCATCCTTATCGTCAAGCTCATAGTGCCATCCTTCTTGCATGAATATCTCTGGGTATTTATATATATCTGGATAAAAAACTGCATCAAGATATACATCCATTAGATTGAAAAAGTCCTTCTCATTCTTACTCGCAACAGGGTACATGGTCTTATCTGAGAATGTCATTGCATTTAAGAAAGTATTTAAAGATCCTTTTGCAAGTTCAACGAAAGGCTCTTTAACTGGAAACTTTTTTGATCCGCAAAGCACTGAATGTTCAAGTATATGAGGAGTCCCCGTGCTATCCTCTGGTGGAGTCCTAAAGCTTATAGAAAAAACTTTGTTGTCATCATCATTTTCTAATGCAAAAAGCCTTGCTCCTGTTTTGTCATGGGTAAATAGCCTTCCAATCGAATTAACCTCTTTTATTTCCTTTTCGTCAGTTAAAGTAAATCCATTGTAGCTTTTTCCAACTTCGAATTTCATGTACTTTATCTCCTTTCAATTAAAAATAAGCAAAACGAAACTAAACCAAACAATAAATAGTATTCCACATATTGTGGAAATATCCTCTATTTCTATTCTAGCAGAAATGATTTAAGCTCATTTACTGAATCAAATATATATAAAGGGCCTGACTCTTTAAGCTCGTCAAAGGATCCATATCCGTAGGATACTCCAATTGAATCTATTCCCTTTTCTTTGGCCCCGCATATGTCATATTTTCTATCACCTATCATAACTAATTCTTCTTTTTTTAGATCTGGAATATTATCTAGTACGTATTCTATAACTTCTTCTTTTGAGGTTCTTGTGCCATCGAAATTGCTTCCTATAACCATATCAAAATAATCATATATATTAAAATACTTTAATATCTTTATGGCGAACTCTGTAGGTTTTGAGGTTGCAACAATCAACTTTTTATTAATGGATTTAAGCTCTTTTAGCATGGAGTTCATTCCCTCATATATCTCATTTTCGAATATTCCCTTTGTTGAAAAGTATTCTCTATAATATACAATGGCTTCTTTAGATTTTGCATCATCAAAGGAATAGTATTCCTTAAAAGAATCTAAAAGCGGCGGCCCTATAAAAACCTCCAGTTTATCTAAATCCTCTTCTATGATGCCAAACTTTGCTAATGCATATTGAACAGCTTTGGTTATTCCAACCTTTGGATCTGTAAGAGTCCCATCAAGATCAAACAACAAAATATTATATTTGGCCAAATAATCCACTCCTTAAAACTATAATTCAAATATCGTCGTATTTTTTATATTATATCATACCGCAGGTGAAATAAGATACTGGGAGGTGAGATATAACAGCGGAAGGTGAGATAACATACCGAAGGGTTTAGCTCAATATAAACATGGGCAAAAAAAGTCCTAGGTCATGTATCTGCCTAGGACTTCTTTTTAAATCTCAACTTCTAACCCATCATAAGTTACAATGACACCATGAGGGGATGCCATTTTTACTAAGTCATCATGAAGCATACCGCAGTTATGAGAGAAGTGAGTTATTATATACTTTGTGTCTTTATTAGTTATTCCTTCTTCTATTAAACGTTTCTTTACCTCAAGCACATTAGGAAATCCCATATGGCCTCTGCTGTTTTCTAAAGGGCCATAGGTGCAATCAAATATCGCTCCATCAATTGATTTTCCTTTAAGTGCTTCCCAAGTCTTTTCTGGAAAATATCCTGTATCATGTCCATAAAGTAAGGTTTTATTATTTATTTCTATGGTATATATATAGCAGTCTTCATCTTTCATATGATCAGCTAAAAATGGAGTAACTTTAGCATCTCCTGCTGTAAATGGTGTGAAAGGCAAAACCGTATTAAACTTTAAAGGGGTTCTGTCTCCTCCCTCGTTTACCGCATCAAACTTTTCTCCTACTTTTCCGCTTCCATATATGTTTAGAGTAGGAACTGAGTTAATTACTGCATACCAGTTCTTCCTAAGCTCTAAATCCTCAGGATAAAAATGGTCGCTGTGAGAATGAGTTATAAAAAGATACTCAATCTTTGAAAGCATTAAACCATTATTAAGTACATGCATATACGTATCTGGAGGAAAATCCACCATATATTTATCATCAATAATGCATGAGGATCTGGTTCTTATATTTTTCCCTTTAAGTTCTCTTGCCTTCATACATACATCGCACTCGCAGAATATCCCTGGCCAGCCTTCTGCTGCAGCAGTACCTAAAAATTTTATCTTCACTCTATATCCCTCCATTGTTTGTATACAATACTTTCAAAATATAATTCAAAAGTAATTATAGCATATCTCATAAGGATTAAACTAGGAAATGGCAGCCATTTTGCTTTTGTAAAATTTGTAAAGGGAACCTTAAAACTAAATTTAAGATCCCTATACCCTATACTTTATACTGTATTAACTATATTTAAAAATGTTATTTTTGTGTTGATAACCACTCATCAAGCTGTTTTTGTTCTTCTGCAATTACCTTGTCAATTCCAGCATCTTTATAAGCCGCAGTAAGCTTTGGCAGATACACTTTAGGATCAAGCATACCTGTTTCAAGTCCTAATATATAATCTTGACCTGAAGCTTTGCATGCTGCAATCTCGTTTTTAACTGGAGCTGGATCAAACATAAATCCCAGATCCTTTGTTGGTGTAGCTGCATCGTTAAATTTCTGGAACTTATCCCATTTATCTTTGTCTTCAACTTCTGATAGATAGTTTAAGAATACATTACCAAGTGCCCATTGTATACAAGGATTATATTTTGAATTCTCAGGACCAGGCTTTATAACTTCATCTGATACCTTTACATAATGCTTGCCTTCTACTCCATAGTTTATTAAATTATTTAAATATTTATCAGTGTTGACAAGTTCAAGGAACATTAAAGCCCTTTCAGGGTTTTTGGATGTAGTTGATATTGCTTCCATTGAGCCTGCTGCATCATAGTTGCCTATTATAGGCTGTGTAATTGCAACTTGTACCCATGGCTGTCCTGTGGATACTGTTAATTCTTTATCTTTCCCAGGCTTTAATGATTTTATGGCTGCAAATATCTTTCCTGCTGACTCATCTGCATTATAGTCTGTTAAAGTAGGAGCATCCTTCCTTATATATCCAGCATTATAGAACCTATGAATTGTGTTTAGATACTCTTTCATTTCAGGCAGTTCAAACTGGTTAGATATTTTCATATCCTTTGAATCATTATATAAAACTCCTAGATTTTCACCATCTATACCATCATAATCAAGGTGCATCCTTGGATTTTGTGCTCCTGCTGCTTCAAGAGGATATACTCCAGGCTCATTTTCTTTTATTGTTTTTAAGAATGGTTCTATATCTTCGAATTTCTTTATCTTACTAATATCCATATTATATTTCTTTACAAGATCTTCTCTTAATATAAAACCCCACTGATGAGCTTTTTCCTTATTTGTAGGTATTGCATAGTTAACTCCGCCTATCTCTGATCCTTTCAAGAAATCCTTTCCAAGTAGTTCCTTCGTCTTTGGTGCATACTTATCAAACATATCATTTAGTGGAACAAAAGCACCTTTTACTGCTTTTTCCCTGTAATTATTGGCCCATGATGATGTGAAGCAAATATCAAATTCTTCCCTTGATGCTATCATAGTTCCAATCTTTTCATCATAACTACCCCAGTCAAAGCATTGTAGTTTTACTGTAGCATTTATCTTGTCTTTGATATATTTATTTATTTCATCTTCTATAAGAGCTGTATCCTCCTGTTGACCATTACCTATGAAATACCAAGTTAATTCAACCGGTGCAAGCTCCCCACCATTTTTTGCAGCGTCTCCATCCTTTGCTGCATCTCCACCTTTTTTCCCACAACCTACTAAAACAACAGACATAATCATAGTACAAATAAGTAACAAAGCTATTGTCTTTTTCTTTCTTAGCATAATTGCTCCCCCTTTTTATTTAATTCTATATGATATAAGTACAGTAGAAACTGTATTTATACTATATCAACCTTTTACTGCACCTATAGTTAGCCCTTGTACAAAATACTTCTGGAAAAATGGATAAGCAAATATTATAGGACCTATTGCTATTATGGCCATAGCCATTCTTGAAGATTGGCTAGGTATATTAGCTAATGCTCCAGATACATTTCCCGCGCTTTGCGAGCTTGTTGATAGATACTGTATACTCTTTTCCACTCTATATAAAAGATATTGCAGTGTATACTTTTTCTCATCCGTTATAAAGAGTAGAGGAAGATACCAGTCATTCCAATAGCTCAATATATTAAATAATGATATAGTGGCTATGGCAGGCTTAGCTAAAGGAATTACAATCCTGCAAAATGTATAAAACTCGCCTGCGCCATCAATCTTTGCAGCTTCTATAAGAGAATCTGGTATAGATGTAGAAAAAAATGTTCTCATTATTAATACATACATTGGTGAAAGTAGGGCCGGTATTATAAGAGCCCAGTAACTATTCTTAAGGTGCAAAAATCTAGCATAAACCATGTACCATGGAACCAATCCACCATTAAAAAGCATTGTAAAATACACAATAAAGGAAAATGTATTTCTATATTTAAAGCTTTTCCTAGACAGTGGATAAGCATACATTGTTATAATTACTATACTAATTAAGCTGCCTACAAGTGTAACTAATGCTGTAGTACCATAAGCTCTCAAAACCACTCCAATATCTTTTATTATATATTCATAAGCATATAAGCTAAATTTCTTTGGAATTAACTTATATCCATAAAGGCTGATCATTTTTTCATCAGTTATTGATACCATAAAAACTAAAATAAGAGGATATATGCACATTATTGCTAAAATCGTAAGTATAATGTTAAAAATTATATTCGATTTTCTTGATATCTCAAGATACCCTTCTTTACTATTGCCTTTGCTTTTACTCATAATAATCCCCCTAGAACAAAGCGTTTTCTTTATCTATCTTCTTTGTAATATAGTTTGCAGTACATACAACTATAAATCCAACTATGGCCTGATAAAATCCTGCTGCGGCTGACATACCAACGTCTGCTGACTCTCTTAATCCTCTATATACATAGGTATCTATTACGTCTGTAGCTGAATTTATTGCTCCTGAATTCTTAGGAACTATATAAAAGAGTCCAAAATCTGAATAGAATATCTTCCCAACTTTAAGCAATGTTAATATAATTATTATTGGCTTTAATAGCGGTATAGTTATTTTGGTTATTTGCTGGAACTTTGTAGCACCATCTACCGCTGCAGCCTCATAATAAGATTTATCAAACCCGCATATTGATGCAAGATATACAACAATATCATATCCTGTCCACTTCCACGTATTAACAAAAGGTATTATAAAGTACCAATACTTAGGCTCCGCATACCAGTTATGAGTTTTGAGTCCCAATTTAGAAAGGGCTGCATTGACAACTCCCATATCTGAACTTAGAAGCGCAAAAACAAGATAACTTACGACAACCCATGATAGAAAATAAGGTAAGAAAAACACGCTCTGATAGAATTTTGCGAGTTTCCTATTCCTAAGTTCATTAAGTATTATCGCTAAGGCTACTGGAATTGTAATTGAAATAATTATAAAAATAACGTTATACATAATTGTATTTCTGGTTATTGTCCATGCCTTTCCCGACATGAACAGGTATTTAAAGTTTTCAAAACCACACCATGCGCTTTTAAAGAAGCCATCTTTATAGTTATAATCCTTAAATGCCAAGAGAACTCCAGGCATTGGCAAATAGTTATTTATAAGTAATACTATAAGCCCTGGGATTAGCATGAAAAATAATACTTTGTTTTTCTTAAACTCAATGCAAAAATTTTTAATGGAACTTTGCTTTTTTATTTGCTGTTCATTTGCAAGACTTTTATTAAAGCTTTTTGCCATACTAGCACTCACCTACATTCTTTTATGTTATTAAAGATTAAGGCCTCTATTGCCTTCACTTAATACATTATCAGCTTTTTAATATACCATAAATAGAGCAATATGCTTTATGGTGTACTATATTGCCACAATTATTGCCCCTTATGGAATTTTGAAAATATTACAACAAGATATTACACCAAATAAAAAAGCCTAGGCCTTAGCCTAGGTTAAAGAAGATATATATTCTGTAGGAGTCATACCAGTATATTTTTTAAACAGCTTTGAAAAATAGTGGGCATCATTTATACCAACCATTTCAGCTACCTCATAGTTTTTATATCTGCCATCTATCAATAGCTCTTTTGATTTTTCTATCCTTATTTCGTTTAAATAGTCCACGAAGTTTTTATCAAGCTCCTTTTTAAACATCCTGCTTAAATAATATACACTCACATATGTGTGCTCCGCCACATCACTTAGAGTTATAGGCTTCATGTAGTTGCAATTTATAAATGTTATGGCTCTTTGTAATATAATATTTATATTCTTACAATTATAGCTATTAATTTCACGAACTAGCAACAGGGAATTTTTAACTAATGTATCATGAAGCTCGTGAGCATCATTGCACTTAGTAATATATTTGGTTAAATACTTATAATTGCACATATCTTTTATTTCCTTAGACTTATCCTTCATTGAATCACCTACATCTAAAACCCCAAGCAATACACTATGGTAAAACTTTATGGCAGCATCTTCATCATATGACTTTCTTAAGTTTGTTATATCCTCAATCTTGCAGAGTGTATCTTTTACATTCTGCTCATTTCCAGAGGTTATTGCCTTAATAAGAGACTTTTGATATTCCTCAAGCTGCGGATAGCTGTCCTCTTTGAAAAATGATTTTAAATCTTCATATAATATTATAGAATTTTGCCCCATATACATTTTGTATTCAATAGCTTTTAGGCATTCACTCATCTTCTCTGGCAGATCTAATACACCCCTGCCTATAGAACTTACTGCAACCGTTATAGATAGGTTAAGATAATCACGAACAAAATCCTGAAGCTCCCCCACTTTTTTGCATACCTTGTCTTTAAAATCCTTGATCTCTATCTTTGGCTGTACAATAAATGAAATTCGCGTATTATCAATTGCCACCTTTTCAATTATGAAAGTCTCAATGGACATCTCCTCAAATATATTTATAATTCCAAATTGGTTAAGATGTATGTCATAGCTGCTTACTTCCTTTAAGCTTGTTTCGTCAAATTCCATAACAAGCAGTATAAAGGTATCAATCTTTAAATTATATAATGCTATATTTGATTCTATATCTTCAGGATCTTCAATTATCCTAAACATTACATCATAAATAAACTTTTCTTTTAGGGCTGGAATAGCTTTATTCAATTTTCTTTTAACCTCATCTGTTTCCTCTTCTCTTTTAAGTCCGTACCTAAGCTCAATAACTGCCCGCCTTATTATGCTGCTTATCTCATCGACCTTTGAAGGCTTTAGTATATAATCAAAAGCTCCTAATCTTATAGCTTCCTGCATATACTCGAAATCTCTATAGCCAGTTAAAATAATAAATTTGCTGTAAGGAATTAGCTCTTTTATCCTTCTTATCATGGTAAGCCCGTCAACTCCAGGCATTTGGATATCAGCCACTATTATATCTGGCATAAATTCTGTTATCTTGTCCATTCCCTCAACCCCATCTGAGGCTTCTCCACACACATAGCACCCAAGCGTATTCCAATCCACAATATTAATAAGACCTTTTCTTATGATAGGTTCATCATCAACGATTAAAACCTTAAACATGGTTATCCCCCTCACCCGTATCTTGACTATAAGGTATCATAAAGTACATCTTTGTATACTTCATATATTTGCTCTCAATATTGAGCCCATAATTGTCTCCATAAAATAGTTTTATCCTTCTATTTACATTTTGCAGCCCTATACTTCTTCTATTCCTTTTTTGTATATAATCGCCGCTATTCTTTTTAAATTGTAAGTTTAAAATATCTAGTTCCTCTTCTTTTATGCCTATACCATTATCCATAACTTCTATTACTATATCATCTTGGGCCCTATGAGCAATTAAATTTACTACAACCTTCTCTCTACTTTTTTCTAGTCCATGACTTACAGCATTTTCAACTAATGGCTGTATTAAAAGTCTAGGGATTTTTATATTCAATATGGTTTCATCAACATCTTTTACCACCTCAAGCCTTTCATCATACCTCTTTTTGATAATAAATATATAATCCTCAATATATTTAAGCTCATCTTCAAGAGAAATAAGTTTATTATCTCTTCCCATGTTTGCCTCTATAAGAGATGAAAGTGCTAAAACAGTATCACTTATTTCAGATACACCATTTAACTGGGCAATCCAGTTTATTGTCTCTAATGTATTATATAGAAAATGAGGATTTATCTGAGCTTGAAGTGCCTTTATCTCTGCTTCTTTTCTAGTTATCTGCTCTTCGTATATACACTTTACTAAATGATTTATCCTTTTAGCCATATTATTAAATGTCATGCTCATATATCCAAGCTCATCACTTCTATTTGTGCGTATTTCTTTATAATCTAGGCCGTCTTCAAACTCCTTCATGGCGCAAGTAATCTCATTTATAGGATTTAATATATCTAGTGAAATTAAAAGGCTAAAAATAGTTGATACAATTATCGTAATCATAAATAAAATAGAGTGCCATTTTTTAAGATCATTAATCTCCTTGTAAAGTTCCTTTAGAGGTATATAGCTTAAAGCCTTCCAATTTGTATTATTTACCGATACGTAGGATATAAGCATATCAAGGTCTTTATCTATGTAATAGCCCTTGTCATTTGCAATCTTATTTATAGATAAGTCAGATGTTATATTATAATCACTGCTGCTTATAACCTTTTGATCTTCTGAAACAATTAAAACGTTTTTCATTGAATCAGTGCAAAAATCTTTATATGTGGATGCTATGGCATTTTTGTCTATGGCAAAAGCCATAATCCCCACCTCTTCAAACGTGGACGGGTCATTTATGGTGCGTACAAGAAATATGTTTTTAACTTTGCCTTTCTCTTCATCAACATACCATGTGGGTTTTCCTATAGCCTTTCTAGCCTTTTTGAGGACTTTATCATATGGTATGGCTTGTTCTATATTTATGCGCCCGCTATTCATATTATATGAGTAAAACTTTCTTTCATTTGAAACAAGGCATATAGACTGTACCCCATCTATAGACAATGTGGTATCTCTTAGCATATTTTTTACGTTATTTACCGTCTTAATATCTTCCACACTTGTAAGATAGTCTGTACTATTACTCCTTTTTAATGCATCATATATCCTTTTATCAGATAACATAATCTGGGACTGCATAGAGATATTGTCAACAAGGCTTTCAATCCTGTATTCAACTATTTTTAATAAATCCTGTGAATAATCAATGGATTTTTGTTTTATTATCTCTGCTGATCTCTGATAATACATGTATTGCATAATGAGAAGTGGAATTATTATCTGAATATAAAACGCTAAAAATATCTTTTTTCTTACAGATATGCTGCTAAAAAACTTTTTGATGTTGCTAATAAAGCTATTTTTCATACCTGCGCCTTCTTCTGTATATTTTGCCAAATCTATCTCTTAAGTAGCAAGTCATACTTTGTATTTTTAAGTCACAATACTAATTATAATCTGTAAAATGTATCTATTCAACTAAACAAATATTAGGAATAGTGCCAAACTTGCGCTGGCACTCATATTCAACAGTTAAACGAAGCAAAAAACCTTGTAACCCCCTTTAATGAGGGCTACAAGGCCTCTATTCTATATAAGCCTAAATTTACGCTGTGGCTCACATTTCAATGCCTAGGAAAGGGTCACCGTTTTCTTTGCATGCAGCACCTTGCTGTATGGTTTATTTCCGGTTAATTGAATACTTCTGTTATCTGGCTGACAGGTTCCGACATACACCTCATACTCTGCTTCATTTAAGACAAGCTTGCCATCGTTATTATAAAGCCCAAATGCCACGTCTTTTAATATGAGGGCTACGGTTTTTCTCTCGCCTGGCTGCAGGAATACCTTCTTTAAGCCTTTTAGCTGTAAATTGGGTGCCCCATCCATCTTCACCTTGACATAGGCTTGAATGGTTTCTGCTCCCGCCATACTGCCTGTATTTGTTATTTCTGCCGTGCAGGTTATATCTTTTCCGGGAAGGATTTCATCTCCGCTTATTGATACATTATCAAGTACAAAGTCGGTATAGGATAGTCCATATCCAAATGGATACAATGCTTCATTTTTCATGTAACGATAGGTTCTATTTGTCATATTATAATCAGTAAACTCTGGAAGCTCTTTAGTGGTACGATAGAAAGTTATGGGCAATTTGCCCTCTGGTGAATATTCTCCAAAAAGCACCTTGGCAATTGCTCTGCCACCCTGTGCTCCCGGATACCATCCCTGAATTATTGCCGGAATATGCTCGTCCTCCCAGGGAATGCTTAAAGCGCTTCCAGATAAAAGGATCAATATAACCGGTTTCCCGCTACTATATAGCTCCTTGATAATATCTTCCTGAATTCCAGGAAGGTTTAAATCCCTCTTATCTCCGCTGGCAAACTCATTTCCTTGGTCACCTTGCTCTCCCTCTAAGTTAGAATCAAGGCCAAAGCATGCAATTATAACATCGCTCATATCACAGACCCCACGAACTTCTGATAATCGATCATTCTTTGCAGTTAAAGCCTGTACATTTTCCTTAAATAGGTGGCATCCTTCGGAATAATATACACGTACATCATCTTCAAGATATTCCTTTATGCCCTCCAAAACGGTAACATACTCCGATGCGGTTCCTTCATAGTTACCAACCAAAGCTTTACGGTTATTTGCATTAGGCCCGATAACTCCAACCGTTTTAAGCTTAGATTTATCCAAAGGAAGAATCTGGTTCTCATTCTTTAACAAAACTATAGATTCTCTAGATGCCTTTAGATTTAACTCTTTATGCTCTTTATTGTCCACCTGATCGTAACCTATTTGATTAAAAGATACTTCCTTAGGATTATCAAAAAATCCAAGCTTCATACGGGTTGTTATCAACCGAATTACCGCCTGATCCAAGGTCGTCTCCTCCACCAATCCATCACAAACCGCATCTAAAATATAGCTGTACATCTTACCGCAGTTTAAATCACACCCGTTGTTCATGGCCAAAGCTGCGGATTCCTCTGGTGTTGATGTTATCTTATGATACTCATGGAAATCCCTAATTGCCCCGCAATCGGAGGTAACATGGCCTTTAAATCCCCATTCGCTGCGGAGTATATCTTTAAGAAGTGTAATGCTTGCGCAGCATGGTTCCCCATTTGTACGATTGTATGCGCCCATGATTGACTCAACCTTTGCTTCCTGTACACATGCTTTAAATGCAGCCAGGTATGTTTCATACAAGTCCTGCTTGAATACAACTGCATTAAAGCCGTGCCTTATATCTTCCGGACCAGAATGTACGGCAAAATGCTTTGCACATGCTGCCGCCTTCATATACTTCTTATCATGTCCTTGAATACCTCCCACAAATCTTACACCAAGCCTAGAACTTAAATATGGATCCTCGCCATAGGTTTCATGGCCTCTCCCCCATCTAGGATCACGGAAAATATTAACATTTGGTGACCAAAAGGTCAGCCCCTTATATATATCCGTATCATTGTACTTTTGCTGAATATTAAATTTTGCTCTTCCCTCTGTTGAAATGGTGTCCGCAACCTCTTCTATAAGATCCTCATCAAAAGTTGCAGCAAGTCCAATGGCCTGTGGAAAGACGGTTGCCACTCCAGCTCTTGCCACCCCGTGTAACGCCTCGTTCCACCAGTTATACGCTTTTATCCCTAATCTTTCAATTGCCGGGGCATTGTATAAGGTTTGAGATACTTTTTCCTCTAGGGTCATCCTAGATACCATGTCCTTAGCTCTTTCTTCAAAGTCCAAATTCTCATCTAAATACGCTTTGTATTCCTGCATCTTAATCACTCCTATACTTATTCATGCTATAATTAGATTATAGTACAACAAATTTATGATTTAAATGAAAAGCCCATATCCTTTATATTGAAAGAGGTATGGGCTTACTTTTCCTGCTTTAGTGAAAAAGTTAAGATATATCTTCTAAGTAATAACTCATCTGTTAAATTTTTAAGAGTATTTGCATATATGCATCAATGACATTTTGAATAACCACATGATGGACATATTACACAGCCATCTTGATGGCTTATTTTTTCTCCACACTCAGGGCATTTAGCATATACGGTTTTATCTTCCTGGGGAATCTCATAGGTTTTAGGTATAGTGCAGTCCATGCAGTCAAATTCCGCAGAGGCTTCACAATCATGTTCATTATCTTGGCTTTCAGTTTCTTGTATGTTTAGTACCTTTTGTATTGTCTTTGCAATAGCATCAGGACATGAAAGCACCTTTATATCTTTATTATTAGCCTTTTGTCTTATAGTGGAGTGGCAGCGTATACCTTTAAGCTGTTCTATTATCTCATTTGCATCCATTCCAGACCTTAATGCTATGGATATTAATCTGCTTGCAGCCTCAGATTGAGATGGGCATCCTCCAGCCCTGCCTACGTTAGTAAATACCTCGCATATACCCTTATCATCATAGTTTACCGTAATATATAGGTTTCCGCAGCCTATTCTAACCTTCTCAGTTATTCCCTTAGTTATGCTTGCCCTCTCTCTTGGTACAAGCTTACCTGGTTCTTTATTTTCCTCTTTTGGTGTGGATCCTATATTTAATACTTGGGAATCCCTGCTTCCATCTCTATATATTGTAACCCCTTTGCAGCCTAATTTATAAGCAAGGGAAAATACCTCATATACATCATCCCTTGTTGCATCATGGCTAAAGTTAACTGTCTTTGATACGGCATTATCAGTATGCTTTTGGAATGCTGACTGCATCTTTATATGCCACTTAGGCTCTATGTCATGGGCAGTTACAAAAACCCTCTTAACATCCTCAGGTATTGGTGCATCTGCCGCAGTTCCTTTTTCTGCTATAAACTCTAACAGCTGTTTTGAATAAAACCTTCTTTCAATGGCTATCTTCTCAAACATAGGATGAACCTCAAGCAATTTATCATTATCCATTACATTTCTTACATAAGATATTGCAAATAATGGCTCTATACCGCTCGAACAACCAGCAATTATGCTTATTGTACCTGTAGGTGCAATGGTTGTGGTTGTTGCATTTCTAATACATTGCCCCTTATATATACTTTTATCTATTGCAGGGAATGATCCCCTTACCTTAGCAAGTTCTGAAGATGCTTTCTTTGATTCAACATTTATAAATTCCATTATTTCCTCTGCTAAATCCACTGCTTCTTGTGAATTATATGGAATTCCAAGAGAAAATAAAAGATCAGCAAACCCCATAACTCCAAGTCCAATCTTTCTTGTAAGCTTTGTCATTTTATCTATCTCTGAAATAGGATACTTATTTATATCTATTACATTATCAAGAAAATGTACAGCCTTCATAACTGTAGATTGTAATCTTTCATAGTCAACTTCAGCATGGCCATTTTTTTCTATAATCATCTTAGATAAATTAATGCTTCCAAGATTGCAGCTTTCATAAGGAAGCAATGGCTGTTCTCCACAATTATGGACTACTATATTATTTGCAACAAAAAGGTGATTTACCTTTTCTGTAATATCGTATACTTTCTCTTCTCCTATATACTCTAGGCTCTCAAACTCTGCATTAACAAACTCTCCATTTTTATATACCTTTATAAAATCACTGTTATCGAGCTCTCCTGCTTCCTTCCACCCACCAATTGTCATTACTCTATGATCTTTAGTAAGTTTTATCTCATATCCGCCTTTTATAATAAGCCTATATACAGGCTTTATACCTGTTTTGAAAAAATCAGCCTCATAGTAAGATCCATCTAAGCTAAGTACTTTTGCTTTTTCTATGTTATCTATTCTAACCTTTCCATCCTCTGTCTCAATAAGGGTATCCCCTGTAACGCAAGGGTTGGTACTTTCTATCTCCCCTAGCTCTGGTACAACATTATCTTTGTTTAATCTATCAAGGAATACTATTCCAGGCTCTCCATTTGTCCATGCCATATCAACGATTAGGTTAAAAACCTCTTTAGCATTTAGTTTTCCTGTAGCTTCTTTTGTATGGGGGTCAATAAGCTCATATTCTTTATCAGATTCTACAGCCTCCATAAACTTTTCAGTTATACCCACACTTATATTAAAGTTTGTAATATCATTATTATTCTGTTTACATTTTATAAATTGAAGTATATCAGGATGATCTATCCTAAGTATTGCCATGTTGGCACCGCGTCTTGTTCCACCCTGCTTTACAGCTTCTGTAGCTGCGTTGAACACCTTTATAAAACTTACAGGCCCTGATGCCACGCCTCCTGTAGTTCTAACCATAGCGCCTTTAGGTCTAAGTCTTGAAAAACTAAACCCTGTTCCTCCGCCACTTTTATGTATTAATGCGGCCTGCTTTACAGCATCAAATATTCCTTCCATTGAATCTTCAACAGGAAGAACAAAACATGCAGAAAGTTGACCTAAATCCCTGCCAGCATTCATAAGCGTAGGGGAATTAGGTAAAAACTCAAGATTTGTCATCATATCATAGAATTCGTCTTCCACCTTTTTTATATCATTATCCCCATAAGCTGCATCTGCAGCTGCTATTGTTTTTGCAACCCTCCTAAACATTCCCTCAGGAGTTTCAATTAAATTTCCATCTGGATCTTTACTAAGATATCTCCTTTCAAGAACCTTTATAGAATTATTACTAAGTTCCATTCTAAGCACCACCAATCGCCTATACTATATTTAGTATATTAAATTATTTTCATACACTAAGTATTGTACCTACCCCAATAATAATTGTCAAAACTCAAAATTGATATAGCAATTCTTCTACTTATTATATATTAATATTTCTTCTATTTTCTCAAATTTTCACCTTGTAGCTAACCCGTAAAAAAATACCTCCAAGTAGATAATCTAATTTTTAATTAATTAGACTGTCTACTTTGGAAGTATCATATCAAACATTCAACTCCTTTTACACTACTTCAATATTGTCTTGTTCTTTCTTCCTTATTAAAATAAATGGGGTCTGCTCTCCCTCCTGCCCGGCGGGATTATCACCTATCATTTTCGATAACATGTAATTTTCATACCCAATCTCTTTATTTTTGCCTAATATTTGTACCCCTAGGTCGTTAGCATCAACAACCATACAGTCAACGCCTAGCTGATCCTTTATATTTTGGCAGGCATTATCTGGATTTGATGGGGCAAGTATACCTTTGTCTTCGTAATAGTCATATGCAACCACACAAAAGCCGTCTATATTTCTAACTCCCTTACCTGCAACCTTATAAAATACGCCTCTAACTCCAAAGGGTTTGCTTAAAGCAGACAAAAATGATGCAAATAATATTCTAATAGGGCCTGCAATTTTTATAGCTGCCTGCATTTTATATACATTATCCATTGCAGGACCTGCAGGATTTTTATATGCATACCCTGAAAGAACCTTGGCAAGTTTACCCACCTTTAAATCATCTTTTAAAATAACATCGCCCTGGCAAAGTGAAATAACTTTTTCACTCATAGATAAAATATCTCCCTCTTTATATAGAGGAAGTACATATTTTTTAACTAGTTCAATATAATCCTCCCCCAGCTTTACAAAGTGGGTTTTTATTGGATATCTACAATAAACTTCTTCTCCTAGGCTTATTTCTAATTTCCTACCTTCATTAGGTTTAATATCTTCCATAATAGCCACCACCATATTTATTGAAATTCATACTAAAAGTTCTTCTTTATTTAGATGGTAACCATTATAGAAAAATTTATAACATCATTATAAAAAAACTGAAGCTAAAAAATAGCCTCAGTCGTTTATCTCTCTTACAAGTATTAGCGGTGTAGATTCATTCTCCTGACCTGCAGGGTTGTCCTTTAATATACCCATGAGTTCTTCATTTGTACATGCAATTTCATCACATGTTCCTAATATTTCAACTCCATAATCGTTAGCGTCAACAATCATGCATTTTACGCCTGTTTTCTCCAATATTTCATTGCACACTCCATCTGGATCTTCAGGAGATAATATTCCCATTTCTAAATAATCATCAAAGGCATCATCACAGAATCCATCTATATTTGCCACATTGTTTCCTACAATTTTATAAAACAAACCCTTTACACCAAAAGGCCTTGTAATAGCAGCTATAAAGGCTCCAAACAGAACCCTAATTACCCCTGCATTATTAATTGCAAGCTGCATCTTATAAGGATTTCCTACAGCCTCACCAGCTGGTGTTTGATGAACAAACTTTGATAAAAATCTTGCTAAGCCGCTTATCTTTATATCCTTTTTATAAATAACTCTATTCTGACAAAGTGCAATCACCTTTTCGCTGATAGATAATATATCTCCAGACTTGTACAAAGGTGAGGCATATTTATTTACAATATCAATATAGTTATCCTTTCCAACCTCAACATAATGAGTCTTAATAGCATGTCTTATATACTTTTTATCCCCAACAGCAATCACAGGATTTTTCCCTGGGTTTGCAAATGGATATTCTATAGCTTTGCCGTCTGCCTGCTTATTATATTCTACATCATACATTTATTTTACCCTCTCCCTGGTAGAAAAAAATATTATAAAAATAGCTCTGTAATTTACTTCAAAAAATATCATATAAACTATAGCACATTTTCGTTGTTATGTAAATAACTACAGCAAATATGGATAGTGTCTGCTAATATATTTTCTATAAAAAATTATGTAAAAAAGAGTAGTTAAGTCTAATTCTAACCACTCTTTTTTACATTCTATAAGTATAATTAATTTTTTACAACTTTGGTAATTCAACTTCAGTAAGTTTATTTAGTATAGGCGCTGTTAACTTTAAGAAAGCAAACCCCAAAAATGCTCCAAAAACATTCATAATTATATCATCAACATCAAAGCTTCTATATGCAAATCCATACATAAAAGAAATAATCAGCTGCATAGTTTCAATTCCTAAAGAAATGCAAAATGACATGGTTAATACTTTGCTTAATTTATTAATATTTGTTTTTATCAAAGGTAATAGATAGCCCATAGGCACAAATAATAATATATTCCCATAAAATTGAATAGTACGAAACTTACTTGTGTTAAAGTATCCAATAATGGATTTGAACGGTATAAGATTGTATTTTATATTACTATGAGTTTGTTTAAACATTGAAATAATATCTGCATCACATGGGAATGGGAAAAATGCCTCATCAATAACTTTAGCTATATAAATATAGAATATTGCATATATAATATATTTTTCTATAGGAGCTTTTTGTTTCTTTAGCTTAATAATTGTTAATATATATAATACAATAAATAATAGTACAAATGGGATATTAAATCGTAGCATAGATAATCCTCCATTTTTTTAGTTGGAAAGAGTCCCTTCAAATTCAAGGGTATTATTTTCTTCTACTTTATTTCCATAAAGGTAATATCTATCACTTGCCTCTGTTACTTTCCAACTTACTATATCTCTATATCCAGCCTGACTTGCCCTCATGTTTTTTTGTCCTAAAGAAGTATCTTTCCCAAGCCTTGTTTTTTTCATTAATGACATTATATTATTTTTTCAGAAACACCTTGTCAAGCGGTTGTGCAAATGGTCCTGCATATGTTTTGCTGCCATTGCGTGGGCTTCCTGTGTAGTCTTCATGGATTGTCAGTGCGGTTCCATCAGCATTTTCGTAAACTGCATCTGACTCAAAGGATTTCCCTAGCATGTCTGTTGTAACTAGATCAGCTATCTTATCCAGACCATATTCGAACAGATTGGTAGTAAGATAGTATTTTCCATCTACCTCAGATACATCAAATTTCACATTAAAATCTGGTATTTCAATGGCGCCTTTTTCGTTTTCATATTTTCGGGCACCAGAGAAATAGACATTGTCATGAATATCAACAGGTAATGTTTTTTTTGCACATTCCGCTGGACAATCATCCGTTTGCATAAATGAATCGGAATGCATATCCTTATATCCATTGTAAATGCAATTTCCAAATCCCGTCTCCGCACTCATATCTCCGATATATATGTTGTTGGCTACCTTGTCATCACCGCCATATATGATCATAACACCGCCTACGGATGTATCATGGGGCAAATGATAAAGCGTAAACCGGTTGGTCTCGCGAAACATGCTCAGTTTGCCAGCGAACAAATTATGCACAAAAGCGGAGCCTTGCGAAACATTCAGTAGGCTGCTCTTTGATAAAAATAGATTATTATCGACAACACATGGTCCATGGCAGACTTCGATAAATAAGTCTTCCACCGTGTTTGCCAAAAATGCATTTTTGCTGACTCTTGCTCCTTGCGCCTCCCAGTCCAGCCACAAACCTCGATAACAATTATGAATACAATTGTCATCAATAATTGTATCAATGGCACAATGAAGCTTTATTCCTGCAACTTCCGCGCCAGTAAATTCGCCGCGCACATTGATATCATGAATATGATTCCCGGTAATCTTTGAAAATGCACCGCCCATATTTCCAACAATGCCAGTCTGACCACAATTATAGATTTCATTATAACGTATGATATGGCTTCCTATGTTTTCTTTAGACCAACCGTTTTTTATATTAGCAAATATAGTTTCCGTGTAGGTTTGTGTACCATCCTTTTCCGGGTTAATAGACCAGATATTATCTTTCACATCATGCCGCTTTCCAACACTGATGCCCGAACATTTTGAATCACGTATGACACAGTTTTCAATAATCCAACCCTTGCTCCAATGGGTGCCGATTGCGCCGGACTGAAACGCCGTAGGAGGCGCCCATTGCGTTGCGGCTTTTTCCATTGTTAGTCCAGACACCGTTATATAATTAATCCCCTCTGATTCCGGGAAAAAGCAATAAGGCCTTGCATTTACTTCCATCATGTGTTCATTTGGATCCATATCCATGAATCTTCCCCAGATTTCAGTCTCTCTTTCAGAGACAACCGCAAACCAGCGGTACGCCTTTTCATCCGATGCATCTTGGGAATCTTCCATTAATGCTTCCAATGTTGCTGATTCATACATTGCCTGCCCATCCCTATATAGTTCACCAGTATGGTGTGTTTGCCCCAAATCATCATACCAATCTCCAAATATGGGATCAGCAAATGGATTATAGCCAGAAAATATATCGTTTGATATGGTAGCCTTCCAAATCCCATTGTCGGCTTTTTCCCAATTCTCAACAACTTCAGCCCCACTAATTATAGGGTTTTCACCTTGCTTATTGGTATACACAATCCTATCCTCATCAGAGCTTCCCCCTATTATTGGGTTAACCCACTCACGGTAAATGCCTTCACCAATAATTATTTTATCCCCCGGGCGAGCCACCTTCACAGCCTCTCCGATAGTTGTAAAAGGTTTTTCCAAGATCCCTTCCCCCGGAGCTATGCCCTTCTTTGATACATAATAGTCCATTCTAATCTGTCCTTTCGTTTATAATTATCCTGCTGTTTACAAGTATATAGCTATCGCTGATACAATGTATCAGCACTTTATTTAAAATAGAATGCCCTGCCTAAACATTCATTATAAAATTCTGCTTCCTATAGTCACTTAGAACAAGCGTCCAATATCTTTCCCTACTATAACCCAATTATACACTATATGCCCAGTACCCACCACAAACACATTTCACATAATAGGTAAAAGTGTAGAACTAAGAGTTAATAGTGTAGTAACTAACTTCCACGCTGCCAACTCTTACTTCTTATCTCTTAGTTTTTACTTCCTTTTATTTCTTATTGGACACAAAGAAAATGAACATAGCTTAATGCTATGCCCATTTTCTTACATTGCTGCTGCTTTCTAAACGTTTTTTTATTTTATGTTCTTATGATATATCCATTATTGGGTGATATGCTAAACTTCTAATTTAAAGTTATCTTAATCCACGTTGGAAACGCCTCCCATGTTTCTATTAACAAAATATCACCTAGTACAATTCTTAATACTTTAACCATTTTTATATATAAAATGTAATCTCCTATTTACCAGTTACCCCCTTATAGTCCAACCATACACCATATACCCTATAATTACAACAGACTCATTCCACCATTCGCAGTTATCTACAATTTTCCGCATAAAAAAGCTGTTTCTATAAATATAGAAACAGCTTTTTAAAATTGGCTCCTTGGATTGGATTCGAACCAACAACCCTCCGGTTAACAGCCGGATGCTCCACCATTGAGCTACCAAGGAATAATATCGGCAGCGACTTACTCTCCCACTCCGTTACCAGAGTAGTACCATCAG
>ENA-UOOK01000311-UOOK01000311.1-fermentation-metagenome-genome-assembly--contig:-NODE-311-length-62594-cov-6.239610_pt1 | contig 62594 bp, 43 predicted proteins | sample MGYA00245777_ERZ724023 | MGnify/ENA primary metagenome ERZ724023 (study PRJEB28704, sample SAMN03018312) | fermentation metagenome | biome: anthropogenic terrestrial biome; feature: soil; material... | reverse complement strand
ATTCCCACGAATAGTAGTTTAAGACCCATCCTAAATTACACTACTCTCAAACCTCAAATTCTAAAAAGAGGCATACCTTAAGATAATGTAATTTAGAATACACTACTCTTATAATTTAGCACAAATTATGACTTTTATCAACTCAAATGAGTAAACTCGCATAAGTCGTCATCTATTCTTAATATATTAAAATCATACTCACGGGCTATACTTGGAATGTTTTCTTCCAGTAAACATACTGCAACATCTTGCACTTGGCAATGTTGCATAAATTGTTTTAATTGTTCATTAGACAAATACTTACATAAAAATATAAATACAAAAACTTTAGTTTTTAATAATTCTATATTTATATTAACAAAAGCAATTAACTTTTCGACAAGAGTGCTATATTTTTCTTTTACTTCTAACTTAAATAATTTAAAAGCGTCAACCAACTCATAATTTTCATCCAAAATGCAATCGTAGCCTATATCTTCACTTATTTCTTTACATAAAAAGTAAAGGTTAGAAATATTTTCTTTAAACTTATATTCATATTCAATGGCGGAAGCTTCAGCAGCACATTTTTTATATAATGCACCTACCAACCTTTTGGAATTTAAAGTAAATGATATTAAATCGGTTACAACCACACAGGTTTTTTCAAAATTTAATTGTTTAAAACCTTCCGTTGTTAAACTCCAATCATGTTCTTCTCCATCGCAAGCATACAACAGTTCAGTTGTGTATTTATAAAGTTTTTGTTTATTTTCCACACATAGAATTGAAAACTTGTTTGATATTAGATTTAATTGATTTTTCCACTCATTATGCTTAAAAATAATCATACTTCCACCCACCGTTTATCGTTACTTAAAATTTTAGACTGTCCTACACCTGCCATATATTCAATATTTGCATATTGTTTTTCTGTTAAGTCAAAGCATTGAACAAGCCCCTTCTCAGGAACTTTTGACCTTAGTATTCTTTTAATGCTATCCGCTTGTGTTCTATTTAATACTAATTTTGAATAAACAGAATATTGTTGCATAATAAAGCCATTTTTAATTAAAAAATTATGAAACCTGCGATAATTCTGTTCATCTTTAATCGTTATTGTTGGAAGATCAAACATCACCATAACTCTCATAAATCTATATTTCATATCCTTCTATTTTAATAATTTCCTCCACTTCTTTTTTCATATATCTACTTGCGGACCTAACAAATAATTCAATAGCACTATCCAAATAAAATTCTCGTTTACCAATTTTAAGTTTAATAGAAAGAATTTTACTCGCTTCTGTTTTAAAATCATCAGTGTTAATCGAAAGAACAAAATCATCTATAATGGGGCGAAAAGGCTCCATTAAATCACATGCCAAGTTATAGTCGTTAAATTGATTGTCATGCCAAATTCCTATGTGGTTGCTATATCCGCATGCAGATATTTCTCTTGCAACCGCACTCATTAGAATTGCATAAGCATAATTTAATGCCGAATTTTTTTCTATATTTTCATCACGGCGTGAAAAATTCATGCCAAATAAAGCATTAAAATAAACCTTAGCAGCATGACCTTCTCGATTAGTTTTATCGTTGGGGAGTATTTGGTAAATATATTCATTTATTATATTAGCGGCACTGGTTTTCCCATGCTTTAACAAAACTTTTTCTTGCCAAAATAATTTTTGATAAATTATTTGTTGCCAAAGACTTTCTTTTCGCTCCTGCTCCCAAAGTGTTTGACTTTTAATATTTCCACTAGTGTTGAAGTTTGCGTTAAAAAGCATTAATTGTCCATAAGGTAAATGTTTTTCATTGCAAAAAACTACATTTACATTATTCTTGGAAAGCTCTAACAATGCTTGACAAGTTATAACTGTACTTGCACTTTCAATAATTAAAGTGTTTATTTCATTTATAAAAATCCAACTATCTTCATCGCTACGAATAACTAAATATCCTAGTCGAGTTTCTATTTTTGCTCGAGTTTTAACCACTACCGTTCTAAAAGCCATAATAGTCTCACTTAAAAGGGATATATGCGTGTGTGTTTGGTTTTAAGTCCTGTTATAGATTCTTCAATTAGCACTAAATCATTTTCAATTTTGTCACTATTTACCAATCTGCCAAACGCAGAGTGTCCACCAATACTCTTGATATCGCCTCTTTGCGCATTGCAAGCGAGTGCTCTAATTAGTTCAGTTAAGATTTTTACTTGATTAACAATATCTAGTTTGTTAAATTTTTGTTCATTATCTTGGTCTAATTTCTTATAGAGCGCAGAATTACCTTTATAAATGTCTTTTTCCAGTTGACTTTTAATGATTACAAATAAGTCTTTATTTTTATCTAGTGTTATACTAAGCGGTAATCCGTTTTTCTTTGCTGAAACAATAATAGTTGATTGATTTTTATAATCATCTTCTTTCAACACACCTTTTTTAACAAGTTCTGCGTATTTATAGATTACCCTTACATAACTTATAGTTTTGTCATCAACATACCATTGCACTGCGTTTTGCCTATCTTTAAGTCCACTTATTCGCATTGGTGTCCCACTTTCTTCAAATAGGGTATATTTATATACTTTTGGCAAAACAATAGTTAAATCTTTAAATCCGTTTTCCGCAATTAGATAATTTGTTAGTTTTTCATTAAAAAAATTTTCTTTATCTATTTTACTTTTAACAAGCGAAAACTCTCTTTCCCATTGCTTTTGTTTAATTAAAGGAAGGGTAACAAATTGCCTTACCCTATTTTCTTTTTTATTTTTTCCAGTGCCCTTGGATACAGTGTGTTCTACAATTATAAAATATGCAGGATTTTCGCTTGTGAAATAGCCATAGCGTTGAATATTACTTAGCGGATTATTTTCATTTCCTTTAAGTGGCAAGGATGTATCTTTAATCTTTAAAAGTACTTTACCTCTTTTAATTTCTTTTTGTTTTATCTCAACACCATAAAGCGTTTGGTCATAAAAAGCACCTTTATTTTCTAGCAATTTCTTAGTTACGGGATAATAGTTTTTAGAAATAACATTTTTAATCTTTTTAACAATCTCTTGATTCTTCAACCAAGATATAACTGCTTTTTGATAACTTTCCTTATCTTCGTCGCTAAATTCGTTTCTTTTGGGTTTGGTGTTTAAATCTATATCCCAAGCATTTTTAACATTATATTCAAACATACGATTAGTGTTATATTCTTGAAACTTATTGGTTTGGCTTTTATAAAAATTTTTGTTGTGATTAAATCTTTCGTTATAAACATTGCCCACAACAATATTAAGATAGGCGTCATGAGCATGGTGCAAATCGTTTACTTCTCTGCATTTTTCCATATCAACTTTATTTCTAAATTCTGACACATTATCCGCTTTGCTATAAACGATTTCCGGTTGTTTATCATAAGAATTAAATTTCTTTTTAAATAAACTTGCTGTAAGCGTTGCGCTTTGACCTGTGAAAACTAATTGCCGTGCGATAAAGCCTTCCATTTCGCGTTCGGTTATATCATTAGTTCTTGTTAAGCGATTAAACTTTTCTGGTGATATTAATCCTGCCTTTTGCCAACTTCGCCACATAGGAAGCAAACTGTCTTTTCTGCTCCATATTTCATTTGTTTTATAAAGTGGATAATTTTTATCTTTTTTTCCGTTTAAATATTTTTTAGCAAGAACTTTGTTTTTTATGCTATCATCTTTTACTAGTGACTGCGGAATAATATGGTCGATATCATATAGGTTGTTATTAGCAAGATCACTTATCATAATCTTTTCGCCTGAATAAGCGCATCTTCCGCATTGCATAAAATACAAAAATAATTTTTCACTCCTAAGTTGTGCGTCTGTCTTACTTTCTAGTTCGCTTTTTAGTTCATTAATCACTTGAGCGCTTAATGTTTTAGCATTTTTCCAACAACCTTCAATGTATTTTTTTCTTGTGATTGAACGCTGTTTCTCATCTTCACGGCGAGTTACTTCAATAAAAATCTTATCGGGTACTAAGTTATTATTAAAACTAATTATTTCATCAACAATTTTCATAGCTTCCCAAACCGAACGCTTAACACTTGGCGAGCCATAACTTTCTGCAATATCAGCGTATGAAAACTCTTTATCGCTAGTGTTATTTTCTTTTGCTAACCACTCTTGAATGTTATAATTTTTATTCCAAATAATTTCATTCAAATTTTCGTTTGTTTCCCAAAGCAGACGCAGAATCGATATGAGTTCACCAGTGTCTTTACAAATAACTTTTTCACTTGTTAAAAATTCCTTAGATAAATTACCAAATCCTGAATAATTTAAGCTTTTTAATTGTTTTGCTATATCGCCTTTTAAGAAGGGATATTCTTCTCCCATTTTCGATTCTAATATTTTTTTATCTTCAAAGAGAGCATGCCACTGTATAACCTTTTCAATAATTTTTTGAGCAGTGGTTAGCGATTTATTATAAGGCGATTTTTGTAATGCATCTATAATTGGTGAAGTGTCGATTAAAGAACAAAGTGAGGAATTAAAACCTTTTCCTTCTTTATCAAAACCAGACAAGTCTTCTTTTGTTAAGGTGTTGTCAGTTATCTTTAAATAATTTAGCAGTTTGGTTGGGGTAATATTTCTTTGTTGTTTAAATAAATTATTAAATATACCTTGTTTTATTTCAACAGTAACATCGTTGCCTCTAATTTTTAATTTATTAAGTTCGTTTAAAACGCAAAACTCACTATACACTAGCGAATATTTTGGCAACACTGGTTCCGTTGGCAAATAAGTGCATTTTGAAAGCATGCGCTCTATAAATTTCTCTGCGCTTGTATTTTTGTCTACCACCGCATCAAATGTCCAAGGTGTTATTTTCACCCCTTTTAACTTTTTTTCCACCCATGCATGCATACCCTTTCGCACTTCACTATGATTGTTTAACCTGCCAACATAATAAGGCACGCGAAAAGATATTAGTGATAAGATTTTATCTTTAACTGTTTTGCAAGTACTATGTTTATCGTTATCAACTTTCTTTAAAAACTCATAATGATTTTCCGCATTAGAAAGCATTGTTTCTAGTTCGTATTTATGAAGTTGATAAGGAATTATCGCGTTGTATTTGGTTCGACTTTTTAGCATATACGAACTTTGATTTATTTTTTTCAAAATTTTATCTAGCGTTTCATATTGCTGTTCTGTTAAGTTAGTTGTGGTAATTGTCCATTCTTTGCCCCTTTCAATTAATTTATTATCCGCAAAAACATTTAGCAAAAATTCATAAAATCCTGCTTTTTCAACTTTTTTTACAATGGTTTTGCCGTCCACTAAATTAGAACCTATGTAATTTGCATAATTTCCCAATTTTGATTTTGTGGTTTTTTCGTATTCTTTGTTTGAACGGAAAATTTTATTATATTCATGTGGAATAACTTTTCTAACAAATTTTTTTAGTATTTCTAAATCTTCTTTATGCTCGTTAAATTTACTTATCATAGCAGAAGAAATACTTGCATGACCTTGCAACAGTAAATTTAATTGACCAAAATCATATACATCTTTTAAACTTTCAACAACAGCAAACTGATCATCGTTGTTTAATGCATTTGTAATTTTCGATGCAATTTCGTCCCAATCGTTATCAAATGAATATATGGACTCTTCTTTTTCTAATTCCGCATCAAAAATATCGTTTAAATTAAAGTTCCCGCCTGTTATTGCTTTTAACATGGCGTTGATTATCTTATTATTTTTTTTATTTGCATCAGCAAATAGAATTTTTTTAAGTTCTTCTTGTTTTGATTTTAAACCTAATTTCGCTTGGAAAACGACTAATAGCGAATTAAAGTTTGAAGGTATAGTTAGTTGAATAGGATTTATTTCATCTTCACTTGATAATGCTGTTTCTAAACAATCGTTTAATTTTTTAAAAGATGACTGCCCTTGAACAGAATAATTTATTTCTTCTGCACTCCATAAAAAATGACCTCTGCTTTTTAATATATGGTGGCAAGCAAGATACAACAGGCGAATATCGGGCTTGGTTTTACCAGTCCAATTTTTCTCGGTCATTAAATGTTCTCTTAAATGATATATCGTTTTAAACTTTTTAAAATATGTAGCGTCTGTAAACTTTTTATCTGCAAATAGCGAATTTAAATCGCTTAATTTTTTATCGGTTTTATTCCTTTTATTTTTGTCTTCTTCCCAAAAAGAACTTGCCTCTAATCTAATAAAAAACAAAGGATCAATTTTGCTAATTTCATCATTAAATAACGATTGCAATAGCATAGTCCTTTGTTTTTGTCTATCTTTTCTTACTTTGTTGGCCCTAAAAATTCTGCGTTCTGCAGAGGTTTTTGCTTCCTCAAATAAACGCACGCCCATAATTGGCTTACCACCAACTTTAAGCAAGTTATAATTGCCGTCGGTTGCTGAAAATCCTACCGATTCTGTTCCAATATCTAGTCCAATAAAAAATTTTTCATTTCCTTTTTCTTGTTGTTGTTCCATATTTTCTCCTTAACTTTATAAGCTTGATACATAGAAGTCCAAATTATAATATAAGATTATCATAATAACACAGTTTCAACAAGGTTATTTCCATAAAATGGGAAAGCGTTTTTTTTATAAAAAGCAAAATTGCAGTTTGTTTGCATTATAAAATTTTTTTACGGTGATACAAAATTGTTTATTTACTTTCCTTTATTGAACAACTTAACACCTAAAATTCTAGTCTCTTTTAGGTTATCTTTATAAGTTTGCTTAATTGTTATCTATTAATAGAAAGTTTTAAAATTAAATTTTATAAAATTACATAAATGCAAAAATAAGAATTTTAATATAAAAACAAAATATTTTGAAGAATTTTGAGTATTTATGAAAATTTAGTTGGAACTTCAAACTATTTTTAATATACTATATTCATGCGGTAGTAATTGCTAGCGTAAATAATAAAGGAGGGGAATAAGAATATGGATTTTATTAAAAAGAATTTATTTAAAATAATCCTCACAGTTGTTTTATTAGTGGGTTTTGTTTTTGCAACAATAAATTTCTTAAATGCTTATGGCGTTACTTCGTTAGACACTTTCGAAAGTTTTCCAAAATATCTCCAATCTGCAATGAATGGCGCATTTTGGACTAACCTAGGACTAATGATTGCACTTTTAGGACTTGCTGTTTCATTAATTTTAAGTATATTTGATAAAAAATTAATTGCATCATATATCCTAATTGCATCCGGTGTTCTTGCACTTGTATCTTTCATACTATCTATACTTGCGGGATCCGATTATCTTGCACAACTAAAAACACTTATGGATCTTGCTGAAGGCACACCTATGTTTAAACCTTCATACTTTGAGCATTATAATGTTATTGTTAATCAAGTTATAAACATTGTTGTTTTCGCTTTAACACCAATCCTATTTGGCGTTAAAAAAGTACTTAAAACTAATAAAGAATAATTTTTTATTGGTGCCAAACAATTTTCCATTAAAGTAAATAATACTAAAGATAAAATAACCCCACCTAAATGAAGTGATTGCTATAATTGTTTCACTTCATTTAGGTGGGATTTTTCATATAAAACTAATGTTTTTCTCATTACAAATTACGCATAGGCGTATGCTTTTTCGAAAATTGTAATAATATTTTTATTGTTGTTAATATCTTTCACTACGAAATAAGCTTGACGTTTTTTATTTCTATCGTGCAGTGCGTGTTACTTTTTTAAAAAAAATGCACGCAAACATGATTTTTTTGAGTGTAAATTTTTTTTAAGTGAGTTAGATTGTTTAAAGTTTTTTTAAATTAGATTATAGGGAAAGTATTTCTTTTTATATTTAAAAATTATAACAATTTTTTGATAGTGATATTAATTAAAATGGTTTATAGCCTAAATAAACTAACAAAAAAATAAAAAGTGATGCTAGATAGTATCACCTTAAAAATAGAAAAAAAATATTGATAGATAGCCTTGCGTTTTCAATTTCTTAGTGAGTATATTTAATGAGATACAAACTATTAAAGTGATGCTGATAGTATCACTTTTTTTAAGAATAGAAAACATTGATAAATTGCCTTGCGTTTTCAATTTCTTAGCGAGGATATTTACTGAGATACAAACTATTAAAGTGATGCTAGACAGTATCACTTTTTTTAAGAATAGAAATTAATGATTGCCTTGCGTTTTTATTTTTTTAGTGAGTATATTTAATGAGATTACAAACTCTTATTATTTAAATTTATTGAATAAACATAAATTAATTCATTACTTTTCTATCTTCAAGTGCTTTTGAAAGTGTTACTTCATCGGCGTATTGCAAATCACTACCCATTTGAATACCTTGTGCAATGCGGGTTACCTTAATGCCTAACGGAGTTAATAATTTTGCAATATAGTTTGCGGTAACTTCTCCCTCGACATCGGGATTGGTTGCCATTATAACTTCATCAAATTTATTTTCATTGATTCGAGTTATTAATTCTTTAATCCTAATATCGTTGGGTCCCTTATTTTCAAGCGGACTAATTGTACCGTGTAAAACATGATATAATGCATTAAAATTCCTTGCTTTTTCTAACGCCACAACATCCTTTGGCTCTTTAACAACACATAAAATTTTGGAATTTCTTTTCATACAAATATCACAAGTGTGTTTATCTGTGAAAGTTCCGCAGACCGAACAAAATTTAGTGTTTTGTTTTGCTTTTAGTAAACTGTTTGCAAAAAACTCCACTTCGTCGCTTGATAATGAAATAACTTTATACGCATATCGTTCAGCGGTTTTTAGTCCTACTCCGGGAAGAAGGGTAAACGCATTTATTAGTTTTTGTATACTGCTTGAATTGTCGTTCATTGATTTAAAATAAGCCTCCAGTTATACCGTCTTTCTTGGTTTTTTCTAGTTCGGTTGCTTTAATAATCGCATCGTTTACACCTGCAATAATTAAATCTTCCAGCATTTCAATATCCTCAGGGTCAACAACTTCCTTACTTATTTTTATGGATGTAATTTTTTTATTTCCAGTCATATTCACTTCCACCATACCTCCGCCAGCAGTGGTTGTGATGGTGGTTTTCGCTAATTCTTCGTCAGCATTTTTTAATTTGTTTTGCATATCTTCTTGCATTTTTTGGGCTTGACGCATTAAGTTCTGCATATTTCCCCCGCCAAAGTTTTTATACATTTTCTTCTCCTTGATTTTTATTTTGTATTACTAACAAATCGCCAAATTCGTCTTTTAATACTTGAATTATATTATTGTTATCAGTTTTAACAATTTCGCTTTTGCAAACAATATGATAATGCAAATTCATTTCTTTTAATGTTTCATAAAGTTTATCAATGTTTTCTTTTTTTTCACATTCCTCTTTAAGAGTTAAAGCGTTAAACACTAGCACTATGTCACTATCTTGGAGTTTTATGTCAGAAACCTGTGAGAGTGTGGCATAAAGCACAGGATATGATTTTCTAAGAGATGCTAGTATTTTGCCAAGAACCTTTTTAGGTGAGATATTTGAAAGAATATCTTTCTCTGTGTTTTTAATATCGTTTGTTGTATTTACATTTATATTTTTACTAATAACTTCTTTTGTTGCTTCTTTTTTGTCAAATTGATAATTCTCAAATTCAATATCTTTTATGCTAATGGTTTGTTTATTTGTGAATGCAGATAGTGCGCGAGATTTGTTAGGGAAGCACCATAGTTTTTAGTTTTTCTTCTAACGCACTCACCCTAGACTCCAGTGAACTTTCTTCTAGTAGCGACAGTAATGTGATTTCAAATAGTGCTCTTTGGTTTGTGGTAAACCTAAATTCCTGCTCTAATGATGATAATTTTTGAAGTAAATGAATTATATTTGAAGGTGTGGCGATTTTTGAGATTTTTACCATTCCATCTATAATGTTTTCAGGATAAACCAGAATTTTCATATAGTTTTCACTTGTTTGAATTACAATCACATCTCTTAAATATTCTACCAAATCTTTATTTAATTTAGAAATTATTTTGCCCGCTTTTGAAAAATCGTGGATAATTTCTAATATTTTTTTCGAATTTTTTTGAACCACACTTAAAGCAAGTTCATGTAGTGTAGATTTATCTGTTGTGCCACTACATTGAATCACGGTTTCGTATGTGATAGCATTATTAGAAAATGCGGCGCACATATCAGCAAGTGATAGAGTATCACGAACGCTACCCTCTCCAAGTTTAGCAAGTAAATTAATAGCAATACTATCACAAGTGATTTTACTGTCTGCAAATATCTTTTTTAAAAGCGATTCCAGTGCAGGAATTTCCACTAATTTAAAATCACAACGCATACATCTAGATAATATTGTTTCAGGAATTTTATGTGGTTCGGTGGTAGCTAGTATAAAAATTGCATAAGCTGGCGGTTCTTCTAAGGTTTTTAAAAGAGCATTAAAAGCACTTTCAGAAAGCATGTGCACTTCATCGACAATGTAAACCTTGTATTTGCAACCAACTGGGGTGTATTTGACATTTTCTCGCAGTTCCCTGACATATTCTACCCCATTATTGCTAGCAGCATCAATTTCTTGAACATTGAAATTGCTGGCATTTGATAAATTTTTACATATATCACACTTGTTGCAAGGGCTTCCATCAACACTTTTTTCACAGTTTACTGCTTTTGCAAAAATTTTCGCAATGCTGGTTTTTCCTGTTCCGCGTGTTCCACAAAAAAGATATGCGTGCGAAATTTGATTGTTTTTTATTTGATTACTTAATGTTTTTGTTATATGGTCTTGCCCGATTACTTCAGCAAAGTTTTTAGGTCTGTATTTTCTATATAGTGCTTGGTATGCCATTATTTTTTCTCCTGTCTTAAAATTTTGGTTTTTATTCTTGTGAGTGCGTTGTCCACCGATTTGTTTGTTTTTTTAAGTTCAGTTGCTATCTCAACATAAGAATAGCCTTCAAGTTTTAATGATAATATTTTTGTTTCTAAATCACTTAAATTTTTCTTAAAATCTTCTAACTTTTCCACTAATTTTTCATAATTAATAAGATGGTCTTCCGGTGAAGAGGGGAGTGTTGTTTGGTCACTTTGTTCATTGAGATTTTCAATAAGCATAGCGGTTTTATTGGTATGTAATTTTTTTATATAATTTAACAGTTTGTTTTTTATTGCTTTACTAGCATAAGTGGTGAATCTAACACTTTTACTTTCATCAAATAAATTGATAGCGTTTAACACTGCTAATCTTCCTTCCTGTACCGCCTCATCATAATTAAAATTTATATTATCAAAGGTTTTAATAATAGAAATAATTAAAGGCTCACAGTCCTTAATTATTGCATTTATTGATGGTTGGTGATTTTGCTTAGCGAGAGTTAAGATTTGTGATTCTATCAATTTTTTACCTCTATTCTTTGTTTACTCACTTCGTGCAGAACAATTCCCGCTGCCACGCTTGCGTTAAGTGAATTTATTTTTCCTTTCATTTTAATTGTCAAAACTCCGTCGCATGTTTTTTTAGTAAGTTCGCTAACGCCTCGCCCTTCACTACCAATAACTATTGCAATGTTTCCTTTAAGGTTGGCTTTTTCTAGCGGAGTGCCACCAAGTTCGCACGCATACACCCAGATATTGGCATTTTTCAAATTTTCAATTTCATGGTTTATGTTTGTCACTTTTGCAATTTTTACATGACTAATTGCGCCTGCACTGGTTTTTATTACTGTTTCATTAACAGTGCATGCTCGGTTCTTCCCAAAAATAATTCCATGAACTCCTAAACATTCACAAACTCTTATAATGCTGCCAAAGTTATGCGGATCTTCAATGCTATCTAAAATAACAATAAAGTGGCTTTCATTTTTTTCTTTTGCCACTTCTAGAATTTCGCTAACTTGCGAATAAATAAATGTCGTGCAATATGCAATAACACCTTGGTGCTTACTTTTAACTTCCCCACTTAAACTTTCCGCAGGCACAGTTTGAACGGGTATATTCCTTTTTTTAGCAAGCAAAAAAATAGTGTTGAAATCGGCGCCTTTCATACTTGAACTAATTAAAATTTTTTCAATAGTAAAATTCTCATTAGAATTAAGCGCTTCTATCACGGCATTTTTGCCTTCAATTATCATAGTGTTCTCCTAGAGATTTATTTAAAATAAATTGCAACCTGTCAAATTGTCCGCTTAAATATAAAAAGCCCAACACTGCTTCAAATCCAGTTGCTCTTTTGTAGTCGCCAACACTTGAATTTTTTGAAATATTTGTTGTTTTATAGTTTCGCGCGCGTTTATAGATTGCAAGTTCTTGAAAATTAAATTCGTCAATTAATTTTGCACTGGCTTCACTTTGGCCGCCAGCTTTCACATATTGGACGGTAGTAAGGTGTAGGTCTTTAATTTTAAATTTATTTGACAACACCACCTTTTGCCTAATAAATAGCGAGTGAACAGCGTCACCGACAAAAGCAAGTGTTTGGGAAGATATAATGCTTGCTTTTTTTTCACTTATTGGATTTAAATTAAATAAATTTTGCATAGGCTAATTATATCATGTTTTTATCAATATTCAAATAGTTAGTTAGTATTTTGCAAATACTAATTATAGATAAAAAACAACATTATTTTACAAATAAGTTGTTTTAAACATTATTTTATAATATACTTAAAATAGTAAACAATTATAAAAAATAGAATAATTTACAATAGGAGATATAATGTTAAAAAGAAATTTCAGGTATTCAACGGTTATTATTGGCTTACTTGTGTCTTGTTTTTTGCTCGTAGGTTGCAACTTTTCATTTTTTGATTTCACTGTTAAAACATTGGATACTCCCGTTATTGGATTAGATAGGGAAAATAAAAGTTTAAACTGGCATACCATCGATAAAGCAGATAAATATAATGTGTTTATTAACGATGGAATAGTGGGTACTGTTGAAAACATGCCAAACGAAACTATGCAAGTATATAATTTTACAGATAATCTAGTAGACTTTGGCTATTATAGGTTTAAAGTTCAAGCCATTTCTAACAAGCCTAGTGTTAAAAGCAGTGTTACAAGTATTTCTATAACCTATGTTTATACAAATAGTGACATTAATGAAATAGCTAGTGGATATAACATTATTTACGAAGACGAAATAAAAGCACCCGACAATATTGTGTTAAACACTGAAACTGTAACTTGGTCGGCAATCCCGGGTGCAACAAATTATGTTGTTGTGGCTTACACGATGCTCAACGGTGTTACCACTCACCAAACCACCGAGGTATTATTTGATATAGCCTCGCTTTCTAATGATGAAATTGTTGTGTTTTCAGTAGGTGCTTATTTTGAAGTGGAAAATGCGCTTTATGTTGATAGCCCTACTCGATATTTCTATAACCCCGAATCACAAGGGAATTATACAAATCAAGTTTATATTTTTGATGGATATGTTGGCGACCATTATATTCAAAGTATGGAAGAATTAAACAATATAGCATATTATAATTTCATAAATAGATTGGAAGTTTATGATGTTAGATTTGCTGAAGCCTTTTTACAGGATATTGGAGTAGCCACACTGTCTAATGAAAGTATACAAGAAAATATTTTAGAAAAAATTGATAGTTGTTTTGAGATTCAAAGCAGAACGGGTCCGTTTTTTGAAACCTGTCAATCTAATTCGGTAAGTGGATATAATGTTTTTGGCAAAAAAATGACAGGACAATATGATTACCAAATAGCTATCAACTTTTTTGGAGTGGAAGAATGCGATATTAATATAGATTATCTTGCACTGAGTAATTTGCCTTATGAACAAAATGCGGTAGAATTTCCATATTATGAAAATTTTGCTAACGAAGGCGGGCGAAGATTACCAACTTATGATGAATTTGTTTCGGATGATTATTTTATAACTCAGGAAGTTGCCACAAGTGAGCAACTTTATTGGGCAGTGGAAAACAGAGTATCACCACTAGTTGTAGCAGGAAGTAGAGCAGAATCGATTTATAATATAGCAAAAAATGTGCTTAGAGAAATTATTCATCCAAGCATGAGCGAATATGAAAAAGCACTTAGCATATTTGATTGGATAACAGTGCACACAGCCTATGATAATGCAGACATTGAAAAAATATATACGGACACAAAAGATTTAGCAAATCCAATTTATATAACATTAAGTCCTGCTTATTATTTAGAAGGTGTTTTTATTAAGGGTGTGGCAGTATGTGATGGGTTTAGCAAAGCTTACTCGCTTCTTTGCAATATGGAAGGAATAGAATGTATTAGAATAACGGGCATGGCGGGGGGTGCTCACGCATGGAATAAAGTTAAGGTTGACGGCAATTTTTATCTTGTGGATATCACTTGGACAGAAATCAAAGCACAAATAACAAATCCGGGCGATGGACCGAATGGAAAAGAATATTTAACACACAAATATTTTTTACTTGCCGATAGAGCATCCTTAATTCATAAAGCATACATTTATAGACCAAAGTTTTCGCATTATGCCACCGCACTTGATAACTATAACCATTATGCTAAAAGAATTGTAAGTTATAAAAACGAATATGGAGTTACTATAACAGAAGATTTTGTTATCGAAAGCGATAGTGAACTTTATAACTTAATGCGATATTTTTTAATTAATAAAGATGCTTCTGCCAATGTGATTTTCACTAAAAAATATGTCACTGAATTATTTATTAACGATGGCGGTGGAATTTTATATTCTGAAACAATCAAAAGTACATTATTAAAAGTTATAAAGAATCAAAAATATCCTATTCAAATGCTAGACACTGTTTGTAGTTACGGTGAGGGATTTTATCAATTTGACACCAGCGGAAATGAAGATGAACATTATGGAATTATTTTTTATATGTCGTTTGACTCGTTAATTGATGAAGCGGGAGAACTAGCAAACCTTATTTCTTACATGAAAGCAATAGAATTAATTACCCCAGGCATTTTGGAAGGTTATTCTTCTAAGTTATATATAAATGTACAAATGTTGGAAGGTGTTGCAGGAAGTGGGGTTCAGCAAAAAATTAATAATTATGTCACATCGTTAAACTTGGCAGATGACATAGTGATTGAATTTTCAAACGAAATTCTTCTAAAAAAATTTTATGGCAGTGATATAGCAGAAGAATTATATATTTGTAACTTAACGATAAATAGTTAATGGCAGTACGATAAATTTATTAACTATAAATTAAATAACAACAATATAATAAAAATCAATATAATATAGAAAAAAATAAAAAACCTCTACACTTAAAGTAATTCAGCAAGGAAATTTCACTTGTAAGAAATTTGCTTTTCACTGTATTTGTAAGAGGTTTTTTTATTTAAGCCAATTTTTTTGCAAGGGATTAGTAAAAAAGCTTTTCACTCTATTTGTAAGAAATTTTTTTTGCTTATTTAAAAATTATGGCTCACTTAACGCGTTCAACATATTCGCCTGTGCGTGTGTCTATCTTAATTTTATCGTCGCTATTAACAAACAAAGGAACCCTAACAACCAAGCCGGTTTCTAGTTTTGCAGGCTTGTAGGCTGTTCGGGATGTGTCGCCTGCAACCGCAGGTTCACTTTCCACTATTTGTAGTTCAACAAATAATGGAGGGGTAATAGAAATTATTTTTCCGTTTGCATAGTTTACCGAAACAACAGTTTCGTCCTTAATATATTTCATAACATCCGAAACTAAGGCTGCGTCAACAGGTATGATATCATAAGATTCAACATCCATAAAATAATAAAGTCCGCCGTCTTCATACGAAAACTGCATATCCTTTCTTTGGAGCTGAACTTGACCAACAGAATCACTAGGCGAGAAGTTTTTTTCCAGCACTTGACCTGTTTCCACATTTTTTATTTTAGTTTTAACAAGCGCAGCTAACCGAGGGCGTGACACATGTTGATATTCTACAACAACATATAGTTTTCCATCCATTTCAAAAGTGCTACCAATTCTTAAATCTGATATTGTCATATTCTCTCCTAAATTTAAAACCGTTAAAAAGTATAGCACATTATAATTAAAGTTGCAATAAAATATAAAAATAAAAATCACTTTAATTTTACTTGCGATTAATTATTTTGTTCTACTTTAAGAAAAAGGTAGGGCATTAGAACTAGGTCTAAAAGAGTTATGTAATCTAGGATATGTCTTATATAAGCCACTGGTTTTTGCAAATTCAACAATACCGTCTTAAATAGTTGTAAACTTTGGATGATTTTTAACAAGTCGATTTTGCATTTTGGCTTTAAGGTTTAGCAATAAAAAAAGAGAAATATAAGGCTGTTTGCGGTTGCTTCCTTTTTATATTTTTACTTAGCGGATAAGAACAAATTATAAAATTATTTAAAATCGTTATAAGATTTTAAAAATGGCTTTTTGTAATGTTTTAAATTTCAAATAATTTTAAAACAATTTTGTGATGACTTAAAAATTAAATCTACTGCTTGCAGTTATTAGTTTATATATCATATCAAAGTAGATATACAAGCTAAAAAAAGTGATACTTAAAAGATAGTATCACTTTTTTTGTTGTTAGTCCATAAGATAATATTTTTTTTATTGTATAATTAATTTGTTTTGATTTTTTATTTAATACATAAATTATACTTATTTAATCTTCGTCATCGTCTTCAAATTCTTCGTCAATAATTTCTTCATCGTCATCATCTTCGTCATCATGAGAATAATCAATATCTAAAAAATCTTCATCTAAATCGTCTATTTCTTCATCAATTAAATCATCATCATTATCAATTTCGTCATCTAAATCGTCTTCTAAATCATCGTCTAAGTCTTCTGCAAATTTACTATCCAACTCTTCATCAACTTCGTCGTCATCATCATCGGAATCAGTTGGCAATAAATCATCATAAGAATCTTCACTTTCCTCTTTTTCCACAAAATTTTTCCAGTCAACATCGGCATCTTCGTGATCGATTTCTAAATTTTCTTCCACACATGAAGCGCACATAATTTCACCGTCTGCTAAATAATTCGACTTACATGTTGGACATAGAATTGCATCTTCTAACAATTCATCACTCATTTCATCTATTGCGCCTGCTTTCATTTCGGCTTTACAAACTTCACAAAACTTGTTTCTTTTCAAGATATAATTTAATTCACATCTCGGACATTTCACATATTTTGGTTTGTCTTTACTCATAGATTGTTATTTCTCCTTTTTGCTAAATACCGAAAAAGTATAGATGATAAAAATAACATTGTCAACAAATATAATTTAAGTTTTAAAAATTTTTTATTTGGTGAAAAACATAACTAAAATTTTAGGTTATAAAAACTACTCATTCCACTATACTTAGAAACATTATCTAGTTCTGCTTCAATATTTAAAAGTCTGTTATATTTTGCAATTCTGTCTGTTCTGCTAAGTGAGCCCGTTTTGATTTGACCCGCAAGTGTTGCCACTGCAATATCTGCAATAGTTGTGTCTTCAGTTTCGCCGCTTCTATGAGATATAACCGCTGTATAGCCAGCTTTTTTCGCCATTTCAATAGCTTCTAACGTTTCAGTAAGTGTTCCAATTTGATTTACTTTAATTAAGATTGAGTTACATGCGTTTTCGTCGATACCTCTTTTCAAGCGTTTTGTGTTTGTCACAAAAAAGTCGTCACCTACAATTTGAATTTTGTTTCCTAACCTTTCTGTGAACATTTTATACCCTTCCCAATCATTTTGTTCCAATCCGTCTTCGATAGAAATAATAGGAAATTTTTCAACTAGGCTTTGATAAAACGAAACTAATTCTTCCGCAGTATATGATTTGCCTTCGCCTGTTAGTTCGTATTTTTTTGTTTGTTCATTATAAAATTCGCTTGCTGCAACATCAATCGCAATTTTAATATCTTCGCCGGGTCTATAACCTGCTTTCTTTATCGCTTCAATTATTACCTCAATTGCTTCTGTGTTAGAAGCTAGGTTAGGTGCAAAACCACCTTCGTCGCCAACAGATGTGTTATACCCTTTTGATTTTAAAACCTTTTTTAAATTATGGAAAACTTCCGCGCCCATTCTTAACGCTTCGCGGAAAGAATCAGCATTTGTTGGCATTATCATAAACTCTTGGAAATCCAAAGAGTTATCTGCGTGTGCTCCACCATTAATTATATTCATCATAGGAGTTGGTAATAAATTCGCCTCCACTCCGCCTAAATATCTATAAATTGGCAGACCATAATAGTCAGCAGCAGCATGCGCCACAGCAAGTGACACTCCTAGCATTGCGTTTGCGCCGAACTTTTCTTTATTTTCTGTGCCGTCTAACTCAATTAAAATTTTATCTATTAAACGCTGTTGGTCAACATCATATTTGCCTTCTAGCTCAGGCGCAATAATATCGTTAACATTTGCAACTGCTTTTAACACTCCTTTTCCTAAATATCTGGATTTATCGCCATCCCTGAGTTCTAGTGCTTCATAAATTCCGGTGGATGCACCTGATGGAACTATGGCTTTTCCATAAGCGCCCGAATGTGTGAAAACTTCCACTTGAACTGTTGGATTTCCCCGTGAATCCAATACTTCCATTGCTTGAATTTTTGCTATAACAGACATAAATTTCTCCCTTATTGTTTTATATTTTTGTATATATGAATATTACTTAGAGAAAGGTTAATGTAAGAAATATCAACCTTTCGTTAATTATTCGCTTACGATTGTAACATACCCCAACAATTTTAAAAAACAAAATATTATAATTTTACAATTAAAATCATAGTTTTTAGGGTATTTTACAATTAATATTTTTTATTCAAAAAAAATTTTTAGTTTATTGTATTATATTTATAAACCAATTAAATACCAGTTTTTACTTTATAATTTTTTCTTCGTTTAATCATGCTTTCTTTAAAAGCCACTAACTTAGTTTTTTTTGTTTTACATGGGGCAAAGAAAATAATAACAAATAATATTAAATAATTTATTAAACTCATTTTGTTCGTATTCAAACTTGCTTTTGCTTTGAATTAAAAAATCCAGCAAATATTTTTTTTAAAAAAACTTTCAAGTATAAAGTTTTATTAACTTATTATTCTTTAAATAGCAAGCATTTCAAAATAATTTTTAAAAAAAATTATATTACATTTTACTTATCTTTTTAACATAACTTATATTTTATTAAATTCTACCGTTAAATTTACCCGCACCACACATTCCCCCGCAAGAACATTCCCTTCATTTGAAGCAGACATTAAAAACGCAGTATCGCTTCTAACTGGAAATGAATTATATATTCCATCTTCCACTATTTTTGACACAACAAAGTTTTCTCCGCCTAAAATCAATGCTTTGGATTTTGCCGAATTTAACGCTAGTTTGAACGCTTCTGCTTCTGCATCTTCTTTATTTTTAATGGAAAAAGAAACGCCTCTAAGCACATTTGCACCATTTTTAGTAAGCTCTGAGATTAAATTACCAGCGCTTTGCAAATCATAAATTGTTATATCCATATTATTTGTTACTTGATAGCCTAAAACACTTTGCGTTAAATAGTCTTGCTTTTTATATATACTATAATTTGAGGTTTTTATATTTTTCTTTTCAATGTTATTATAAATTAAAACGCTAATCAAATTGTTCACAATCAAAGAGTTTTCATTTTCTGCTTTCACAACATCCATATTTAACGTTTCAACACCAACTGAAATTGTTGCCATATCGGGACTAATATAAACTTCTCCCACCCCTTTAACAACTATCTTTTGTTCAATTAAAGCATTTGCATAAACTTTGCTATCACCCACACCTATAACACATACACAAAAACATAAAAACAACAAACTTATAATCAATTTTCTTTTCATTACATACTCCTTTTATTTATAGTGAGATTTTATTTAATACAATATTTAGTGAGTTTTATATAGAATTGTCGAAGAAAAAAATAATAAACGATTTGACTTTTAATTAGTTGTTTTATAAACTATATAAAAAATATTAGTTGTGTTGGGATTGTAATTAACAATTAAAAAAGGGAAGTTATGAAAAATTTTTGGAAAGAATTTAAAAAATTTATTACTCGGGGAAACATTATTGATTTAGCAATAGCAGTTGTGATTGGTGGTGCATTTGGTAAAATTGTAACTAGTTTAGGCAATGATATAATTATTCCGCTGGTTGGTATGGCAACTGGCGGAATAAACATAGCCGATTTAAAATGGGTGATTAGGCCTGCGGTTACAACTGATGGTGTTATAACAGTCACTGAAAACGCTATAAGATATGGACAGTTCATTCAAAATATTGTGGATTTTTTAATTATCGCACTATTTATATTTATTGCGCTAAGACTATTCCTTAAAGCACAAAAAAAAATAACTGAGTTTTCAGAAAAAGAAATTAAAAGATTAATTAAAAAGGGTATTATTTCATCACCCGAAGATGTGCCTGCGCCAGCACCTGCACCTGAAACAACAGAGGACATTTTAAAGGATATTCGAAATCTTTTAAAAAAGGATACCTTGCAAAGTAATGAAAAGAAGAATAAAAAAAGTTTAAATGTGGAAAAAAATAACAACTAAATTGTCACAATCACTTGCATTTAGTAAATCATTATTATATACTATTATTGGTTAATAAAAAAACCTAGTCGAAAAAGAAGAAAATAAATATAACATATTACCTTATTGTAATCTTCTCTGGCTAATATTTTATAAAAGGAGTTATAGATTACAATGGCAGACAAAAATCTTATTTGTAAAGATTGTGGTGCTGAATTTGTTTTCACAGAAGGCGAACAAGCTTTCTACAAAGAAAAAGGCTTTGAAAACGAACCAACACGCTGCGCTGATTGCAGACGCGCTCGCAAACAAAACAGAAGATACTAATAAAAAAGCGAAGTTTAACTTCGCTTTTTTTGTGTTTTAAAACTATTAATTCTTAAACTTTTTTTTCGAGATAATAATTTTATTTTTTACTTAATTAATGTTTACAAGGTTAATAAAAGATAATATTTGAAATTGAAAATATTTATGATACTGCCAAAGTGTCTGTTTAAACTTGCTACCGTAAATAGAAGCAGTATTATATTTCATACTAAATTTGCAATATTTTCGTACAAAAATTTGTTTTTGTTTTTTTTAAAAGCAAAATAACAACCAAATATCAAAAATCATAATCACTAATGTTTTGGAATTTTATTAATTATGGGAATTAATAATACTCAAATTTAAATATATCGTTCTACTTTATTGTTATTTTTTATTTTTATCTTTGTCATTATAACAATTTTTACACTCATTAAAGTTTAGAATTTTTAATTGTTTTAACAAGCATCTAAATAAGTAATTTAATCATTATTATTTTATATTTTATTTTAGATTTGCTTTCCATTGCAGTCAACTGAATGCTTAAACTCATCTTAAAACTATTTTACTTTTTATATTTATTAATTACTTTTACTAATCTATTATAGTCAAATGAGTGACCATGTCCGGAAAAATACTTTATTTTAGGCGAAAGAGCTAGCAGTTTTTTAAGGGATTTTTGTTGGTCTTCTTCGTTTGAGTGCCAAAAATCATTTCTACCAATGCAAGCTGAAAATAATGTGTCACCTGTAAATAAATAATCGCCAATTTCATAACAAACTGAACAATGGCTATGACCGGGAGTGTGAATAACTTTAATAGGAAAAGTAAAAAAGTCTAACACCTCATCATTTTTAATTTTAATTATATTAGATGCGTTTTTCACTTCAAACGGCGTTATAGTGCTACTTATATTTTTATCTGCATCAAATAGCGAGGAGTATCCTTTTTCATGTATATAAACAGAACAATCAAACTTCTCTCTAATTTCATCTAGTTTAAAAATGTGGTCAAAGTGAGAATGAGTTAAAAGAATGCCCTTTAACTTAGCACCTTCTAAGGCTTTTTCAACTTCTTCAACACACACAGATGCATCCACTAGCACTGCCTCGTTTTTATAAATTATCAAATAATTGTTTGTTGAACAAAGTCTATCTAGTATTGTTATTACTTTCAATTTTATCTCCTTAAAGTTTTAATAGCAATTATATTAATTCTATATTATATATATGATATTTTTTTTAAGTGACTGTTTTTAAAAAGGTTATTATCTATTACTTTATTTAATGGCGGTTTTAAGGCATATTTTTATAACGGTTGCAATTTCATAACAGAATTTAATAACCACTAGCATAAATAATAACATATAATTATTAACAAAACAAACACTCAAAAGAATATTGTAGTATGAGTGATATTAAATCACTTGAAAATCAATATAGGAGAAGATTATATGTTTTTTAATACTTGTAATTCTTGCAGTTGCAAGTGCTGCGGATGTGCATTTGACCTTTCATGTTTTTGCGAAAGCCCTTTTCATGAAAGATGCCGTTGCCCTCAACAAGGTCAAGGCTGTTCCTGTGGCGTACAAGGTCAAGATCAATGGAATTGTTGTCCTCGTAAACATAATCGTTGCTGCTGCTAGTTTAAATAAGATTAGATGTTTTAAATTTCTCTAAAAAAATGTATTAGTAGAAAATAAAGTTAAAATTGTAGATTTTAAATAATATTTAAAACAAACTAGATTCATTTTGGAAGAAATGTAAGATTACTAAGAAAATAGCAGAATTCTGTTCTGCTATTACATATAATATCTTTCTCCTATTATTTATTAAAACTCATTAATAGTTTTCTCCTTATAGTCGCACTTTTCATAAGAGCGATAAAAAGCACTCGTTATTGGCGAGTGCTTTTTAAACTTACTTAAATTTTTGGCTACCTACACTTTGTAATTTTTTGATGCGTCTGAAAAGCAAGTATTTTTTCATCTATTAATAAGTTAACTCTCGGTTGTGAGTTAAAGTACAAGCATAAACTTTAAAAAAGATTAAACATTTTTTCTGTTTATTTATACAACTTTGCTCTAATACTTTTAGTATTGATAAAAAGTATCTTACTTTTTAAAAGTATAAACTTTTTTTACTTATTAAATATATAAAATTAAAATCAAGCAAATTAACAATGAAAGTATCAATTTCATTTCTCTATATTTTTCTTAAAAACTCGACTAAATAAAATTTATTTAACAAACTTGAACTCGAATAATTAGAATAAACCAGTTGAAAAAATATCATACTAAACTAGAACTTCTAAATTTTAGCGAGGACAAGATGAAGGTTAAAAAAAAGGACACAGTTTCCAGAATACTTGTGTTTTTAATAATAATTAGTTCACTTTTTATAACAGTAGTTATAGCTCAAGTTTTTTTTATTGGCAAAGCAAATGCGAATATGTCAAATAAATTTAATGTTAACGGAATTAAAATTAACAGCAGTAATCCTATTGATATTGCAAATCAATTATCAAAACATTATAATCAAGAGAAAAAAAATTACTCTCTCTCTCTTACACATGGAGATAAAAAGTGGGAATTTGCAGATGAAGATTTTACTGTTAGCAGTAATATCCACACAGTTATTGAAACATCTCAAAAGATAAATTCACAAAATAAAGATATGGACGCTAAAATAAAATTGTTGAAAAATTTAAAAAATTCAGGCAATTCCTTGCAGGTTTCTTTTAATTATATTTTTCCGCATCTTGACGAAAAGATAAATAACATTATTGAGAAAATTGAAGTTAAACCCGTTAATAGTGAAATAAAATTTAAACCAAATGCCACAAAAATGTTTGAAATAACTGATAGTGTTGATGGGATAATGGTGGATAAAGATAAATTATATCAAGAAATTAACCTCCAATTTTTGAATAAAAAAAAGATTGTTGCTTCCCTTCCAACCGTGGAAGTTAAAGCAGAAATAAAACGAGAATATAACGAAAAGTTAACCGAAAAAATAGCATCTTTTAAAACAAATGTGGCAGACAGCACCGGCGGAAGAAAACACAATGTTATTCTTGCGCTAGAAAAATTCAATGGATTGGTAATTAAACCTAATGAAATAGTTTCTTTTAATAAGTTGACTGCACCGCATTCAAGCGCTAATGGTTATAAAAAAGCAACAATAATATATAATGGCAGATTTGTTGATGGCGTGGGAGGGGGAATATGTCAGGCAAGCACAACACTATACAATGCACTACTTCTCGCAGGTGTTGATATTTTAGAAGTAAACAAACATTCATTGCCCGTTAAGTATGTTCCGCTTGCGCTGGATGCAATGGTTGCAGAATATATTTCAGATTTAAAATTTCAAAACACTTCACAATTTCCTATGTTTATAAAAACAAGTAGCACCGCGGAAAGTGTGTGTGTGGAAATATTTAGCCATGTTCTTCCCGACAACATTACTTATAAAACAAGAAGTGAAACTATAAAAAAACTACCGCATCTTGGAGATATAATTAAAGTTGACGAAAATAAAAAATACACCGATAAAGTTCTTTTCAAAGGAGAGTTTTATCGATTATCTTATCCCCGTGAAGGCTACGAAGCAAAGTCATATTTACAAACAATAAAAGATGGGAAAGTGGTGGAAGAAAAAGAAATCCGCCATGAAAAATATCAACCGCAAAACGGAATCGTTATTGAAGGATGTGAAATACCTCAAGGAAAATTAAAGCCTATAATTGGTGATGTGAGTTTCATACATGCATCAAACAGTATAAATATAAACGAAGATGAAAACCTAATCCCGGCAGATTTTAGCCCATAATTGCCACCACCTAATGTGGACAACTTGAACTAATTATAGTTTTTAACGAAAAATTATATAAATTTATCAAAATGTTGTCATGGCAAATGTGAATAACTTACTACAAGTTTGTGAAAATGTGGATAACTTTCCAAAAATTATGCAAAATCGCGTTTATTTATACAATTTTTATAAATATTCATTATAATTTATAAAAATTCGCTTGTGAAAATGTGGATAACTTATAATATTCATACACACAGATGAATAATTATTAATTTAAGCAAAATAAATGTTAATTACACTTGATTTCTTTCGCCCATTAAATTCAAAATACTTCTAGCGTCTTATTTTGGTATCAAATAAAAATTGATGAAACTTTTTTTACCTTGCGTCTGGCAACTGAAACAATAATAAGAAATTAAAAAATTATAATTGTTTAAATTCCTTATTTGATTAAAATTAAATTAGCCTTTTTATTTAACAAAATTGGTTTAATTTGGGTTTTAAATATATTTTAATTCATTTTTTTCCATAACATAGTTATATTTTTTATTTATATTTTTTATTTTAATATAAAAATTCAAACTAGACTTTTAAGTTAAAAAAACGAACGGGAACGCCGTTTGTTTTTTCAATATCTTTCAATATCTCAATTTGTTTTATTATCTGTTTCAATTATTTGTTTTAGTCCAACTTTTTATAACCTATATTTAATTATTCTAATTGTATTTAATATAGTTATCAAAGTTACACCAACATCTGCAAACACCGCACCCAACATTCCTGCCAGCCCAAGTGTTCCTAGTACAAGAAAAGTAAGTTTTGTTAGTACTGCAAATGATATATTTTGCAATATTATTTTTTTGGTGAATTTTGAGATTTTTATCAAGTGGTTAATTTTATTTGGATTATCGTCGGCAAGCACAATGTCAGATGCTTCAATAGACGCGGTTGAACCTTTAAGTCCCATACTAATTCCAAGGTCGGCACGAGTGAGCGAAGGAGCGTCATTTAATCCGTCGCCCACAAATGCAACAAAGCCTTTTTTGTTTTCTTGTAATTTTTTTTCTAAGCTTGCATATTTTTCTTCAGGCAACAGCGAAGAGCTGTATTCTTTAATATTTAAAACATCTGCCACTTTTTGGGTAACTATTTTATTATCACCCGATAACATACTTATTTTTATATTTTGTTTAACTAGTCTGTCACAAGCTTTTTTTGATGCATTTTTAACCTGATCGCTTAAATTTATATATCCAACTTCATCATTATCCACTTTCACTATAACTGAAGTGGAGGTATTGTCGGCAGATGTGTTCTTTCCTATAAAAACCTGCTTTCCATCTAATAAATAAAAAATTCCCTTGCCTGATATTTCTTTAAAATTATCAACTTTTTCTAACTTGATGTTTTTACCATATTCAAAAATCGCTTTTGCAATAGGATGAGTGGAATGTTGTTCGCCTAGCACTGACAACCGCAAAATTTCTTCTTTTGAATACTTTTCATTATTCGAAACAACTTCCTCCACGCTAAAAACTCCCGTTGTAAGTGTTCCTGTTTTATCAAAAATTATTTCATTTATTTGTGTTGCAAGATCTAAATAGTTACTACCCTTAACCAAAATCCCCGCTTTGGATGCTCTGCCTATTCCTGAAAAATACGACAATGGCACCGATATTGCAAACGCACAAGGACAAGAGATAACAAGTAACACAAGCCCCCTATAAAAACTATCCACTAAAGTAAATTGAAAGGCTAGATGCGCAACTAAAATAACAACTACTGCGAGTGCTATAACCCCAAGCGCATACCACCTAGCAACTCTCGATACAAATGTTTCAGTTTTGCTTTTTTTTGCAGTAGCATTTTCAATTAAATCCATAATTTTTTTAACGGTACTATTTTCATACGCACTGGTTGTTTTGATTTCAAGTAGTCCATCTTGCACAATACTTCCCGATATAGCGATGCTACCAATTTTCAGTAACGCCGGCATACTCTCACCAGTTATGTGGCTAACATTCACTGCCGAACTTCCACCTACAACTTCTCCGTCTAGTGCTATTCGCTCGCCGGGTAGCACTAAAATTATTTCACCCACTTCCACTTTCTCGGGGTTAACCTCTTCTTCTTTTCCGTTTCTTATAACTCTTGCAAATTCTGCCTTTATTTCCATTAAACTTACAATATTTTTCCGTGAGTTATTAATAGAAATATTTTCTAAAATTTTTCCTATAGAATATAGGATTATAACCATCAACCCTTCCATGTGTTTGTTAATAACATAAGCGCCAACAACAGATATTACTAATAAAAAATTTTCATTGATAGTTTTGTTTTTAACTAACAGCACAATGGATTTTATAAATGTTTTATATAAGAGTAGTGCTCCTGCAATATAAAGAAACACTATTTGTGCCATGCCTGACGGAAGAAGTAAACCAATCACACTAAGTATAAAACCAATAATTAAAATTAATATATCATTTTTAATCACTTTTGTTACTATTTCGGCTTTCGGCTTTTCTCGCTCTAATATAATTGACGGTTCTATTTTGCTGACAACTTTTTGCAACTGCGTTACTTCAAAAGCATCATCGCTCTCAATAAAAAGTTTAGTTGTTGAAAAATCTAATTTAACAGCCTTAATTCCATTCAGCCCGGCTATGCTTTTTTCGATTTTTTTAGCACAGTTGGGGCAATTTAAATTTTTCACATAGTATGTTTGTTTACTCATTAATATGTTCCAGTCCTATCTTAAATATTTTTTCTATATGTTCATCTTTTAAACTATAAAACTTTGTTTTCCCCTGTTCGGTAACATCCACCACATTAATTGCTTTCAATCGTCTTAGTTGATGCGAGGTAAGCGAATGCGAACATCCTACTAAAATTGCTATATCACACACACATAATTTTGAATAAAGCAAACAGTTTATAATTTTAAGCCGTGTTGAATCCGCAAAAATGCTATAAAAAGCACTTAGCTTTTCTAACTGTTTGTTATCTAATATCTTTTCTTTAACACATTTTATTGATTCTTCATTAATTGGTCTGCATCTATACACTTTCTAACCTCCTCATGCGGTTGTCATATGAACAATTATTCATATAATATGCTAATGTGCCTGCCTTTGTCAACAATATTAGTTTGTTTTTATTCTTTTATACTAGTTATCTTATTTATAACGACTAATTTTTTTTTACAATAAAATTCTCAAATTCTACTATAAACTTTTGTTATAGGAAAGAAAAAATAGGTTTGCAAGCAGTACAAAATTTGATAGTATAAGTAAATCTTATTCAAAAATCCGTTATAGCGATTGTTCTATTTTAAGAGTTATTAAACGAAACTGGCTCCACTTCTCTGTTATTATTTTTTAAAGTTCTACTTGCCTACTTTAAAAAAACTATTACATATTTAAATTATTTACAAGAATTCACAAGCATATGCCTGCACCTGCACAGTACAAATTAAAGCGATTATAAGTGGTGCGTAGTTAAACACTGGCAATATCTTTATTTAAAATCATACTTGGGTTTATCTTTTCAAAAAAAACATATCGCTAAAAAAAAAATTAGTCAGTGATAGCATAAATTCTTCTAAAAAACAGTTACAAAATAAAAACCAGCTATCGCTGGTTCATATTTTTATTTTTAATATTCGCTGTTTTGATTTTTATTATTTTTATGTGTTTAATTTATTCACTTACTTCATCTTTTGCGCCTTTAATAGTTAGTGCAATTCGCTTTTTATCTAAATCCACCGACAACACTTTGACAGTCACATTATCGCCAACTTTTAACACATCGCTTGGATGTTTGATAAATTCTTTACTAATTTCGGAGATATGAACCAATCCGTCCTGGTGCACAGATATATCTACAAAAACCCCAAAATCCACAACATTTCTAACAACTCCGTCAATAACCATACCCGCTTTAAGATTGGAAATATCTAATAGTTCGCTTTTTAAAATTGGCTTAGGAAGGTCATCGCGAATGTCACGACCGGGTTTTATAAGTTCGCCTATAATATCTTCTAGCGTTGGCACACCAACACCAATATCACCAGCAACCTTATTTATACCTTTTTCTGCAACAATTTTAGGAAGCAACGCCAAGTTGCCGTTTTCAATATCTTTATCGGTTAGTTTAAAATAATTTAATAATTTCTTAACAACATCATAACTTTCCGGATGCACGGAAGTATTGTCTAAAATATTATCACCATCAACAATTCGCAGGAATCCAGCACATTGTTCATAAGCTTTCGCACCTAATTTATCCACCTTTTTTAATGCTTCTCGAGATGTTATTTTGCCAGTTTTTTTTCTGTAAGTTTCAATGTTTTTTGCAACGGTTTTATTTAATCCTGCCACAAAGGAAAGCAGGCTTGGGCTGGCAGTGTTTACATCCACCCCCACACTGTTAACGCAATTTTCTACCACGCCATCCAACACCTCAGTTAAGCGTTTTTCAGGCATGTCGTGTTGATATTGTCCAACACCAATACTTTTAACATCAATTTTAATAAGTTCGGCAAGTGGATCTTGAAGTCTGCGAGCAATAGATACCGCACTTCTAAGCGCAACATCAAACTCCGGAAACTCACTCGCGCCGAGTTTGCTTGCGCTATAAACACTTGCTCCTGCCTCGTTTACCACAGCATAATTTATTTTTCTCTTCATTTTTTTTATTAGGTTAGCAACAAAAATTTCACTTTCTTTCGTTGCTGTGCCATTACCAATAGCAATAACATCAACTTTATGTTTGTCCACCAATTTTGCTATTATGATTTCACTTTCTTCAACTTTGTTTTGAGGTGGAGTTGGATAAATTACAGTTGTGTCTAACACATTGCTATGAATATCAATAACTGCAATTTTACATCCCGTTCTATAAGCTGGATCCAAGCCTAAAATCACTTTGTTTTTTAAAGGCGGTTGCATAAGCAATGGCTTTAAGTTCACTTCAAACATTTTAATTGCTTGCTCACTTGCAGTTTCTGTTAACTCATTTCTTACTTCTCTTTCAATACTTGGGAATATTAAACGGTTATAACTATCTAAACAAATTTCTTGCATCATTTCTTCATACGGACTGTTCTTTTTTATATATTCATCGTGAACAACCGCAAGTGCAAGGTCTTCGTTTAACACTAGATTCACTTTTAGACATCCTTCTTTTTCTCCGCGATTAATTGCAAGCACTCGGTGGCTAGGTAATTTTTCGATAGCGGAATTATATTGAGCATACATTTCATAAGTGGATGCATTTTCTTTTTCCACGTCTAATTTTGTTTCGATAAAACCTTTGTGAAATAGTAGTTCTCGTAAGTTTTTTCTAAGCGTGGCGGTGTCGGAAATAGTTTCTGCAACAATGTCTTTTGCACCGTTAATCGCCTCTTCCACACTTTTCACGCCTTTTTCTTCACTAATAAAGGCTTCCGCTTCTTCAATTATGTTAATATTTTTATTTTGCTTTAAAATCATATCGGAAAGAGGTTGCAAGCCCTTTGCAATCGCCACACTCGCTCGTGTTTTTCTTTTTGGTTTAAATGGTCGGTAAATGTCTTCCACTTCAGTTAAAGTGGACGAATTGTCTAACGCTTTTTTTATTTCATCGGTCATATTGCCTTGCTCAGCAATTAGATTAGATACCTCTTCTTTTCTTTTAGTTAAACTCCTTAGATAATTTAACCTGTTTTCAAAAGCTCTAAGAGTTTGATCATCACAACTTCCTGTTAGTTCTTTTCTATATCTAGCTATAAAGGGAATAGTACAACCGCTATCTAATAATTCAACTATATTATTAGAATGCGCCAACTGTAAATTAAATTCATAGGCTAAGACTTGTTCTATGTTCATGTATTTGTCCTTTTTTAAAATTAGTTTTTTAATAGTCTAACATAAAATAATTAAAATAAAAAAAGTTTTATCTAAAAATCGATAAAACTGCATCAGTTTTAATTAAAACAGAAAAACCTGAAAAAAAAGATAGTAGTTTTTAATTTACAAATCAGACAAGTCCAAAGTTGCAAATAGGTGGAAAAAACTACTATCTTCTAAATATATTATCACACTTTATTTCTTTTGTAAAGAGAAATATTAAAAATTTTAACTTATGCATTGTTTTTTATTTTAAATCATATAAATAATTATGATAAGATAAAGGGAAAAATATATGAAATATAATGATTATCCGGAAAATTTGCCGGAAGTTTTAGTGGAAAAGCTAAATAAAGAATATTTGAAATCTAAAAAATTGCAGGTTGAATTTGAACCTGATACCACAGCACCAGCACCGGTGCCCGCTCCTGCAATTCCTAGCCCTGAAATCGATAATTTGGTGGTTAGTTTACAAAACCTAACTGCAAGTGAAATTAATTCACTTGTTATTAACATTATTAATGGATTAGGGCAACTTGATTGCTATTTAAAAGAATATGCTTGCAAGTCCCCCAACGCATCGCTACGCCAAAGCCTAAATAATATAGCAAACTCAGTTGCACAAACTAAAAACAGTTTTGTTGAAAGTTTTAATCTAAGAGGAACAACCTGCCCGCCACCATGTTTTAGTCAAAGTACGAATAGACGGCGACTACGAGATAAAATAATTGACTTATTTTACTGCGTGCTAAAAAACATGATAACTTTATTTGCTAATTACCCTGCTGAATTTGGTCTGGTTATGACACTTTCCAACACGCTTGATAATTTTTATAACTTCTTAACACTTCCACAGGTAAATCAATAATTATTTTGCGATGTTTATTTGATAAAATCACCTTTTACGCAAATCAATGGATAAAAATAAATTAGTTATTTACTTTATTTATATAATAAAAAAGTAAATAACTCTTTAAGCGTTAAATTACTTTACTTATAGTAATTAAAAAAATATTATCTGGTCTCACAAGTTTCAAACTCAGTTTAGTGTGCCAGACTATTTTTTTGTTTATTTTTAATTATTCTTGCTTGGTTTTATTTAAAAAATAAGGTGTTTTTATCTATTCAAACTTATAAAAGTTTTCACACTTCACACGCATAGTGTGTGGCTTACTTCTCAAACAAAAAAGGCAAGTTGAAATCACGAACACGAAAGTGCCCTGCTCCTGCATTAAATCGATTAATACAACAATGAACTAATTAAGTCAGTGATGCAGAATTTAACTTGTGCCGGGTCCTTGCCTTTTTATTTTTATAACTTATCGCCATCATTATAATATAAAATTCCAATGGTGTTTTCCCCGCAGTGAGAGGTTATAGTGGCACTGGCAAACGCCTCATGCACTTGTTTAAAGTTGGTTTTTTCTTTTATAAATGTTCTAAATAGTTCCAGCATTTCTGGAGTTGCACTGCTATATGTTATAAACACACAATTGTTGTCAGGGGTATTAAATTCCTTTATAGTATCTTCAAGATAGTTTTTTTGAACCTTCGCTAAATTCCCCATAAACTTTTTATTCATTTGCATTTTACCCTTTCGAAGAATAATTGATGGATGAATTTTTAACAGGTTTGCACCTAATAACTGCAAACTTGAACACCTTCCGCCCTTATATAAATAATCTATTTTATTTGTAATAAAACTTGCCTGCACAAACTCACGACGCGCGTTTACTTTTTCCACAATTTCTTGTGCGTTTAGGCCTTGCGCTCGCAGGTCACATGCGTATAATAGTTGCACAGCTGTTCCACTGGAAAGCGAAAGCGAATCTATGACGAAAACATTTTTTATATTTTCCGCCGCTTTTTCTGCATTTACAATAGTACTGGAAACTTTGGATGAAACAGATATATGTATAAGTGCATCGTGCTCCTTTAACTGCTTTTTAAAAAACTGCTCATATTCAAAAGCGTTTATAGCAGAAGTTTTTGGAAGAATTTTATTTTTTGCAACAAAATCAAATATCATTTGAGGAAATAAATCCACACCATCACGATATGTTTTATCGCCCATTGTTATAATAAAGGGAATAACCGCAATATCGTTTTTTGCTATTTGTTCTTTTGTTAAATCTGTTGCGCTATCACATGTAATTTTTATTTTCATTTTTTTCCTTACCTTAGTGTTTTGTTAAACATATCTCTTTCTATAAATAAGTTCTGCCATATAATATGATTTGTTTATTATTTTTAAAACATTAAACTTAGTAACTTAAATCACTTTCATTTTAAATATACTATAAGAACTTGATTATAATTTTTTTAGCATAATCTCTATCTGGTTAATTATATTTTTCACTTTTAAATAATTTTTAAATTTTTTTCATGATATGTTTGAGCTATTAAATAGTTTTTTAACTTATTTTTACATATATGCTTGATTTATTTTTAATAATAGAAAACTAATTCTATGCAGTGCTATACAATTCTCCTGATAAGTTTTATTTATCTTTTTAAGGCGTAACTAGTAATCAAAACTAATATTTTCAAACAATATTCTATTATATTAATATGTTTTCTTAATGTCAAACAAAATATTAGACAATGTAAAAGCGCGCAATTTATTTGTAAAAAGCTTTAAAATAATGTAAGATAAAATCATGAATAATCATGTGCACGAAGGTCATAGAAAGCGTCTTCGTGAAACCATAGTTAAAACAGGCCTGGAAAACATGCAGGAGCACCAAGTGTTAGAGTATGTTTTATCTTTTGTTATTCCTAGAAAAGATACAAATGTGTTAGCTCACAATCTTATAAAAAAATTTGGCTCTTTTAAAGGTGTTTTACAGTCATCTCAAAAGGAACTGCAAACAATAGATGGAATTGGCAATGTGCTGGCTGTTTACCTAAGCACACTTAAAGATGTTATATCTTATTATAATAAAAACGAAAAAGAAAATAATTTTAAAATTTTTAATTCGTTTGACACTTCAGAATTTTTTAGAAAAATTTTATCAAGCTCATCAATTGAGCAATTTTATGTTGCTTGTGTTAATAACAACATGCAAATAACGCACTACGAAAAATTGGCGTTTGGAACAGATGCTAGTGTTTCCGTTCAAATCAAAGATATTTTAAATATTTTAAATAAAAACTTATGCACAAAATTTTTAGTTTGTCATAATCATCCACACGGCAAAAGTTCACCAAGCTTGAGCGATGTATCTTTTACTAAAAACTTATATATATCCGCTCGGCTTGCAGGCTACTCTCTTATAGACCACATAATAATTGGTGAATCATGTTTTTTTAGTTTTAGAGATGAAGGACTTTTTATAGACTATGAAGAACTGGTTAAAAAACTGCAATAAATATAACCACAAAATATTATTTTACTAATAAATTTTTGTGTTCATAAGTTTATGATTTTTTTTAAAATTACTCCCTAATTAATTGTTTTTTCAAAAAAAACACCTTTAATAATAATTAAAATTAATTCTCACATTTTTAAATCTAGAACAAGGTCAACATATCATTTTATTATAATAAAACAAGACAGCATGAACGAAATAAATTATAATTAAGAGAAAATGCATGAGTTTCACGCTTATCAACTAAGTGAAAACATTTGTAAGAAATTGCGCACCGCTCTTATCCGTAACTTCGTACGCACTTGTTTAATATAAATTTTAACCATAGATTAATACTATTTTAAAAAATACATACTATTAGTAATTTAAAGGAAAATTATGAATTTTAAAAAGAATGATGACGGATTTATTTGCGTAAACTGTGGCAACATTGTTAAACCGCTAGGATATTCTTCACGAAACCATTGCCCAAATTGTTTACACTCCTTGCATGTTGATATTATGCCGGGGGATAGAGCAAATTTATGTAAGGGATTGCTTTGTCCGATTGATATTCAAACAAACTCAAAAAAGGGATTTATCATTGTGCATAAATGTAATATTTGCGGACATATAGTTAAAAACAAATGCGCTCAAGATGACAATTATAACACTATTCTTAAAATTGCTAAAAAACAATAAACTATGCACGAAAAAAATTCAAATTAAAAAGCCTTTTGCAAGAGAAATATTTTTCTAACAATACAATTTTGCAATTCTGTTTTTTTAAATAAAAGTGAAGTTTTTTAGAAAATATTTACAATATAAAAACTGTTCTTTACTTTTCTTTGTTATCAATTTTAGCACTGTTTAAATTCAACAAAGCCAAGTTTTATGCGATTTTTTGATAATTTATTGATTACTTTAAAAATAAGTAAAAAATAATTGATTTTTTATACAATTAATTTCAAAAAGGGTATTGACAAAAGCACATTTCCACTATATAATGAGAATACATTTTAATTAAGTTAAAATGTTTTTCCATTTTTCATTCAACCTATACACATTATTAGGTAACAAAAGAGGTGCGTCGTAGCGCCTCTTTTGTTTTTTAAAAGCAAGCCTATATATATTATTCGTGTGAAACAAAAAAATCTTACAAGCAATAATTAAGCAAAAAAAATCCGTGTTACATAAAAAACCAAAAGATGATATTTTATTCATAAAATAAAAATGATTTCAAAATGAAATTAAAGTACCATACTAATGTGGAAATATTATCAAAATACATTATAAAAACGCATAAATTTAAAAGTTTTTTACAAGAAAAATATTCGAATAATACAACAGTTTCATTTCAAGTCTAAAAGTAAAAGTTTTTTAACTTGTTTTTTATAATGATAAAGATTCCCATTTGATGCTTTTAACATATACCCTATTTCAAATTAAATCCAACTTGTATTATACTTTGAAGATTTTGTTTTAAAAATTCTTAATTTAATTTGCGATTACGCTAATATTAAGATATAATAAATCATATTAATTATTTTAGAGAGGTAAAGAAATGTTTTGTAGATATTGTGGAAAAGAAATTCCAGAAGATTCTAGCTTTTGTTCATTTTGTCAAAAAAACCTAAGTCAGGTTAAATCTGAAACAGAAATTAAAACTGAACCAACAGTTAAACCGTATGTGCGTGCTGAACATATAAGAAAAGAACGACCAGTCGTACCAAAGAGCGAATCAACAACTATGGGTATCGTTTCCTGGGTGCTTGCTTCATATAGTATACTTACTATATTTATGATTATTATTGGCGTTTTTGGATATGTTACTTCTACTGATGCAGGTGGAGCCACATATACTTTTCAAAATTCTGCTAGAACTATGCTTTATACAGTTTCTTTCTTAGTTGGAAAATTACCTGCTCCTGCTGGTGCACCTGTTTGGATAACTGCAGTTATACCTTTCACCTTTATTGTGATGTCAATGTCTTATGCAATCATACAATTTATTAGAAACAAAAAAACTTTTTCAAAAGTTACTTTAATTACAGTTTCTTCACTTACTGTTGTTATGATATTATTAAATATCTTCTTATATGATGCTATCATAACAGGAATATTGAGTTAAAGAGATTTAAATATGCTAAATAAAAAATATATGGATATCCCATATATTTTTTTTTAAAAGTTACTTATAAATAAATCTTTTTTATTCTTTAAGTTTATTATTTTTAAATTATTTAATCAAACTAAACTAAAAAATGTGTGTTATTATATTGCTCACTCTAACTTCTACGAAAATTAAAAAAAATATTTTTAAAATCTTAACACTAATAAGAATTGAACTAAACTATAAATCTTTATTGGGAACTTTTTGATTTATAAAAAAAATTAAATTCTTTTGTTTGAATTTTCTTTTAATTATTTTATTCACCTGCATTAATTGTTTTTCACCAACAATAACAATTTAAAAGCAGTTATTTATATATTTAACCTTAAATCTTCACCGCTAAGTTGAAATTTTTGTGATTGCTGCGTGCTTGCTATTCTACTAAATATGCGCTCATCATAAACTTCCCGAATTTGCTCAAATGTTAAATTCGTGGTCAAAATTGTTAGTTTATTTTTACACATTCGTTCATCTAATATTAAATAAAGGTATTCCAAAGTCACATTTTTAAAAATATTCTCACTTCCCATGTCATCCAATAATAAAATATCACATTCTAAATATGGGGCAAGTGCGCCTTCTTTTTCAAGTGTATTTTGGCAATGCACTCCTAACATTTTTTTATTAAAATTAAAAAATGACAAATAAATTGTATGTAGTCCTTTTTTGATTGCATCGTGTGCAATACATTCCATCAAATGTGTTTTGCCCGTTCCCACATTTCCAAAAATTGTTATTGTGTTTTTGCTAAGTTTTTCCGCACGCAATAATTTTTGAATACTTTCATAAAGTGCTTTATTTTGTTTGCGTTGTTTTTCTTCTTTTATTTTATCAAATTTTGTGGTTTCAAAGGATGGCAAATTCATAACATCAAGATTGTTGTTTTTATATTGTAATATTTCTAACTCTTTTTTATAACACTTGCATAAATCATTATTAATCCTTCCAGTATCTTCACAAACCTTACAAAAATAATTAGGCAAAATTTCTTCTTTGCTAATTTTTTTTTGTTCTAATTTTTTTTTAATTTTATTTCCTAATTCTTTATAACGTTGCTTTAAACTGTCCGCACTATTACCACTCATTTCCTCTCGTGCAATTTTAGAAACTAAGCTTTTTCTTTCTTCATATATGTTTTTGATATCAATATTTGTTTCTAAAATTTTATCTAAGTTTAGTTGCGCATTGTTTTTTGCTAACTGGTGTCTACTAATTATTTCACTTTCTACTTCACTTTTTAAGTCTGACCAATTTTTCATTAACTTACCTCCACTTCGTAAACACTGTCGAATAAGCTATTTAATTGACTAGCGGTATATTCTCGTCGTATTGGTTTTTTAGCTTCGGCAACACTTTTTTTATTTGTCACACTTATATTTGATGCTTTTGCTTCTTCCACTGTTGTGATTTTATTTATGTAATATATGGATAAAATTTTATTAAAGTATGATAGTGGCATCTGCTTACCAACAGAAAGCATAGCAACATAATCCATTAATTCTTGCGAATGTTTCCAGGTGTTTGTCCATGTTTGATAAAGCATGCGGTCGCTTGCCACAACTCTCCTATTTATCCCTATTTTTTCAAGAATTTCTTTTATTTTCTCATCTTCTTTTATGGTGTCGGCTATAAAGTTATCAATACTTGAAGATGTAACAAGCCCCTGCTTAAATAAATAACTAACTTTTTCATCCATACCTTGAAGTGTGCGAATAGTTGTTTTAAAACAGTAAACTGCGATTTGATTTAATGTGTCGGTGTCAAAACCAAGTCCTATCCAGTTTATAATATAATTTTCTACCACTGTTTCATAGTTATCATATCTAACGCCAAGAGTTCTGCAAATTTCTTTAGCAAGGTTATAAAACTCTTCTTCATTTTTAAAATAATCATTTATTTCTTTAACGCTATTTAAGTTTAGATTATAAACTTTTTCCAGCATAACATTTAATCTATTAAATCCGCCTGCTTTATTTTTACACTTTTGTGCAACCATTAAAATATTGTCATGAGGAAGTTTCATCTCTTTTGTCCAGCGCAAAAATAACTGAAATTCTTCATCGGTGACAGCACTTCGTTTTAATCCTAATGCTTTTAATATATCCAACACCATGCCTTCACTATTTTGCATAGATAGCAATCGCTCTTCAACATCAATAGGTGTTTTAACACCTTCGTACGACCAGTTTTTAGCCACTTGTAAGATATACGGATAATTTACATTATTGCCTTTTTTGTCTGCGCAAAATTTAATTATCATAATCAGTGCATCTTTTTCAATATGCATACTTTCCATTAACAAATAATATTCTTGAAATTCTGTCGGGGTTATCACTCTGCCATTTAAAATTTCTTGCGCTAAGATATTAAACTTTGTGTATTTATTAACATTGAATTTCTTTAATTTTATGGAACCATTTTTAACGGGTAAATATCTAATTTCAAATGGTTCTTTGGAAACAATGCTCACCAATCCAACTTCTTCCCAAAACATGAAACTACTTATAATATCTTCTTTGGAAATATTTAACTTTTTGGAAAAATCTTCAAGGGTATTTGCAGAAGTGGTGTCGTTACATTTATAAAGTCCATACAAATAAACCTTAACACAATTTTCGTTTGCACTAGGCATAAATTCGCTAAAAAAAGCATTTTCAATGTTTGTTGAATTATTAGCAACATATTCATGCGAAACCTTGCAAAACGACAAAACAACTCTCCTTCATTTAATCAATAAAATATTTAAAGTTAAATTCATTATACTATCAAACTTATAAAATTACAATTGATTTTTTATAAAAGACGAGAACACTAATAATTGTAAAAAAAATTAAAACACAATTAAGTATTTAATTTTATTTATTTACTTATAATAAGTTTTGCTTAAAAAATGTAAATATTTTTACTCATAAAAAGTTTTGCTAAAAAGTATTTTTTCTCATAGAATATTAGTAAAATTCTAATTTTCTCACAAGTTAAAAATCAATAGTTCACACTTTATAAACCAAAATTAAAATTAATAAATATATCCACCTAAAAAGTGGTTTTTAAAAAAAGGTGTAGACTAAGCACTTCTCACCTTAAATACACCTGAAGTTTATTTTAATTTTAAACTCGCAGTTTTGCACTGTCTAGATATTCTTTTATACTAATTCGGTCTGTTTGATTTTACGGAAATAAAGAGAAAAGAAATTTTACAATAACTGTTTTTCCACAAGCATCTTTTTAACAATATCATAAATATCACCTGCGCCTAAAATTAGTGCTATATCGTAATATTTTGCATTGTTTTTTAAAAAGATTCGTAACTGCTCTTCGGTATTTAAACAATATTTTTCACGATTTTTAATCGCGTTATATAGTGCTATCTCATCGCCTTCATGGTCGTGCTTTTCGCGAGCAGGGTAGGTTTTAAAAATTGCCACAGTGTCACACACAAAACAATCTATAAAATGATCTAATAAGATTTTAGTCCTTGAATAAGTATGTGGTTGAAAAATAGTAAGCACTTTTTTATTTTTGTAACCTTCTAAACTTGCGGTAATTTCTGTGGGATGATGAGCATAGTCCGCCACAACATAAGTTTTGCCAATTTTGCCAATTTTTTCGTATCTTCGCTCAACTCCGTTAAATTTTTTAAGCCCCTCTTTAATTTTATCTACTTCCACGCCGTGTATGTAAGCAACAGTTATCGCACAAAGTGCATTTTTTATATTATGAAAACCAAATATTTTAATTTCAAAAACGCCCAAGTATTTCTTTTTATAATTCACCTCAAACTGATAGCCTTGCTCTAATTCTTTTATATTAAATGCATAGCAATCGTAACCTTCTTTTAGTCCGCATGTATATACAGTTTTACCCTCTAGAGAGTCACTACTCAGTCCAACATCTTCAAATAGTACTATGTTTTGTATGGAATTTCGTGCGAAATTTTCAAAAGCAATTTTCAAATTTTCTTTTGTTTTATAATAATCTAAATGGTCAGCATCTATATTTGTGATAAGGGCAGTTGTGCTATTTATAAAAGAAAAACTATTTAGGTATTCACAAGCTTCTGTTATAAAATATTCTTTTTCGCCTATCTGCAAATTTCCAAATTCAGCAACTCCACCTAAATGAATAGTTGGCTTTTTTCCTGCAACATTAAATATTTCTCCAAGAATAGCTGTTGTTGTGGTTTTACCATGAGTGCCGGAAATTGCAATAACATTTTTATAATACTTACAAATCTCGCCTAAAAACTGCGATCGCTCAAAGATTATTATATTTCGTTTTTTTGCTTCTATAAGCTCGGGATTATCGCTTTTAACCGCACCGGTATATACAACTAAGTCAATATCGTTAGAAATATTGTTGCTATCATGTTTTAATAAAATCTTAACACCTATTTTTTTAAGTTTTTTTGTTTGTTGATTTTCGTGTAAGTCTGACCCACTAACTAAGCAACCAAAACCGATGCACATCTCAGCGAGTGCGCTCATACTTATTCCACCAATACCTATAAAAAAAATATGCTTGTATTTCCAGATAGGCTTACTTATTTCACAACTAAAATTTGGATATCCATCATGTGCACTAAAAAAAGGTCCTTTCAAATAGCAGTCCTCCTATTAAAAACTAAAAACGCTTATACGCCATAATTTTATATATGAAACTATTTAAAAAAAGTTGTGGAAAGTGGAAAAATTTGGTATAATGCCATTAATTACAGTAAAGGAGAACTTGGATTTGAATATTACAGAAATTCGCATGAGAATTATGCAAAGGGAAGATAGCAAATTAAAGGCAATCGCTACTATAACGATTGACGACTGTTTTGCCATTCATGAAATTAAGGTTTTTGAAGGACGCGAAGGTGATTTATTTGTGAGAATGCCTAGTCGTCAAACTAATGATGGCGAATATAAAGACATTGCACATCCTCTTAACACTCCAACTCGTGAAAAAATTAACGAACTTGTTTTGGCTAAATACGAAGAAGAAAAAAATAAAACTGTCTAAATTTTAAGCCCTTATTTGCTTTGTAATGAAACGCAAAGACTAAACAACTTATATAGCGATTATTATGCAGTAAGAAGACTTTTTTAACGCCTATCTTCGATTTTCTCACTTTGAATTTATATGTTATTTAATAACCAATTTAAAAACTGTTTAATATGATTAACAGTTTTTTATTTTTCTTCTAATTTTTAAAAAATGTAATTATATTTTCTAAAATATATAATAATAGAAAATCCAAAGTGAGGTCTTGGGCAATTGCCATGATAATATATTCCATGTATGGAACAATATCTTTCGTTTACACATCTATTACCGGTGTAAGAAGCATTGCAAATATGGCATGTTTTATGATATTTAGAACAATCTTCACCACATTTATAATATGCTTTACAGATTGAGCAGTAAGTGGTTACTTTGCAATAGTCATGATAATAAGTTCCATGCTTTGAGCAATACCTTTCACTAGGGCAATAACTTCCGCAAGCGTATACTCTGCCACAAATTCCGCAGTAAATTGGTTGCGAACATGAGCCATGATAATAAGATTTATGGGTGGAACAATATTTTTCGTTTGGGCATCTCGCTCCTGTGTATTTTGTTCCGCAAATGTTACAAGTTGTATTATGGGTATGTGGACATATTGAACCATGATAATCGCCATGTTGTGGGCAATGATTCACTGGTCCAAACGCACAAGTTTTTCCGCATTGGTATGTTCTTGTGCAAGCAGTACAACTTACTTTGCCTGTGCACTCGCCATGATAATATGCTTTATGAATATTACAATATTTTTCGTTTAGGCACTTATCTCCATCATAATTTGCCCCACAAACACCACAAATTCGTGTGCCTGTTTTTATCCAATAAGCATATAAAATTAAATTATTAGAGAGTGTTTTACTATATACTAACGAAGTGCTGACTAAGTCTTGTGGCTCAGTATAATGACAATTTGAATACCATCCAACAAATTTGTATGCACTCTCAATGGTTGCGGTAAATGTTGCAGTTGTGCCATAGATTACAACATAAAATGTTGCACCTGTGGTTGCAGATTTATTGTGTCTTAACGCAACTGCCGAATAAGCAGATGAGTTTAGCAACCATTTTGCATATAGGTTTATGCTTGAAGTTGGCGTTATATTTTCGCCGGGTGCATAATCTACCGCTCCACCCGAACTAAGTGCCCAACCTAGGAACGCATACCCGCCTCGTGTTATTCCGGCTTGAGTGTTAGTTAATATCGTGTAGCTATTACCAAATAAAACATTATCTGTATAATATCCATTTCCACCATTTGCATGATAGGTAATTGAATAATGCGTGTCTGCCAGCGTTCCCCATTTTGCATACAAGTTGTGTGTTTTTTCACTGCTTGAAACTATGAACGACTCATCAACTTTAACTGTGAAGTTTGGCTCTAAATACCAGCCTTCAAACCAACTGCCAAGTTTAATTGGTGCAGGTAACAGCCCGTATTTTTCGCCGTATGTGTAATCTTGTTTTGCGGGTAGATTAATAGGACCTGTCGCGCCATTATATTTAAATATAGCAGTAGTTATTATTTTAACCTTTTCAATTTTCGCATTCAAATATAAATTACTTGTACACTCAATAGCATCCGACCAATTAATTGAACCATCTTGTTTTGCCCAACCCATAATATTATAACCAATATTAACTGGCTCCGCCGTTATTTTATTTGTTAACTTTCCGCCTCTGTAAACCATTAGTGATTTTCCAAAATTCATAACAACAGCATCGGATAGCACTGGCAAATTATAAGTGGTATTTGAAAAACCTATTATGTTATTGTTTTCGTCATATACTTTAATATTCACAAGTTCCGTTGATGACTTATTTTCAAACACTTGCCCAAGTGTTAAAATATATTCATCTAAATATAGTTCTTCTAGTCTACTATAATCATCATAAGCAGTGTAATCTTCTGTGTTGATATTGTTTATTTCAATATATCTTAAAGTTGGATACCCATTATTTATATTAGGCTCAATTTTCCAAATGTTATCAAAATTCCATTTTACCATAACTATACTTTCACGGATAATTTCGTTGTTGGAATTTATAATAATCTCTTTTTTCTCATGTGATAAATAGTTATCTTGAACGACTAACTGCGCTTGCAAATAAGGATATACGAAAGTAATTTTTTCCACGCGTATGCTTATAATTCCATCAATAACATCTTTTCCAATTCCCATATATTCTTTGGAAATAACAGTGCTTTCCGGAATATTTAAATTGCAAATATTATAATAAGTTCCTACAATAATATTTTTATAAGTGTCTTCTTCAATCTCTACTTTTATATCGTTATTTAATCCAATCACTCCACCAACTGTGATAGAGTTAAAATTATTTACATGATGAACGAATAATTTAACAGCGCTATAACTATCTTTTAATTTTGCGTTTTCATATTGTCCGTTAAGTTCTAAAATTGTGTTCTCGCCGATTATTCCACCGAAAGTTGCACCGTCTTCTATATAAGCTTCGCCAACTGCGTAAGAATAAATGACCGTTCCTCCAGCATTTTTCCCGGCAACTCCGCCAATAACACCTGCCAATCCATGAGTGGTAGCGTTTCCAAAACTAACATTTGCGCTTGTTTGGTCAAGGCGTGCGTTATATATTTTGTAAACTGGCGTTAAAATTTCTGTTGTTTGGTTTATTCCAACAACTCCGCCGATAAAACTAGCGTTTGCTGTTATCTTAGCATCCAGAACTTCCACTCTTTCAATCTTTCCGTTGTTGATTCCTGCAACTGCTCCGATAGTGGTTTGCCCTTCGTTAAAGATGCTTGATGCAGAAAAATTCTTGATTTTTAAATTGTAAACAGCACCGCCTACTTCAACTTTTGAAAATAGCCCGTTATTAATAAACCCTTCTTCATGCACTGCACCAAATTGACTTATATATGTATTCTTATTTATATTAATAGAACTAATAGTATAACCATTGCCGTCAAAGTGTCCGCAAAAAGCGTCTAGTGGTTTCCAAAGTCCGCCACTAATGGAAGAAACATCTATGTCCGCAATTAAACGATAACTGTTAAATAAGTTATAGTTTGAATAATTTACCGATGGTCTGCCAATGCTGGCAAGTTGGTCGGCATTAAATAAATAATATGGATAACTATTTGAGCCGTCACCAACAAAAACTTCTATTATTAAATTTTTAAAATAAATATTTGTGGTTGTAACTCGAATCATGGTATGTCCACCGCCAACTGCCGTGAAAGTTCCATCTTCGTTTACTTTTATTACATTTTCATTATCGCTTGTTACATTAACTTCTGTGTTTGGGTTTTTATTGCTTTGATTTATTTCAATAGAAAAACTTTCACCCATATCGGTGTATACAATATTATCTCCCAGCTCCACTAATTCTTCGCCAGACGCAGAAACAGTAATAACTTCCATTGCGCCAATTAATTTGGCAACAACAAAAGTTAATGAGATGGCTGTTGTTAAAATAAATGTCCATGCTAAAAATTTTCTCATAATTTCACTATTTAACCCCTTAAATTTTCATAGGATGTCAAATACTTAATCAAATACTATGTATATTATACAATAATATAGCACATTTGTCAATATGCAACTTTTGAAAAAAAAGGCTATGAAAATTGAAAAAAATATAGCCATAATTAGTGTGTGGTTGTTATTTAATAAATTATGTTGAAGTTTAAACTTTCTAAACACAAGCATAAGTAACTTTTAAAACTACGCTAGAAACCTTGATTAACTCACTTTGATAAACTTTAATATAAAATTAATTTATATTAAAGTGGACTATCTTCTAATTGCACTAAAATTAAAAAAATTAGTATTCTAACGCGTTTTTTAATTGACTATATAATATAATTTCAATATAATAATAATGAAATTAAAAATAATTTTTTGTTTCTTTCAAGTTTTACATGATATAAAAGTTGTTTTACTTTCATAAACTATTTTAAATGGAGAGATAAATATGAACGCTAAAGAATTGGCAATGGGCATCTCAAGTTTTATTCTAGGGGTTATAAGTATTGTTATTGCATGGTATGGATGGTATTCAGTTGTTGCAATGGCAACAGCTATTACTGGTGTTATTTTAAGCTCACTGATTATCAAGTGTGAAAACAACGGGCTAGCGATTGCTGGCATGATTTTGGGAATTGCAGGAATTATATGTGCGATTATTGGAACTGGTAAAGCACTTATTTGCTCAGTAATGTAAAATATTGATTTTTTTTTAAAAAATATAAAACCACGAATGCGTGGTTTTTTTGTTTGTAAATAAACCACAGGTCAGATTTCTTATTTCGTTTTGCTTACAACAATCTTTAATTATGAAAAATGAAAGCGACAAAGTAAACAAAAACGAATTCCGCAGTTTTTAAAGATTGTAAAACTTTTTATATCCTTGCTCCCTAAACTCTCTAAGTTCTAGGCAAAATATTCATTATTCTATTCCCCCCTGGCTTTTCCTTTTTAATTATGAAAAATGAAAGCAACAAGGTAAGCAAAAACGAATTCCGCAGTTTTTAAAGATTGTAAAACTTTTTATATCCTTGCTCTCTAAACTCTCTAAGTTCTAGGCAAAATATTCATTATTCTATTCCCCCTGGCTTTTCCTTAATTTTTGGAAGTATTACATTCCATATAATTGCCTTAATTTCTCATCAAATTATCTTTCACGGATAAATTTCATACTATTCTCTTTAACAACAAAAAGAAATAAAAGACTGGATAAAATTTGATTTAGCCCATATTAAGTTTTAATAATTCTATATTGTTTTAATTATTTGCAATTTCGTTTTAAAGGTTTAATAAAAAATGGAATTGCATGCAAAACATTAAAATTTCCAAAAAAACAAACACCAATTAAAGATTTTCGACTTATTTATACACAACAAATTAAAATAAATTAGCATATACCATATTTCCACCAACAATAAATTTGGGGATAAAAATTCTTTTTGTTATCATTTAACATAAAAGGTTAAGAGGTGATGAAAAATGAAAAAACTTACTACGATAATACTTGAAGCAAGCGAAAAAGACGCGAGCAACTTAAGAGAAATTTTAGAAAAGGGCGGGATTACTGTGGAGAGAACTTTCACAGATGTGACAGAAACATTTAACTACTTAAAAGAAAACAGCATAGACATACTAATTAGCGAACTGGTACTTAAAAACATTGACGGATTTGCTTTTCTAGATAAAATTAAAAAGATGAACATTAAAACAAAAACGCTAATTTTAACTGCACTTAGTGGCGAAGGATTTGTGCAAAAAGCTTTTGATATGGGAGTGGATTATTATATAATAAAACCCTTTAACGCAGAGCAATTAGTGGAACGAGTATATGATTTGGCGGAGGGCAACCTTGCTCCAAAAAAAGAAGGCGGAAAAAAACTAGAAATAGATGTGGCGCGCGGTAAGCAGTTAGATGGAAAAATAACAAATATTTTCATAACAGTTGGCATTCCTGCACACATTAAAGGTTATCAATTTTTAAGAGAAGCGATAAAAATGGCAATTGATAATCCGGAAATAATAAATAGCATAACTAAAAGGCTCTATCCTAGCATTGCTGAGCGTTTTGAAACAAGCGCAAGCAAAGTGGAACGGGCAATAAGGCATGCTATTGAAGTTGCATGGAACAGAGGCAAAATAGAAAATATCAACACACTTTTTGGCGTTAAAGTTTATTCTAATAACGAAAAACCAACTAATGGCGAATTTATAGCCCTTGTTGCCGATAAGATGCTAATAGAAGGTGCGTGAAAAAACAATCTGTAAGCAGGTTTTAGGTATCATGATTAACTTACTTTAAGTCATGTATTAAACAATAATAAAAAATACCAACTAAAAAAATTCTAGCGGTCATCCTAGTTTGATTTATAAAATACTATTATTACTTAAAAGAGAGTTTCAACTCTCTTTTTGTTTTGTCCACAAATAATTATATTTTTATAAAGTTTTTTAAAACACTAATGAAACAAAGCCAAAAATATAAAAACAGCACTTTTTGAAATAGTATTTTTTTTGCTTAAAAAATAATTTTTCTCCTGATATTCAACCTTAGCTTTCTTGTACTTTACTCCTACAATTAATAAACAAGCACATTCTTCCCAACATAATAGCCAATAATTTTTTTCAATGTTATAGTTTATTATAACTTTCAATATTATTGTTTATTTTTAAGTGAAACCGTTAAAGTTATAAATACAAATTAAAATTATAGAAAAATAAAAAATGTTTTGTGAAAAAATAAAAGAAAAAAATTGCGACTAATTTAATCGCAAATTTTTTACAATTTATTTGATTCTAATTTCAATAACTCCGCTTTCGCTTTCTAAGTTTCCTTCATACCTGGCGGTTTTGAATTTCGATACACTTGCCAGTGTTTCACTCAAAATATATTCTAGCCAATCATGTGGATAATTACCAATAAGTTCTATTTCAATCTTATCGGTTATATTGCAACCAATTTGTTTTCTAGCATCTTGAATTTGACGGACAATTTCTCGTGCAACACCTTCTTCCAATAACTCTTTTGTTATTTTTAAATCCAGTGCCACCACCACACCTTTATCGCTCATTATATTCATGCCTTCTTTCCCATGATATTCGATTAAAATATCTTCTTTAAAAAGCGTTAGCGTTTCGCTGTCAAGAGCAATTTCGACAAAGTTCCCTTTAAACTTCACTTGTTTGTTATTAAGGGCTTTTATAATTTCGGGAATTCGATTTCGAAGTTCCTGTGATAAGGTGCTAAAATTTGGTTTATATTTAACTTCTGCGATAGTTTCCACATCTTCCACCACTTCCATGGTTTTAACATTTAATTCCTCACAAATGATTTCGGCATATTTTAATATTGCAGATAATTTTTCTGTATTAGCAAGAGCAATAGTAATTTTATTTAATGGTTGTCGAACTTTCATTTTATTTTTTGTTCTAATAACTCGTGCCACATAAATTGCATTTTGGACAAGTTCAATTTCGTTAATTAAAGTTTCGTTTTCAAAAGTTTTGGATAGCTCTGGCCAATCCGTCAAATGCACCGACTCTTCTTTCGATAGCGTTTTATAAATAACTTCTGCAATTATAGGCGCAACTGGTGCTAAGATTTTACAAATATTTATTATCACATAAAACAATGTGTCGTATGCTTCCCGTTTATCCTGCTCTAAACCACTCATCCAAAACCGTCTGCGAGAGCGCCTGATATACCAATTTGTTAGCCCGTCGATAAGTTCAACGATATGCACAACATATTGATCAATTTGATATTTGTCCATATTTGTGGTTATTTTATTCAAAGTGTCGTATAATTTGGCAAACATCCATTTGTCAAGTTGGTCGCCAGGGTTTGGTACAATATTAACATTTGGCGTGTAGCCATCTATTTTAGAATATGTGCTAAAAAAACTGCACGCATTCCAAAATGGTATAATAATATCTTTAAGTGAGTCTGCTATTCCTTTTTCATCAAATAACAAGTCACCAATAAGCATTGCTGGTGAACTATACATATATAGCCTATATGCATCCGTGCCATACTTAACTATCAAATCCATAGGGTCAGCATAATTTTTAGATGATTTTGATAATTTTTTGCCGTCTTTAGCAAGCAATGTTCCGTGAACGATTGCGTTTTTAAAGGGAACTTTATCAAAAAGTGCGCCCGATAAAACCAGCAAATAGTAAAACCAACATCTAATTTGACCGGTGTATTCAACAACAAAATCACTAGATGTGTTTTTCTCAAACCACTCTTTGTTTTCAAATGGATAATGCATTCTGGCAAAAGGCACAGAGCCGGATTCAAACCAACAGTCTAAAACTTCCGGTATTCGTTTCATAGTTTTTCCACACTTGCAAGGGAAGGTTATTTCATCCATGTGATGACGGTGCAGGTCGGTTAAGCGGATTTTGCTTTTTTGATATATTTCTTCAATGCTCCCAAGCACTTCTCTGTGTCCGCACTCGCATTCCCAAACCGGAAGAGGCGTGCTCCAATAACGGTTTCTAGAAATATTCCAATCTCTTGCGTTTTCTAGCCAGTTGCCAAATCGCCCATATTTAACAATTTCCGGCACCCAATTAATTTCCTGATTTAATTCAAGCAATCTTTCTTTTGTTTTATCCAGGCTAAAATACCACGCATCCATTGCTTTATAAATTAATGGTGTTCGGCAACGCCAACAATGCGGATAATTGTGTTCCAGTGTTCCACTATCAACAATAAGTTCGTGGACTCTTAAAAACCTAACAACTTCTTTATTAATATCCATAACATTTTGACCTGCAAAATCTGTTACTTCACTTGTAAACCTGCCTAACTCATCAACAGGATTAACTAGCGGAATACCATTTTTTTTGCCAACCCAGTAGTCATCTTCGCCAAACGCAGGTGCAGTGTGAACTATTGCAACGCCATCGCTTTCCGAAACATAGTCGGCATTAACTACCACAAACGCACCTTCTTTCTCTTTATCGGCAAAGTATGGCAACAGTGGTTTATATTTCTTTCCAACAAGCTCATGCCCCTTGCAGGTTTTGATAATTTTAGGATTTTTTCCAAAAGCTCTTTCGTAAGAGCCAAGTGAATTTTTGCCTGCTATATAAATTCCGTCTTCTGTTTCCACAAAAGCATAATCTATATTTTCGCCAACGGCTAATGCCATATTAGAAGGTAGTGTCCAAGGTGTGGTTGTCCACGCAATAAAATAAGTTTTTTTATCATCAAATTTCTCTTTCGCTTCAAATCGTGCCATAACCCATGTGTCTTGCTTAGGACGGGTGGAATCGGATTCACGAGTATCGGAAATAGAAAGGGATGTTTGACAACGATAACAATATGGTGTAACTCTGTAATCTTTATAAATTAAGTCTTTTTCATAACACTTTTTAAACGCCCAAATAACGCTTTCCATATACGAGCAATCCATAGTCTTATATGAGCCGTCATAGTCTACCCAGCGCGCCATTTCGGTAACATATTTTTTCCAAGTGTCGTCATTGGAAGAAACAAGCGTGCGACAAGCATCGTTGAAGTTTTTAATGCCAAGTTCATCTTCTATTGCATGTTTTGACTTCACATTCAAATTAGTTTCCACTTGCGTTTCAATAGGTAGTCCATGGCAATCCCAGCCCCATTGACGAGGAACAGAATAACCCCGCATTGTCCAATAACGAGCAATCATGTCTTTAATAAACGATACTATTACTGTGCCATGATGAGGCTTGCCTGTTGGAAAAGGAGGTCCGTCATAAAAAACAATTTCACCCTTATTTTTTTTATTGACAGACTTTTTAAAAATCTCTTCTTTCTCCCAAAACTTTAACACCTTTTCTTGTAATTCTCTAAGGTCTGGTTTTGCATCTAGATTATTAAACTCCATAAATTTCTCCACTTTAAGATTTACTTCAAAGTATAATATCAACCTTGCATATTGTCAAGTAAATAACTTAAAAACCGCTTTTCTCTTTTGAATCTAATTGTTTTAATTAGTTAAAAAAATACCGCTAAAATAATCATTTTACACTTCACTATAATATTTGATAAATAATAAAAAGGTTATTAACCAAAAATAAAAAATTTAGAATTTGAATTAAAGATTAATAAATAAAACAAATCTTAAAGCAGAACGTTAACATTACAAATAACATACGACTGCAATTAAATTTGTTTTTTTAACTACACTCCTTTTTATTACATTAGTGGGAAAAATAAACTGCAAACATAAAGTTTGCGAAGAAACTTATTCAAACATAATTGGCTATTGCTAACATGCAGACAAAAACGAATGCGAATTTTATTTTCCTATTTGCCGACGCAAAACTTTGAAAACACCATATCCACAATAGCTTCAACATCTGTTGTGCCGGTAATTTCTCCAAGTTTTAACCAAACTGCTTTAATATCAAGCGCTAATAAATCCAAACTAACATTATTTTTCATCGACTGTTTCACATTATCAAGTAATTTTAAGCTTTCTGCGATTATATTTATGTGTCTAATGTTTGTGAGTATCACAGAATTTTCTTTTACTTCTCCGTCTATCACCATATCATAAGCAAGCTTTTTAATGTTTTCTATTCCTTTTTCTTCTAATGCAGAAACTTCCAAAACATGATTAAAAAGTTTTTTAATTTTAGGAATTTCAATTTTTTGAGCAAGGTCAATTTTATTTATAATACAAATAGCTTTTTTGCCCTTTAAAACTTCTATCAAATTATAATCGTTATTATCAAGCGGTTTTGTTCCATCTATCACATATATAATTATATCGGCATATGAAATAGCGTTTTTGGCGCGCTCAATTCCAATTTGTTCAATTTTGTTTTTACTTTCTCTTATCCCTGCGGTATCTATTAAAATAAATTTAACGCCTTTATACTCAAAACTTTCTTCTAAAATATCTCTTGTCGTACCTTGAATATTAGTTACTATTGCACGGTTATAATTTAAAAGCGCGTTCATTAAACTGCTTTTACCCACATTGGTCTTGCCCACAATAACAAGTCTGCATCCGTTTTTTATAACCTGTCCTGTGCTAGAAGTGTTATGAAGAGTTATAAGTTTTTCTTCCACTTGCCCTAGTTCTTTTTTAACATCAAGGGTGGTTTCTTCTTCCAAATCTTCATCGGGATAATCTAGCGACACTTCAATCTTTGCCAATATCTCTGTAATTTTTTCTTGCAGGTTTATGATTTTATTTTTTAATTTCCCTGCAACTAAATTATATCCCGCTCTAATTTGACTATCGGATTCACTGGTTATTAAATCAATTACTCCTTCCGCCTCGTCAAGCGAAATTTTTCCATTTAAAAATGCGCGCTTAGTAAACTCTCCAGCCTCTGCCATATATGCACCATTTTTTAATAATTCTTTAAGCACACCTTCCGCTAATTTTGCTCCGCCATGAGTGTGAATCTCCACAATGTCTTCACCTGTGTAAGAAAAAGGCGCCATGAAATACACTGCCATTCCTTTATCTTTAAAGTGCTCCGTGGTTACTTCGCCTAAATACATTTTTCTTGGCTCGAAATTCTTAACTTCACAAGTTTTACATGAAAATATTTTGGATAGAATGTCAAGTGACTGCTTTCCACACATTCTTATTATTGAAATTCCACCCGTTCCTATCGGCGTGGAAATTGCTGTAATTGTTTTATATTCCATGCTTATAATTTTACCATAACTGCTATTTTTAAACAAGTATGCTAAGCAAAAAAAGGCAGATAAATATTCCGCCTTTTAAATAAGTATAAATTTAATAATGGTTTTAAAGGAAAGAAAGTATATGATAAAAGCAGTCATTTCACATGCTCAACTTCAATGGATAATATTACTATAAATCTACTAAGCGTGTTTAAGGTATATTTATGTTTCCTGCTTAACCAGCAGGCATCGTTTACATGGATAATTTTTTTATACTTACTGCAATAATTATAAAACTAATATATATTATTATTGCGTGATTTTACAAAAAAGTAAAATGTAGAAATATATTAATTTTGAAACGCTAAAAAATTATTTTTATTCTTCTTCACTTTCATCTATTGAGTTATCAGCGCCCCACTCACCATCTTTGATTGTTTGGTCGGTTGTGTGCTCGCCTACTATGGTCTTATTTTCATCTTCTTCTTTTTCAGTTACCGCAACAGAAATTATCTTAGTGTCTTCTTTAATTCGCATCACTCTAACGCCTTTTGTATTTCGCCCGATTTTACTAATATCACCTGCTGGCACACGAATAATTTGTCCATCATCTGCAATTAAAATTATATCGTCATTATCTCCCACTTGTTTAAGGCTAACCAGTCTGCCTGTTTGTTTGTTGAAAATGCCTGCTTTAACCCCCTTGCCATAACGAGATTGTGTTCTATATTCTTCTTGACTACTACGCTTGCCATAACCGTTTTCAGAAATAGTTAACATATCTAATTCTTCGTCTATAACAATCATGTCTACCACATATTCGTCTTTGTTAAGCTTTATGCTTCTAACTCCTTGTGCAGTTCTTCCCATTGGCCGAACATCTTTTTCACTGAATCTTATACACTGTCCGCTGGAACTAGCAAGCATAATATCTTTCCTGCCTGTGGTTTTAAACACTGAAATTAGTTCATCACTCTCTCTAAGTGTTAATGCTATTTTCCCACTTTTTCTAACGCTTTCAAATTCCAACAAACTGGTTTTTTTAATAAAACCATCTTTAGTTGCCATAACTAAACTAGATTTGTTATATTCTGTGATAGGTATTATAGCCGTTATGCGTTCATTTTGCTCAACTTGCAAAAGGTTTATAATTGCTCTGCCACGAGCAGTTCTACCTGCCTCTGGCACTTCATACGCTTTAATGGTGTAAACTTTACCTCGGTTGCTAAAACACAATAAATCATCGTGTGTGTTGGTTATATATATGTTTTCAACAAAGTCTTCTTCTTTGGGTTTGTGGGCAATAACGCCTTTTCCACCACGCCGTTGTGCTTTATATTCGCTTAGTGGCAACCTTTTAATATAGCCTTCATGAGTTAGTGATATTACTACTGTTTCTGGTGTGATTAAATCAGCAATATCAATATCGGTGTAATCGTAACTAATTTCACTTTTTCTTGGTACGCCAAAGTCTTCTTTAATATCTCTAAGGTCTCGTTTTATAATCGCATATACTTTTTCATCACTGTCCAAAATTTCTTTAAGTTCTTTGATTAAATTTTCTGTTTGGAGCAATTCCATTTTTAGTTTTTCAACTTCCAATCCCGTTAACCTTTGCAAACGCATTTCTAGAATTGCTATTGCTTGTTTTTCGGTCAACTCGAATAATTGAGTTAATTTTTCTAACGCCTCATTTTTATCTTCGGATAATTTAATTTGGCGAATCACTTCGTCTATGTTTGCTTGCGCAATAACTAAGCCTTGCAAAATATGTGCTTTTTGTTCTGCTTTATCCAAATCAAAACGCGTACGCCTTACTATAACTTCTTTTTGAAACGCGATATAATATTTTATCATTTCAAGAAGATTAAGCACGCGCGGTGTTCCATTAACAAGCGCTAGCATTATAATTCCGAAACTTGTTTGCATTTGTGTGTATTTATAAAGCAAATTAAGAACAACTTGCGCGTTTGTATCTTTTTTAACTTCAATAACAAGACGCATGCCCTCACGGTCACTTTCTTCTTTTATATCGCTAATGCCTTCAATTTTTTTATTTTTGACAAGGTCTGCAATTTGAATAATTAATTTTGCCTTGTTTACTTGATATGGGATTTCTGTTACAACGATGCGTGTGCGGGCTCCATTTTGATATTCTTCAATTTCTGCTTTTGCACGAATTATAAAACTGCCTCTACCTGTTTTATAAGCGTTTTTTATTCCACTTCCACCAATAATAATTGCCTTAGTTGGCAAATCGGGGCCGGGAATATATTTCATAAGTTCTTCAATTTCAATATTTGGGTTTTTTATTACTGCAATAGTTCCGTCTATCACTTCGCCAAGGTTATGAGGCGGAATATTTGTTGCCATACCAACAGCAATACCATCTGATCCGTTTACAAGTAAGTTTGGAAAACGAGCAGGCAGAACAACCGGTTGAGTTTCACTTTCATCAAAGTTTGGATAAAAATCAACAGTGTCTTTATCAATTTCTTTAAGCATATGAGAAGCTATTTTAGAAAGCCTTGCTTCTGTATAACGCTGAGCAGCAGGCGGATCGCCGTCCACTGAGCCAAAGTTACCATGACCATCAACAAGGGGAGCATTTATAGAAAAATCCTGCGCCAGACGAACAAGAGCATCATAAATTGCGGAGTCACCATGAGGGTGATATTTACCCATAACATCACCAACTATTCTGGCGCATTTTTTATATGATTTATCGTTGAAAAGATTAAGTTCTCCCATTGCATATAAGATTCTTCGATGAACAGGTTTTAAACCATCTCTAACATCGGGAATAGCACGCGAAACATTCACAGCCATAGCATAGGCAATAAAACTTTTTTCCATTTCATCTTTAATATTCATCTTTAAAACACGCTTGTCTTCGGTTAATACTATATTTGTTTTATCGGTTTCATTCTTTTTCATAAATTTTTCCTTGTTGTTATTTATTGTTCAATTCTTTTAAAATACATTTTAAAATTTGCTAGTTGCCACAAGACAAAATTACTAATATTACAACGATATAATAAATATTTTTTTATATCGTTTATTTATTATGATTTTGTCTTTATCTCTAATATATTTTTAATATCATTCAATCAAATTTTAAAAAATAAACTTTAATGTCAACTTGCTTACTATCTTCGCGGTCCTGTTATCGTGAGTTATAACTAACACAGTTATTAACAGATTTCTTCATTTTCCAGATTTCTTATTACAAAAGTTTTTTATATATCTAAGTCTTTAACCATTGTTGCATTTTCTTCAATAAACCGTCTTCTAAGTTCTGGGTCTTCGCCCATCAACCTTGAAAAAACTTCGTCAGCTTCAATGGCATCGTCCATAGTAACTTTTAAAAGCACTCTATTAGATGGGTCCATAGTGGTGGACCATAACTGCTCTGCTGTCATTTCACCTAAACCTTTATAGCGTTGAAGAGTTACTTTTGGTCTACCCAATTCATCTAATTTATTATTTAATTCTTCATCGGAGTAAACATAATAAATATCTTTATTATGTTGAATTTTATAAAGAGGCGGTTGCGCAATATAAACATACCCTTTTTCAATTAATGGTTGCATGAATCTAAAAAAGAAAGTTAAAAGTAAGATTCTAATATGACTGCCGTCAACATCGGCGTCTGTCATGCAAATAATTTTACCGTATCTGAGTTTTTCTAAATTAAATTCACTACTAATCCCACAGCCAAAAGCAGTTATCATATCTTTAATAACGCCATTGCTTAAAACTTTATGAAGATGAGCTTTTTCCACATTTAGAATTTTGCCCCTAAGTGGCAGAATCGCTTGAAAACGCCTGTCACGCCCTTGTTTAGCCGTACCGCCCGCGCTATCTCCTTCCACTATATAAATTTCTGTTGAATGCCTGTCTTTGTTTGTGCAGTCTGCGAGTTTCCCCGGAAGGGTAGTGCTTTCCAACACTCCTTTTCTTCGTGTTAAATCACGAACATTTCTAGCAGCATCACGCGCGCGTTTTGCAGTAACACATTTTAACACTAACTCTTTTGCATACACTGGATTTTCTTCTAAAAACCCACCGAATTTCTCCTGCATTGCGTCTTCCACAATTTTACGCATATTTGAGTTTCCAAGCTTGGTTTTGGTTTGCCCTTCGAATTGTGGGTCTTGCAGTTTAACAGATACTATGGCGGTTATTCCTTCTCGAACATCCTCGCCTGATAACTTTTCACTGTCTTTTAATATGTTATTGTTTTTTCCATAATCGTTAATAATTTTTGTTAGAGCGTTTTTAAAACCAATTAGATGTGTTCCGCCTTCTTCTGTGTTTATGTTATTTGCGTAAGTGTTGATAATCTCGTTATAGCCTTCATTATATTGAAAAGCAATTTCCACTTCATTTGTTTTATTAATAACATCCACATATATTGGCTCAGGCAAAATAGTTTTCTTATCTCGGTTTAAATATTCAACAAATTCAACTAATCCGCCCTCATAATAAAAAACTTCTCTTTTGCTATCTTCTTTGCGTTTATCTTCAATAGAAATCGTAAGTCCTTTATTTAAAAATGCAATTTCTCTAAAACGCGTTTTAATTTCCAAATAATCAAATTCTGTTGTTTCAAATATTTCTTCGTCGGGCATAAAAGTGATTGTTGTGCCGGTTTTTTCAGTGTTACCAGTTACTTTTAAATCAAATTGTGGAATACCACGGCGATAAAGTTGTTCATGTACTTTACCATTTTGATAAATTTTAACTTCCAACCATTTGGATAGTGCGTTAACACAACTAAGCCCCACACCGTGAAGCCCGCCGGATATTTTATAGCCTTCCCCACCAAACTTTCCACCTGCATGAAGTTTTGTTAAAACAACTTCCACAGCGCTTTTGTTTTCGTGCGAATGAATACCTGTAGGAATACCCCTGCCGTTATCTTTTATCGTACAACTGCCGTCTTTATTAAAATCAACGATTATCATATCACAATAACCGGCTAGCGCTTCGTCTATGCTATTGTCTATAATTTCGGTTACTAAATGGTGTAAACCATGAATATCTGTGCTGCCTATATACATACTTGGTCGTTTTCTAACAGGCTCTAAACCTTCTAAAACTTGAATATCATTTTCATCATATTTTAAGTTTTTTTCAGTTACATAGTTCTTTTTTTCTAGCCTTTCGTCACTATTTATATTGTCTTGCATTTTCTTCCCCTGCTACTTTTTTTCAATATTTAATTATAGCATAATTAATATTTTTAATCAATGAATTCTTGCTCACTTATTATGTTATATTATATAATATATAAATATATATTATAATATAAAGACAAGCTGGGAAAAGTAATGTTTTGTTAAAAAAGGTTAATCTTTTTTAAAATTTTTACATTTGTTTAATTTAAATTTAAATATATTAGTTCAAAAACTGAATCGTTGTTTTTTTATTTTAATTTCTTTTGTTTTTAAATGTAAAATAATTTTAATTAGTTTACACACTTTAACAATAAAAAAATAACCATCACGAGTGTAATTGTGATAACAATTAGCAATATAAAAAATGTATAAAAATTATAAATTATTAAGAAAAAATTTTATTATTTTAAAATTTATTTTATGTAGTAAATTAAAGGATGCTAAGTTTTAAAATATTAATTTTATGTTTAAAAAAACACACGCAAGTGATATAATAATAATATGGAGCTAAAAAGCGTAGAACTTAAAAATTTTAGAAATTATAATAATGAACATCTTTTTTTTAAAAGTGGAATAAATGTGCTTGTAGGAAAAAATGCACAAGGAAAAACAAACCTTTTGGAGAGCATTTTTTTGTGTGCTATTGGGAAAAGTCCACGAACTGCAAAAGAAAAAGATTTAATTAAGTGGGATTGTTCGTATGCTAAGGTGGTTATAGAAATAGAACGACTATCGGGTAATAAAAAAATAGAGTTTTATTTATTTGAAAACCAAAGTAAGTCTATAAAAATAAACGGTTTTTCACTAAAAAAAATAGGCGAACTTATGGGTGAGTTTAATGCTATTTACTTTTCGCCCGATGAATTAAAATTAGTTAAAGCAAGTCCGGTAGAACGCCGTAAATTTATGGATATTTCACTATCACAAATTAGTAAAACATATTTTTATAATCTTTCTAAATATAACAAAATTTTAATTCAAAGAAACAAACTTTTAAAGGTGTCGCCTAATAAAAAAGTGTTGCTTGAAACACTGCCTATCTGGAACGAACAATTAGCCGAAGTGGGTGCGAAAATAATTTTAGATAGAAAAAATTTTATAAGCAAATTAAAAACTTTCACTGCTTCTTCACATAAATATTTAACACATGAAAAAGAATTATTAGAACTTGAATATATGGGAATTAAAGGTGATAACGAAGAGCAAATTAAGGAAAATTTTTTAACCTCTCTTAAAACCGATGCGGAGAAAGATTATTCCATGGGTTACACCACAAGTGGTCCTCACAGAGATGATATTAAAATTTTATTAAATAATGTTGATGTTAGAAATTTTGGCTCTCAAGGACAACAACGAACATCAGCGCTTAGTTTAAAGTTAGCCGAATTAGAGTTTTATAATAGTATTTTTGGCGAATATCCCGTTTTATTATTAGACGATGTTTTAAGCGAATTAGATGATGAAAGAAAAAATAAACTATTAGATAAAATTAAAAATTTTCAAAGCATTATATCTTGCACTAAATTTGAATTTGATATACCCGCAACAATCTTTAATGTGGAAAACGGAAAAACTACTGAACAGGTGTTGTAATCGAATAACTGCGTACAATACTTAAAAAGAATAACTACTTAAATATTTAATATATTTCTTTTTCTATATTTATTGTACTGATAGTGAAGTTTATCAACACATATAAATAATATTAGTTTATAATCTCTCTTATTTATTGACTTTTGTAAGCTTTTAATATAAAATGTTTTTATAACTTTAAGGGGCAAAAGAATTGGATATAATAAAAATTTGGCAGCAAGCATTAATAAAATTACAAAAACAAGTTACATCTGTTTCTTTTGATTTATGGATAAACACTCTTGAGCCTGTAAATTTTGAAAACGGGATTTTCACTCTTTCCACTTCAAGTGAAAGTGCAAAAGCCAGAGTAATTGAACTTCATGGCTTACAAATTAGTTTAGCTCTCAAAGAATGTTGTGATGAAATAAAAGATTATGAAGTTATTGATCCATACGCAAAAGAAAAATTACTTGCTACAAAAGAAGAAAAAAAAGAAAGTTTAAATAACGAAAACTCTTCCTTTAAATTTAATAAAAAATATACTTTTTCTAATTTTGTGGTAGGTAATTCAAATAAATATGTTTATGCAGCTTGTGAAGGTGTTGCAAAAAATCCTTTTAAAATAAATCCTCTTTTTATTTATGGTGGCACTGGCCTTGGAAAAACCCACCTTTTGCATGCAATAGGAAATTACATAACAGAAAAATTTCCAAATTTAATAACGCTATATGTCACATGCGAACGATTTACAAACGATTATATTGAAAGTTTAAAATCTGGAAAACAAAGTTCTTTTAGAGATAAATACAGAAATTTAGATATTTTACTTATTGATGATATTCAATTTATTTCTAAGAAAAATTCCACACAAGAAGCATTTTTCCACACTTTTAATGATTTATACGAAAATAACAAGCAAATAATTATAGCTTCTGATCGTCCACCAAAAGAAATAGCAATTCTAGAAGAAAGATTGGTAAGCAGGTTTAGTATGGGGTTGATTCAAGATGTTCAAACGCCTGACCTTGAAACTCGCATTGCAATACTTCGTAAAAAATCAGAAGACGAAAAATATAATGTATCTAGCGAAGTTATTAATTATATTGCCGAAAACTATGACACTAATATTAGAGAAATGGAAGGATTATTAAGTAAAGTTCACTTTTATTCCACTTTAAGACTTAAAGATTCTGCCGATTTGGAAGATATTAAAGAAGCATTAAAAGACCATGTTTCCACAAATAAACAACATTTAACTTATAATGTTATTATAGATTGCGTTTGTAAGTATTTTAGTGTTGATAGAGCTGAACTTTTAGGAAAGAAAAAAAATAAAGAAATAGTCGAACCTCGACAAATTTGTATGTTTGTTATTTATGAAATGCTTGATCTTCCATTAATATCAATAAGTCAAGTGTTTGGGAAAAAAGACCACACAACTGTTATATATGCCCGAGATAAAATAGCAGACGCTATAAAAGAAAATAATCGAATTAAAATTGCAGTTAATGATATTAAAGCAATGGCAATTAAACAGTAATTAATGAATATTATTACATATTAAAAATATGAAAAAATTAAATTTAGGATAAAACCATATAGTTATTAACATAATCTTGTGGATATTGTGAACTGATTGTTAAAATTTACACATACTTGTCCACAGTTAAAAAAACGATATATGCGATTTTATAAACGCATTTATCGTACCGAAAACAGAATATATAGTAAATAAAATTTTTATCCACATTTCCACAACTATTATTAATAATATTATTATTCAATAAAATTAATAATATAGATTAGTTTATGACAAAAAGTATATATTTATTAACCATTTCTTATAATTATTCAAAAAGGAGAATACTATGAAATTAGTTTGTGATGGATTAGATTTATCAGAAGCAATAATGCAAGTGAACAGAGGTGTTAGCACTAAAACAACCAATCCTATTTTAGAAGGGATTAAATTAACAGCCGATGAAGATTACTTAATGCTATCTGCCACTGATCTTGAATTATCAATAGAAAAAAAAATCAGAGCAAATATTAAAATTGAAGGTGAAACAGTTGTACCCGGCAGATTGTTTTCAGAATTTATTAAAAAACTTAATAATGAACAAATAGAGCTTGATTTAAATGAGACAAATGTTTTAAGTGTTTTATATACTGATAGTTGTGGAAAAATTCAATGTTTAAACAGTGAAGAGTTTCCAAATATTAAAAAATATGACTATGAAGATTCTTTTGAAATAAAACAAAAAGACTTAAAAAATATTATAAATAAAAGTGTTTTTGCTGTTGCAACGAATGATGTGAGGCCTATATTAAAAGGTTGTTTATTAGAAATTGAAGATGATAAAATAAAACTTATAGCATTAGATGGTTATAGATTAGCATTAACTAAAAGTAAAATAAAAAATGCAAGCAAAAATTTATCTGTGGTGGTTCCTGCGAAAAGTTTAAAAGAAATTGCAAGTTTTTTAGAGGAAAACGATAATATAGTTAAAATTTATCTTCAAAAAAATAGTTTAATGATAGAAATTGATAATGTTAAGATAACAACACGGCTTCTTGATGGTGAATTTATTAATTATTCTCAAATAATTCCATCAAACTTTACTTCAACTGTTATAATTAACAAAGGGCAATTAGAAGATGCTATTGAAAGAGCATCCCTTCTTAGTCGCGTTGATAAAGGAAATTTAATAAAATTTGATATTAAGGAAAAAGTATTACAATTACTCGGCAAAAGCGAAATAGCAGATATTAACGAAAAAATAACTATATCACTTAAAGGAAATGATTTAGTTATAGGATTTAATGTTAAATATTTCAGTGATGCGCTTAGAACTATAACAGACGAATTTATTAAACTTAATTTCACATCAATAATAGCACCTTGTGTTATAACAGGTGTGGATGAAAATGGTAGTGATAAAAGCGAATTTCTGCATCTTATTTTACCTGTGCGTATTATTTAAAAAAAACTTTTAAATTAATATAAATAAAATAAAAACTTTAATTTTATGAAATAAAAAATATAATAAGTATAAATATAATAAGTATAAATATAATGTTAACAAAAATTAATTTATATTAAATATAAAGAAAATAAAAAAGAAATATAAAGAAATAAAAAAAAGGAAGAAATTTAAAATCTCTTCTTTTTTTTAAGTAATATGAGAAATAATATAAGTTATCATTATTATTTAGACTCATTTTTCCATGTCTTTATTAAAATATAAAACAGGCTGGTTGCTGTTATGTTAGGACTATATACAAAATAAGTAAAATTATTTACCTAAATTATTATTCATTATCGGGTATTTTTTTATGGATAAATTTTATTAAAAATATAGTTATTGTCATATAAATACCACTTATTGCTATTATTTAAGATAAATATGACAAAATCCAGTTGTTATTTAAAATTTTCCGTGGGATTATTATCACTATTTGAATTATTATTTTCCACACTATTATTCGCTAAATTTTCTTCATTATGGTTATTAATTAAATCTAATTCTTTAAATGTTTGTTCTTCTATAAAATTAGGTTTAACTGTATTGTTTAAATATTTTTCATGAACTGCTTGTGTT
>ENA-UOOK01000309-UOOK01000309.1-fermentation-metagenome-genome-assembly--contig:-NODE-309-length-62913-cov-25.822298_pt1 | contig 62913 bp, 48 predicted proteins | sample MGYA00245777_ERZ724023 | MGnify/ENA primary metagenome ERZ724023 (study PRJEB28704, sample SAMN03018312) | fermentation metagenome | biome: anthropogenic terrestrial biome; feature: soil; material... | reverse complement strand
CGCCCATTAAAGTGGCACGCGAGCTGGGTTCAGAACGTCGTGAGACAGTTCGGTCTCTATCTATCGTGGGCGTTAGAGATTTGCGAGGCACCGACACTAGTACGAGAGGACCGTGTTGGACAGACCTCTGGTTTACCGGTTGTTTCGCCAGAAGCATAGCCGGGTAGCTAAGTTTGGGCAGGGATAAGCGCTGAAAGCATCTAAGCGCGAAGCCTACCTCAAGATGAGATCTCTTTTAAGGGTGGTTGTAGACGACGACCTTGATAGGCTGCAGGTGTAAAGGCGGTGACGTCAAAGCCGAGCAGTACTAATTACCCGTACGCTTTCTTTTTAGTCAGATGTATCTGACGGGTTTGACAAATATACAAGATTTGTGGATTGATTGAGTGAGTATGCTTTTTTTACCTTCATCATGTTATTTTACACGCTTACCGGATAAGTAAGCAGCGATAATTCAGGTGGTTATAGCGTTGGGGATCCACCTCTTCCCATTCCGAACAGAGAAGTTAAGCCCGATAGCGCCGATGGTACTGCACAATCATGTGGGAGAGTAGGTAGCCGCCCTCTTTTAAAGTAGAGCCTCCGTAATGTATGTTACGGGGGCTCTTTTGTGTGTATGGATAAATGGGTAAATGGATCAACGGAAGGAGAGCCTGGAAGAGGAGGGGATATGGGGTTCGGGCGGGGGCGAATGCTCCCCTCAGGGCACACCGACACAAAAAAACTCCCGTCCCGCGAACGGGAGGGAGTCAAATTAGTACTTTCTATTATCTTGGAAGTTTATTCGTTTACCGGCTCTAAATATTGAGCATAGGAATAACCTTCCTCGCCATCCTTATCGAGTACAAACCACCATTGATCATTATATTTGCTGACCAATGTAATAACATCCCCATGCGCTGCCTTTCCTACAATGGGTTGATCAGAAAATTTATTCATTTTCCCGGCTGTAATTAGGGGCTTCTCGTGTGATCATTACACCATGTGGATGACTTTCTGCATATCCTGCGGCTGTAATTTTTGTAAATTTTGCATCGTGAAGTTTCTCTATGTTTTCTGCTCCGCAATATCCCATTCCCGCTCTAAGTCCACCTACCATTTGATAAATTACTTCTTGTAAAGTTCCTTTAAATGGTACACGGGCCTCGATACCCTCGGGTACAAGTTTTTTGATGTCGTCTTCTACATCTTGGAAATAGCGGTCGCTGGAACCTTGCTGCATAGCTGAAAGCGATCCCATACCCCGGTAAGTTTTAAACTTACGACCGTTAAAAATAATTGTCTCTCCCGGTGATTCTTCAGTCCCTGCTAATAGAGAGCCCATCATCACGGATGTGCCGCCCGCAGCAAGAGCTTTTACAATATCGCCTGAATAGCGAAGTCCTCCATCGGCGATAATAGGAACGCCGGTACCTTTCAAAGCTTCTGCCACATCGTAAATAGCCGAGATCTGTGGCATTCCTACCCCTGCAATAACCCGAGTTGTGCAAATCGAGCCTGGCCCGATTCCTACTTTTACGGCATCAGCTCCCGCTTCTACCAAGTATTTTGCTCCTTCTCCGGTAGCGATATTTCCTACGACAATATCAATGTGGGGAAATGTTTTCTTAATCAGTTTGAGCATGTCGCCGACTCCTTTAGAATGACCATGCGCCGTATCGATGACAATTGCATCTACACCGGCTTCAATAAGAGCTTGTGCACGCTCTATGGAATCGGAGGTTACTCCTATACCGGCCGCTACCCTTAATCGCCCTTGATCATCTTTACAAGCAAACGGTTTATCCTTTGCTTTCGTAATATCTTTATAAGTAATAAGCCCTATTAATTTGTTTTCTGTATCGACAACAGGGAGTTTCTCTATTTTATGCTGTTGGAGAATTTCAGCGGCTGCCTCCAGATCGGTCGATTGGCGTGTTGAGACCAGATTTTCTTTGGTCATTACTTCTTCAATGTGTTTATTCATCGATTTTTCGAAACGCAAATCACGATTGGTGACGATTCCTACTAAACGATTCTGGTCATCCACTACAGGAATACCGCCAATTTTGAATTCACTCATCATATGTAATGCATCGGCAACCGTTTTCTCAGCAGTGATACTAATCGGATTAATAATCATCCCGTTTTCGGCTCTTTTCACAGCCCTGACTTGTTTTGCCTGGGCTTCAATGCTCATGTTTTTGTGAATAACTCCGATGCCACCTTCCCGTGCGATAGCAATAGCCATTGTTGTTTCGGTCACCGTATCCATAGCGGCAGAAACCATCGGGATATTTAACGATATATTACGGGAGAATCGTGTGGTAAGATCAACATTTCTAGGGAGAACCTGAGAATATGCGGGAACTAACAAAAGATCATCAAAAGTAAGACCTTCTGTAACAATTTTGTTTGCAATAAATGACATAAGTATACCTTTCTATTTTTATTGCGTGCAAATGTACTCGTTTTTTGTGAATTCCGGTTATAAATGCGTGTTAATTTTTATGATATCCATTTCTTGACAGTCGAAGGCATTCGGTACGCACGTAAAAAACCTCCGGATGGGACGATTGTCCTACCGGAGGCGGGTATAAATTATTGTCGCAGCTTATAAGATGCCGACCTTTTTAAATATTTTGTAGATTCGTTCAATAGCATAATCGACTTGCTCAATCGAATGAGTAGCCATCAAGGCGAATCGTATCAATGTATCTTCGGGTGCCACGCCGGGAGATACCACTGGATTGACGAAGATACCTTCTTCGAATATTAATTTGGTAATGTAAAATGTTTTGTCATTATCCCGAACATATAGAGGCATGATGGGGGTTTCGGTAGGGCCTAATTCAAAACCCAAATCCTTGAATCTTTTTATCGTATAATGTGTTAATTCCCATAAATGCTTCACCCTTTCCGGTTCGGCTTTCAGAATGTCCAGTGCGGCGGATGCGGCGGCAGTAGCGCCGGGAGTGATACTGGCACTGAAAATATTGGTTCGGGCATTGTGCCTCAAATAATTGATTACGGGATAATCTCCGGCCACAAATCCGCCGATGGAGGCCAGCGATTTGCTGAAAGTGCCCATCACCAAATCCACGTCGTTTAATAAGCCAAAATGGTCACACACTCCTTTTCCGTTATATTTTCTTCCCAATACGCCCAGGCTATGGGCTTCGTCGACCATGATATTGGCATTGTATTTTTTAGCCAATTTCATGATTTCCGGAAGATTCGCTAAATCGCCTTCCATACTGAAAACGCCATCCACCACAATAAGCTTTACTTTATGGCTGTTGCATCTCTGCAGCTGCTTTTCCAAAGAAGCCATATCATTATGACGAAACTTATACTTGGTCGAAAACGAAGTTCTTAGCCCTTCTATAATGGAAGCATGATCTCTTTCGTCCCAAAGAATATAGTCGTCACGTCCAGTAAGGCATCCGAGGACTCCTTCATTAACCATGAATCCGGTAGGAAACACAATCGCTTCCTCCTTGTCCATAAAGTTGGCCAATTTACGTTCAAGTTCAAGATGAATGTCTAAAGTTCCATTCAGAAAACGTGAGCCAGCCATTCCCGTACCATACTTTTTGGTGGCCGCTATGGAAGCTTCTATTACTTTCGGATGGTTGGTTAATCCCAAATAGGCATTCGAACCAAACATCAGGACTTTCTTTCCATTAATAATAACCTCTGTATCCTGATCACTTTCTATAGCTCGAAAATAAGGATAGATGCCTGCCGCCTTAGCGCGTTGAGGGGCATCGTATCGCATTGTTTTTTCTCTTAACAGGTCCATTTTCAAAATTAAGATAATCGGTTTCTGTTACTTTATTTTTAAAACAATCTGTTTTTATTTGAAACCGAGTTACAAAGATAACAATTAATTTATTTATTATTTTACGGATATTCTATTTATTTCTTTGTCGCAAGTTAAAAGTCTTACTATCAAATTGAAGTTCTTATTTTCGCTTTAGTTGAAAGAAGAGGGCGGTTAATTAAAAATAATGAATAAACATTTTTATGTCTGACGACGTTTTATTATCTGCCATTTAATACGATACTGGAATTGTATGGTTTGCTAAGAATAAAAGAGCTTGCCTGATGAATGGTTTTATAGATAGACGCCCTGTTTTTAGAATATTGGGAATATAATAAAAATTGCAATGGATAATAAGTACAAAAAACTTTTGAAATGTATCGCATTAGATGCGATCGGCATGAGTACGCTGGCGATACCGGGTATAGGGGCGTTCTTAGATGCTGTTTGGGCCCCTATAGCAGCTTCTATCAGTTATAAGATGTTTGGGAATAAGCGGGGAAAATACACCTCTCTTATTACATTTATCGAAGAACTTTTGCCGGGAACAGATGTCGTTCCTTCCTTTACGATCTTCTGCATTCTCTTTGATTTTATAGGATTGGGAAAAGACGATAAAGTACGTAATGCCGTCACAGATGTCGACTATACGGAAACGCGATGACCTGAATATACAATGGGTGCTTCCTATTTCTTTTGCAAGAGGACTACATTTTCAACATGATGAGTATGTGGAAACATATCTACCGGTTGTACCCGAGCTACTCGATAAAGACTATCGAGTAAGCTGAGATCGCGGGCTTGTGTGGCCGGATTGCAGCTGACGTATACGATCCGTTCGGGCTGAGCCGATAAAATTGTTTGAATCACGTTATCGTGCATTCCGGCACGGGGCGGGTCCGTAATAAGGATATCCGGCCGTCCATGCTCTTCGATAAAACTTTCGGTGAGGATATCCTTCATATCCCCTGCAAAAAACAACGTATTCTCGATCCTGTTACGGTGCGAATTATCCATGGCATCCTCAATCGCTTCTTCCACATATTCTATACCAATGACTTTTTTTGCTTGTCGTGCTATAAAATTTGCAATCGTTCCGGTACCTGTATATAGGTCATAAACCAATTCTTTGCCGGAAAGAGACGCGAAGTCCCGTACGACTTTATACAATCGGTAGGCTTGTTTACTATTGGTCTGAAAAAATGATTTTGGGCCGATTTTGAATTTCAGACCTTCCATTTCCTCATAGATGAAGTCGTTTCCTTTCCATGTAATAACCTCTTGATCCGTAATCGTGTCGTTGGCTTTTTCATTGACGATGTAAAGCAACGAAGTTATTTCAGGAAATTCGGAAGCCAGAAAGTTCATCAATCGGGTTCTTTTTTCTTCATCTTCTTTGAAAAAAACGACGATAACCATGACCTCTCCGGTGGAAGTCGTGCGAATAATCAGCGTACGCATCAATCCTTCTTGATTCCGGAGGTCAAAAAACGGATACCGGTTGTTGAGGCAAAATGCACGGACAGCATTTCGGATACGGTTTGAAATGTCATCCTGCAACCAGCATTTATGGATATCCAACACCTTATCGAACATTCCCGGAATATGAAATCCCAAGGCGTTCATGTCAGACAAATCTTTGTCGGTATTTATCTCCTTTTCAGTAAGCCATCGCTTATTGGAAAACGTAAATTCCAGTTTGTTGCGGTAAAAAGTTGTATCGGGAGCAGGTAGAATGGACGATATTTCGGGTAATTCCACTTTACCGATGCGGGTAAGATTATCGACAACCTGTTTCTGCTTATATCGAAGCTGTTCGTCATAAGGCAGTATTTGCCATTTACATCCCCCACAAATACCGAAATGGTCACAAAAAGCATCGGTGCGTGTGTCCGAATAAGATTCGAAACGTACAACCCTCCCTTCGGCATAACTGCTTTTTTTACGGGTAAGCTGTATGTCGACCACATCGCCGGGGACTGCATAGGGAATAAAAACGGTCAGCCCGTCGATTTTCGCAATCGCTTTTCCTTCGGCAGCCACATCGCTTATCATTACCGATTCCAATAAAGGAAGTTGTTTTTTCTTTCTCGCCATTCGGTCTGTTTCTGTTTTAGGATGCAAAGATAATCAATAAAAAGAGAAGTGTCGATAGCGTTAAAAAAATGCCATCGTATGGAGTTTCGTAATTGGATTCATTGTAAATCTCCTTTCAATAAAAAATAATACTTGTTCATTTTAATGGACAAGCAAATGTAAGGAACATTTTTGTAATGATAAAAAAATCGCGGTAAAACAACGTCTTACCACGATTTTATAATTATCTATTATTCTGTGTGATAGTTTCTTTATTTCACTTCCTCAAAATCCACATCGGTTACATTGTCGCCGGATTGGGTTCCACCATTCTGGGAAGAACCGGTGGTATTCGGACCTTCATTCGGATTTTGTGGCCCCTGTTGTTGGTTGGAGGCATTATACATATCCTGCGAAGCTGCCTGAAATGCGGTGTTCAGTTCTGCAATAGCTCCATCGATAGCCGCTACATCTTGCGCTTTATGCGCTTCTTTCAGTTTATTCAACGCTGCTTCGATAGGCGCCTTTTTATCGGCCGGTATCTTGTCTCCCAACTCGGAGAGTTGTTTTTCCGTTTGGAAGATGGTCGAGTCCGCCTGATTCAACTTGTCGATACGATCTTTTTCTCTCTTATCGGCTTCGGCATTCGCGGCTGCCTCTTCTTTCATCCGTTTGATTTCGTCGTCACTTAAACCGGAAGAGGCTTCGATACGGATCTTTTGTTCTTTGCCGGTCGCTTTGTCTTTAGCCGACACATTGAGGATACCATTGGCATCGATATCGAAAGTCACTTCGATCTGAGGAATGCCCCGAGGAGAAGGCGGAATGCCATCGAGATTGAACACTCCGATTTGTTTGTTATCGCGTGCCAGCGAACGTTCCCCTTGCAATACGTTAATTTGCACCGAAGGTTGGTTGTCGGCCGCTGTAGAGAAGACTTCGCTTTTCTTTGTAGGAATCGTCGTGTTGGCGTCGATCAGTTTGGTCATTACACCCCCTAATGTTTCGATACCCAAAGACAGAGGAGTTACATCCAACAACAAAACATCTTTCACTTCACCTGTCAGTACGGCTCCTTGTATCGCGGCTCCGACGGCAACAACTTCGTCCGGGTTTACCCCTTTGTGCGGGGCTTTACCGAAAAGTTTTTCCACTAATTGCTGTACGGCTGGTATACGGGTAGAACCACCCACTAAAATCACTTCGTCAATCTCAGAGTTGGTAAGTCCGGCATCTTTCATCGACGTTTGGCAGGGCAGTATACATTTCTGTAGCAAGTCATCGATTAACTGCTCGAATTTAGCGCGGGTCAATGTTTTCACCAAGTGTTTGGGTATTCCATTTACCGGCATAATATAGGGCAGATTGATTTCGGTAGACGTCGCGCTTGAAAGTTCTATTTTTGCTTTTTCAGCAGCCTCTTTTAGGCGTTGTAATGCCATTGGGTCTTTACGCAAGTCGAGCCCTTCCTCTTTCATAAATTCGTCGGCCAGCCAATCGATAATTCGATGGTCGAAGTCGTCCCCTCCGAGGTGAGTGTCACCGTTTGTAGACTTCACTTCAAAAACGCCGTCGCCTAATTCGAGGATAGAGATATCGAACGTCCCTCCTCCCAAGTCAAAAACGGCAATTTTCAGATCGCTTTTTTTCTTATCGAGACCATAAGCCAATGCGGCGGCTGTAGGTTCATTCACGATACGGCGTACGGTAAGTCCTGCAATTTCCCCGGCTTCTTTTGTAGCCTGGCGTTGTGCGTCGCTAAAGTATGCCGGTACGGTAATCACCGCCTCCGTGACTTGTTGTCCAAGATAATCTTCGGCCGTTTTTTTCATTTTTTGCAAAACGATGGCCGATATTTCTTGCGGAGAATATAAATGTCCGTTTATATCTACACGAGGTGTATTATTATCGCCGTGTACCACTTTATAGGGTACCCTGGCAATTTCTTTTTGCACCTGATCGAATGTTTCGCCCATAAATGTCTTGATGGAGTATACGGTGTTGCTCGGGTTTGTAATAGCCTGACGTTTGGCAGGATCACCCACTTTGCGTTCTCCATTGTCTACAAAGGCGACCACCGAAGGCGTCGTCCGTTTACCTTCATTATTAGGGATTACCACCGGTTCGTTACCTTCCATTACGGCAACGCAAGAGTTTGTGGTTCCTAAGTCAATTCCAATAATTTTTCCCATAGTTATATGTTGTTTTACTTTTTAATTTTTCTTTTTACTTACATTTTTCAGTATGCACACTATTTTGTTTTCAAATGTTGTGCCAAAAATCAGTTGGCAGAAAATATGACAATATGTCGTATTCTTTTTTTTGGATAATTTAGGAATAATCGTCAGGTAGATCTTGTATCTCCATGATAAAGCCCATCCTTTTATTTAAAAAGATGGGCTATTAAGTTTTATTCTCCGTTGAAGGATTGTGTCCTTTCTATCTAAGGTAATTTCCCAATCAATTCGATAAATTGTTTACGATATCCGTTCGGATCGAATGAGAAGGATGACCCGGCAAGATTTTTGACCATTTTTTGATCCAAAGTGCCTTTATACTCCGACTCGCGCATTAATAATCCGAATCCGGCAACCGAAACGGCAAATCGGGTATCTTCGGAAGCTGCGTTGATCGATAACGGTGTTTGGCGGATGGAGAGACTTAAGGGCCGGCTGCTGTCGCTGTCCGGAAGTTTGTACCGGAAATCAAATTTAGCGTATTCAGCCGAGGCATCGTTCTTTTTCAATATCACTTCATACAATGCCGTAATCGTTTGTGAAGAGCCTATTTCACCCGCATCCTTTTCATCGTCTTCAAAATCCTCATCTTTCATTTTACGGTTTTCATAACCGATGAGACGATACGACTCTACCCTGTCCGGATTAAAGGTGATTTGTATTTTGGCATCCTTGGCTACCGTGTGGAACTTGGATTTTTCGTGAACGAAGACCTTTTGAATCTGATCGGCATTATCGATATATTCATAATTGCCGTTTCCTTTGTTGGCTATTTGTTCCATCATGTAGTCGTTGAGGTTTCCGGTACCTACGCCCAATACCGTAAGGTAAATACCGCCTTTCCGCTTTTCTTCAATCAATTCGACCAAGGCGTCGGTGGAGGATATTCCGACATTGAAATCCCCGTCGGAGCCCAATATAATACGGTTGTTTCCTCCGTCTATGAAGTTTTCCCGTGCAATTTCATAAGCCGTTGTAATACCTGCGGCTCCGGCGGTCGATCCGCCGGCTCCCAACCGATCGATCGCCGCTTTTATATGATCTGCTTCCGACGCAGGTGTAGAAGGAAGTAACACACCTACTTCACCGGCATATACTACAATGGCGACTCTGTCTTCCGGTTCGAGTTCATCGACAAGTTGTTTGAATCCGGTTTTCAGGACGCCGAGTTTTTCGGGCGGGGTCATGGAGCCGGATACATCGATCAGGAATACATAGTTGGAGTTGGGTAACTCCTCTTCAGGAATGGTTTTTCCTTTAATTCCCAAACGCATAATATGGTGCTCTTCATTCCACGGACAGGTAACCAGCTCGGAACTCAACGATATGTTTTCGCCGGCTTCCGGCTCGGGATAGTTGTAGGTGAAATAATTGACATATTCTTCCGTACGTACCGATTCTTTAGGCGGTTTCTGCCCGAGATTCACATATCGGCGCATGTTGGCGTATGAAGCTCCATCGGCATCAATTGAAAAAGTGGATAGGGGATAGTCCTTTACTTTCAGAAACGGATTTTCTTCATACTCTTTGTACTTTTCGTTATAGGCAATCTCTCCGAATCCGTTTTCATACGAATAAGAGGGAGAGTCATCATCTACTTTCGTGCACGATAGAAAGAATATCATGCAAACGGCTAATACTTTTGTAATTGTTTTCATCAGATAGCATATTTTAAATTGTTCTTATTGTTAGTTGGGAATGTATCCGCTTCGTGCAATTATGCTTTTACCCGCTTTTGTTTGAAGTAAATCATAGAGTTTGTAGGCATAGGAAGATTTATCCAAATCCGAACGGATGACGGCATATACATCCGCCATATACGGGTAAGTTTGCTTTGAAAGGCTACTCTTATCGGGATAAATTCCATTTACCGACAAGGTTTTTACACGCTCGGCATCCCTTACAATTTGTTCCTTATAATAATATACCGTGTAGCAAATGGCATTTTCTTCTGAACGAACCTGAGAGAAAGCCAGCATCATGCTTGAGAGTTCGCGTTCTTCACTCCATTCCGGCATGTGTAATCCTTTCATCACAATGGATTCCATGAGTTCCTGACTGCCTGAGTTTTGATTGCGCACATACGGTTTAATCGGCAAGTCATTGCCGCCAACCTGTTTCCAATTGGTTATTTTTCCCATATAAATATCCTGAATCTGCTTATGGGTAAGTGTTTGAACAGGATTTTTCTCATTAATAATAAAGATAAAAGCATCGTGCGCTATCGGAGTTTCGGTTAATGTAACCCCAGCCTTGATGGCATACTCTTTCTCGTCGTCCGATATTCGCCTATGGGTAAGAATAAAATCAGCCTTTTTATCGATTAAATTGATGAAAGACTGGTGCGTTTGCGAAGTCTTTATCCGTTCTTCAAAAAAACTACGGGGAACATCGTCGTAGTTCGGTTTTATTTCCCAGGTGAAATAGGCATATAACAAATGTTGCCACTCATAACGGCAATTCAACAGTTCGCAGGCAATAATCGTTTGCAGAGGCGCCGTCGAAGTGGAGCCATCGACACGGGGATAATTTTCCGTCGTAATTCCTTCAATAGTGACTGAGGGTTTATTGGTTTCTTTTTCGCAGGAAAAAACAAATAAAGGCACAAGCAAGAGAAATAACTTTAGAATCGTTTTCATAACCCTTTTTTTATAGATAGAAATTAGTAAGTTGTTGAACGCCTACATTTATAGAGATGTTTTTTTTGAAAAAACGCTGCATCATTTCTTCTCTTTAACAGGTACTGAAAATAAAACGGGGCAACCGGATAAACCGGCAGCCCCGCAAAAATTAAAATTATGAATGGAAAAAATTACTTTTCAGGCATGAGTTTATAATAACCCATATCTTCAATGCGTGATTTTGTGACCGAATTATAGTTTTTAATCACCTCAACTTGTCCGTAATGAATATATACTTCGGCGGAACGGCGAAATAACTCGGGATTCCGGTTGGCATCCTGCAACAGCAAATGCCCCATAATGATATGTCCTGCACATTCCACCAAACGGCGTGCGTGGAAATCGAGATAATCTTCATCTTTGGGAGTTGTAACCAATTCCACCAACTTCTCATACATTTGCGCCATCTTCGAAAGGGCCCTTTTTAATGGCTCCAGTTCGGGTACAACCACTTCCTTTTCGTATTCCCTGATTTGTTGCAAATACGTTCCGGTGGTGACGTGGCGGATGGCTGCAACAACCTGCAATTGGGTCGTTCCTTCGTAGATATTCGTGATACGCGCGTCGCGATAGAGCCGTTCGCACTTGTAATCTTTCATATATCCCGATCCGCCGTGCACCTGGATGGCGTCGTACGCATTCTGATTGGCATACTCGCTCGTCATTCCTTTTCCGAGCGGTGTGAAGGCGTCGGCCAAGCGCGAATAATGCTTCATTTCGGTGCGCTCTTCAGGAGTGAGTTTGCGTTCCTTCGAGATGTCCTCGAGCGTTTTGTACATATCCACAAAGCGAGCGGTTTCGTAGAGCATGGTTCGGGAAGCATCGGTCTTGGCGCGTATGTTCGCAATCATTTCATATACAGCCGGAAACTCGATGATCGGTTTGCCGAACTGCCGGCGTTCGATGGCGTAGTTGTATGCTTCTCGGTAAGCAGCGTCGGAGAGCCCGACGGATTGCGCCATGATACCCAAACGAGCGCCGTTCATGAGCGACATCACATAGCGAATCAGTCCCATGCGGCGGGTGCCGATCAGCTCGGCTTTGGCATTCTTAAATACCAATTCGCAAGTGGGAGCGCCCTTGATACCCATTTTATTTTCGATGCGGCGTACGGTAACGCCTCCCTGTTTTTTATCATAAACGAACATCGATAATCCGCGCGCATCTTTAGTGCCTTCTTCCGAACGCGCCAACACGAGATGGATATCGGCATCGCCATTTGTGATGAAGCGTTTTACCCCGTTGAGATACCATTGCCCTTCTGTTTCATTGTAAGAAGCCTTGAGCATGACGGCCTGCAAGTCCGATCCTGCATCGGGCTCGGTGAGATCCATCGACATGGTTTCGCCTTTCACGATGCGAGGCAGATATTTATCTTTCTGCTGTTCTTCGGCAAATTCATAGATGGTTTCGCCGCAATCCTGCAACATCCAGATGTTTTGGAAGCTGGCGTCGGCGCGGCTCACCATGTCGGCCGACATCATATAAGGAACCATCGAAAAATTGAGTCCTCCGTATTTGCGATGCAGTCCCATACCCATCAGTTCAGCCTTGTTCAAGGCTTCGAGATTGCGACGAGTAGGTTCGGCGTATGTTACGCGGCCATCGTGGACGGTAGGGCCGCTTTGGTCGACCGCTTCGGCATTGGGTTCGATGATTTCGGCACAGATTTCGCCGACCACCTCGAGTACTTTATCGTAACTGTCCATGGTGTCTTCAAAGTCTATGGGCGCATACTCATAGTTGTCTTTGTCTGTATAATTTCTTTCCTTCAGTTCGACAATACGCTTCATCAGCGGGTGCTGAAGATGATGCCTGAACTGCGGGGTGTCAATATAATAATTCATACTTTTTTACTTGCTATTCTTTTTATAATACTTAATCATTTTAGGAATCACCGTTTCCACTTCGCCGGTAATGACATAATCGGCCATCGTATTGATGGGCGCATTGGCATCGTTATTAATGGAAATAATGATGGAGCTGTCCTGCATTCCGGCAACATGCTGTATTTGCCCGGAGATACCGCAGGCGATGTACAGTTTGGGACGCACGGTGACCCCCGTTTGCCCGATTTGGCGCTCGTGCTCGGCAAATCCCGCATCGACAGCGGCGCGCGAAGCTCCCACTTCGCCACCCAGCACATCGGCCAAGTCGTAAAGCAAGTCGAAGTTCTCTTTCGATCCCACTCCATAGCCTCCGGCAATGATGATGGGCGCATTTTTAATATTGACTTTCGATTTTTCGATATGCCGTTCAATGACGGCCACCGCAAAATCGTCGGCATTCACATAGTCATTTACGTCATGCTCCACAATTTCGCCTTTGTAAAGCGGGTCGAGCACTTCTTTTTTCATCACACCCTCGCGCACGGTCGCCATTTGAGGACGATGGTCGGGGTTGATGATCCATGCCACGATGTTGCCTCCGAAAGCGGGGCGGATTTGATAAAGCAGATTCTTATAGGTCTTTCCCGCCTTTCTATCTTCATGATCGCCTATCTCCAGCGAAGTACAGTCGGCGGTGAGGCCGCTACCCAGCGAGGAGGATACTCGGGGCCCGAGGTCGCGTCCGATGATCGTCGCGCCCATCAGGCATATCTGAGGCTTGATTTGCTTAAAGAGATTAACCAATATGGACGTGTGTGGGAGGGTGGTGTAGGGCGACAGGCGCGCATCGTTGAAAATATGCAGCGCGTCGACACCGTAAGGGAAAACCTGTTTGCCTACTTCGCCCAGATGGTTTCCGATAGCGACGGCTTCGAGTTTACAACCGAGCTGATCGGCCAGCGAGCGTCCTTTGGTCAGCAGTTCGAGACTCACGTCGGCTACGGCGCCCTCATCCGTTTCTATATATACGATAATATTGTTCATAATTCTGTTATCCGATTGTGTGATTAGCGATTAGTTCTATCATGAGCTGTTCGATTTCATCATCGGAACCGCTCAGGTGCTTGCTTTCTTTGGTTTGGAAGACGACATTTTCGATTTTCTTCACCTTTGTAGGCGAGCCCGACAGGCCGCAAAGATCGATGTCTGCATCCACGTCGGCGACCCCCCATTCTGTGAGATTCAGATAAGGACGGGTGCTGTAAATGTCGATGTAATCGATGTTTTCGGCTTGGCGCTCCGTGACCGTTTTGGCATGTTTGAACTTTAGCAGCAGTTTCGCATTTCGTGGGCGGCAGGTACGCGCCGAACCGTTTACCGTAACAAGCAGAGGTAACGGACTTTCTACCGTTTCCACCCCATTTTCGAGACGTCGTTTCACCCGCGCCTTACCGTTATTGATTTCTTCTATTTCCTCGGCATAGGTAACTTGAGGGATGTTCAACTTTTCCGCGACTTGCGGCCCTACTTGTGCCGTATCGCCATCAATAGCCTGGCGGCCGCAGATAATCAGATCGTATTTACCTATTTTCCGTACAGCCGTCGATAAAGCGTATGAAGTGGCCAGCGTATCGGCACCAGCAAAAGCTCGGTCGGTGAGCAATACACCGTCGTCCGCTCCCCTGAAGAGACCTTCGCGCAGAATGTCAGCCGCGCGACCGGGCCCCATGGTGAGCATGGTGATCGTGGAACCGGGATACCGGTCTTTTATGCCTAATGCCTGTTCGAGCGCATTGAGGTCTTCAGGATTAAAAATAGCGGGCAAGGCCCCTCTATTGACAGTTCCGTCGGCTTTCATCGCATCCTTCCCGATATTTCGCGTATCAGGCACTTGCTTCGCCAACACAATAATGTTAAAAGCCATGTTTTCTTATATGTTTTTATACGTATTTTTTGAGTGCAGCAAATATACGCAAAATTTTTAACGGCTGTATTATTTTTGCTGGAGATTTATGGGTATAGGGAGGTCTTTAGGTTGATAAGTGATTGATAGAATCGAGGGCGCCGCTTGGAACACCCACCTCAATAAAGATTAAAACAGACGTCCTTATACTCTAAGAACGTCTGTTTACAAAATGCCACCTGCTATTATATAGCACTCTTAATTTCCACTATCTTCATATCCCGGATTCTGAATTAAATTAGGATTAGCAGCTAATTGAGTATGGGGAATTGGATAAATCTCACGGTTTTTATCATTTGTGGGTTTATGATCCCACCAACTAGCCGTTGTGAATTTTCCAAAACGGATCAAATCTTCCCGTCGCTTTCCTTCAAAAATAAATTCCCGTCCACGCTCGGCAAGTAATTCATCCATTGTCAAAGTAGAAGTTGTATATTTCGCCTTTTCCCAATCAGCCTCTTTAAAGGCGCGCTTTCTGCAAGCATTGATCAAATCGACCGCTTCTTGTGTTGCCACTCCTCCGTTCTTGCGCATAAGAGCTTCCGCCTTGTTAAAGTAAATTTCGGTCAGGCGATAAAGCATATAATGGTTTTCCCAATAATTATCATCCTCTATTGTACCACTTTTATATTTATTGAAACGAGCTCCGCTATTTTCCTCTCCTTGATCCATACCTCCTTCGCTTGTCAAATCTCCTTCACTTTCCCTACGAATCGAATTGACATACACAAAAGGTTTTCCATTATATTCTTCGGTTCCCAAAATAGGTTTTCCATCCAAAATATTATATTGTGGACCAAATAAAAACCATTGTTGTTTACGCAGATCATTTTCCTGGTAGGCGTCAAAAGCGGAGGGTATAACTACAAAAGCATTCCAACCCGAATAACCTACGCCCAATGCATAACTCATATTCGAATATCCCATAAGGAATCCGTCCCACCCGAACGTAAATCCTCCTAATCTGCTGAATGCAAACTGGAACAATGCTTCTTTCGCATCTTTATTCGTATTGGAGAATGTGTCCAGTAAATCGGATGCCAACTCCGGTTTTCCCCCGAGACCTCCTGCTTGACCGCTAATAATTTTATCACACGCAGCAATACATTCATCATACATGGGCGTACCGATAAAGTATTCGGCATTCAGATATAATTCCGCCAGCATGGCATACCCTGCCGTCTGTGAAACACGGCCCACCAATTCTTTTGAGTAAGGAAGGAGCTTCGGGACATGAGTTTCTAATTCTGTTTTAATAAAATTGAAAATTTCAGCTTTCGACTGTGTCGGAGGATTAAGAGGTTCTCCTACTGTTGTAATAATAGGAGCATTTCCCCACAATTCCATGATTTTCATATAATGGAAGGCCCTCAAAACATACAATTCACCCAAAATAGCCGCCATTTCCGTATCGGAAATATCGATAGATTTATTGTCAATTCCCTCTAAATCCATAATGGCCGCGTTTACATATCCTAACCCCGTCCATATTAAAGTCCAGGCATTGCGCATACGTCCTTCATTGGCTGTCCATGTGTGATAATGCTGGCGAAAATGGTCGCCACTGTCGTAACCATGTTTTCCCTTTTGAGGCCATGCCAACTGGTCGGCCGATAATTCTGCGTGATAATAATAACCGTTTTGTCCGGTAGGAGCCATCCATGCCTGCATATGCGTAAAAGGCCTAAGCGCAGCTTGCAATACTTCCGTTTTATTATTATAAAAATTCGACTTATTCAATTCCGTATAGATGGTTTCATCCAGATTTGTACAACTGTTTACTCCGAGGAAAAGCATTATTATAATTATAAAAACAGAGCTTTTATATATTCTATTTTTCATATCATCTATTTTTTTCTAAATTCTACATTAAAATCCAACATTTAATCCTATTGACCACGATTGTGTAAGAGGATAATAATCTCTTTTTTCCACACCTGCTTCAAAACCGGTATCCTGCACTTCCGGATCGGTTCCTTTATATCCCGTGATGGTAAATAAGTTCCTTCCGGTAAGATATACCCTTAAATTCCGGATATAAGGAGTGTTGAGCTTAAAATTATACCCCAACGTAAGATTATCCAATTTGACAAAATTGCCGTTTTCGAGATAATAATCGGAATATTGAGGATCGTCATCCAATTCATTATGTTTCGTAACAGCACTCTTCAGCAAGTTATTAGGAAGCCATTTTTTATTGCCGAAGTACAGTTCTTTCAGATTGAGAATATCAAAACCGAATTTACCCCGGAACATAAACGTCAGGTCGAAATTCTTATATACAAAGGTATTGGTAAGAGAAGCTTGGAATTTTGGAACGCCATTTCCGATAATAGTCAGGTCATCATCACTCAAATCCGTTGCCGACCCTGTAGAGCCGTCTTTTTTATAAAATAACCATTTGCCTTCTTCGGTAAATCCGGCAAAACGTTTACCGTAGAAATTTCCTACCGAACCGCCTTCCTCCAACCTGAAGGCGTCGCCTAAATTACCGGGCGAAGGAAGTCCATAAAAGGAGAGCCAGTTGGCTTTAAATACATCACTTGAGAGTTTCGTCAGCTTATTACTTTGTGTATTTGCCGCAAAATCGATATTCCAATTAAAATCTTTTTGTTGGACAGCTATTGCCGAAATTTGAAATTCTATCCCTGAATTTTTTAATGTTCCTACATTGGTATATATTTGGTCTCGTACATAAGGAGGTTGTTGAGCATTATATCTATACAACAAGTCTTTTGTATTCCGGTTATAGATATCGATAGACCCTGTAATTCTTCTCTTTAAAATAGAGAAATCCAGCCCGAAATTCAACTCGGCTTTCTGTTCCCACCGCAGATTTGGATTCGGATTGCGGGCCGCTCCATATGTTTGGTAATAAACCCCATCCTGAGGATATACCCCGCCTGTTCCTAAAGTTACCAAAGACTGATAATTATCAATTCCCTGATTTCCCGTTATGCCATATCCGATGCGCAATTTCAAATCGTCGATAGCAGATATTCCTTTCATAAATTCTTCTTCACTGATGGTCCACCCTGCTGATACAGCCGGAAAATTACCCCATTTATGATTGGCCCCGAAACGTGAAGAACCTTCGTGACGTAAAATTCCCTGTAAATGATATTTATCGGCATACGAGTAATTGATTCTACCAAAGAAAGCTACCAGCGTATTATCCTGTTTTTCGCTACCCATTCCGGGACGTGGCAATTTTGTATTGTTGATGGCGCTTCCCGCACCCAAATTCCAGTCCTCGAAAGCATCCGTAGTAAAACCGTTATTGTTGACATTAAACTTTTCAAACGTATAATATTGGTAACTATACCCCGCCATTGCCGTGATGGTATGCGTATGATTAAATGTTTTCCGGTAATCAGTTGTCATTTCGAATGTTTTTCTCCAATCCAGATAATTTTCCTTAGAGGCATATCCCATTCCCTGATAATCTGTTCCGACACGGTTCTCCCAATCTTTTGAAGAACGGTAATAACGGTTATTATAGGTGTTCCGATCATAAGAACCAAAAGCTGCGACCGACCAATTCTCCAATAATTGTAGCTGTAAACGAAGATCGGCGGATGTTGTCTGCTGATTTCTTTTGGAAAGGCGGTTTGCTAAACGAGATATAGGATTATAGTTATTGAAAGCCTCCGTTTCGAAAAAGGTGCCATCTTCGTTATAAAGAGGCGCCGTAGGATTTCGTTGGATAGCCTGTTCAAAATCTCCTGTTCCACCACCCAGTAAATTAGCATCATTAAAATTGGTTGCAATATTCAACGACATGGTTAACCGATCTTGCAATCCTCTTTGATTGACATTAATACGTCCTCCAAATTGCTCACGGGAATTTTCTTTCGCAATTCCATCCAGTTTACTGTAAAAAAAAGAAGCCCTGTAATTCGTATTTGCCGTTCCCCCCGAAGCAGAGAAATTATGATAATGACTAAGATTATCTTTATTGATTAATTCATCGAACAAGTCTGTGGAAGCTCCAAAATCCTGATCGGCATTAATTATTCCCTGATTAATTAAATCTCTAAAATCAGAAGCCGATAAAATATCCGGTTTATTATTGATTTTCTCATGTTGCAAATAAGTAGAATAATTAAATTCAGGAGCACCTGCTTTTCCTTTTTTTGTCGTGATTAAAATAACTCCGGCATTTCCCCGGGTTCCATAGATTGCCGCCGCAGAACCATCTTTCAGAATATTGAATGATTCAATATCATCCTGCTGTAACAAATCCAAATTTCCGCCAGGTATTCCGTCTATAACGATTAAAGGAGTTCTGGTTCCTGTAAGGGAAGTAACTCCCCGTAACTGTATGTCCATTCCTGAATTAGGATTGCTTCCTTGAGTCCGGGTCATATTTAAGCCTGCGACCTTGCCTTGTATCAGATCCAACGCATTACGCGATCCTCCAGGATTAAACTTGTCTGCCCGAATAGTTTCTACAGCAGAAGTTACTTCTTTCCGTTTCATGGTACCGTAACCGACAACCACGAGTTCTTCCAATAATTCGGTATCTTCTTGTAAGATCACATTCATATTGCTCCTTCCGTCTACCGGTATCGTTTGAGTTACCATGCCTACATACGATACATTCAATATGGCATTCGATGGCACATTCGCTAAGACAAAATTACCATCGTTATCGGTAATCGTGCCGGCAGTAGTACCTTGCACCTGGACGGAGACTCCGATTAATGGTTCCCCATTGGTATCAGTAACCGTTCCTGTTACGGTAAGGTTTTGTGCCGATACACCTAACGATATAGCCCATAATAAAAAGGAGAAAAACACTTTCGATAAATTTGAAATTTTTCTTTTCATTCTTTCATTTGTTTAGATCAATTAATTTTTGTGTGACCATGCAAAAATAAGAAGTCAAAAAGGTGTATTTCACTATAAATGGTTGTATAACTTCAAATACTTAAGGGTAAAATACATCGGATGCCTTTTTTTTGTATTTTTGTGGATTAAGGATATGTGAGGAAGTACCCGGCAATATCCTAATAAATTATTTTGCATCAACATATAGCATAAAAACAATTATGGGAGTTACTTATGAGGTTAACAGAGCACATTTAGGATACAATGTAAAGCGCTTGCGTGAAATCCTGGGAGTAAAACAAGAGGATTTGGCAGAAAGGATGCAACTATCGCAACAGTCGATATCGAAACTGGAGAATAAAGAAGAATTAGATAACGATACATTGGAAAAAGTAGCCGATGCGTTGAACATTCCTTCGGAAACTATAAAAAAGTTTACAGATGAAGGAGCTATTCACATTATATCCAATACCTTTTCGGACAATGCTTCGATCAATAATTATCCAATCAATAATCCGATTGAGCGAATTGTGCAGTTGTACGATGATAAGGTGAAACTGTATGAAGAGAAAGTCGCGCTTTACGAACGGATGTTGAAATCGGAGCAGGAAAAAACGGCTTTGCTGGAAGAACTCGTCAGGAACAAACCCGATGCCGGAACAAAAAAGATTGTATAAATAGAAGTTGCTATAATAACATTGTATCCATACGGCAGCCTTAAATATTGTACGAAACTATTGAATGTATCGGGAATATTTTATACATTTGCGCTATCTCTCTTGTAATAAAAAAGAAATAAAGCCATTTTTAGATGTCATTATTTAACAACATAACGTTCAATGAAGAAAAGACGCTGAATGCAGTGCTTTATATCGTGGGCAAGTTAAGGCGAAAGGATTTTCATAAAATATTTAAAATCCTCTATTTTTCCGATAGGGAACATTTAAATGAATATGGGAGATCCATTACGGGAGATACGTATATTGCCATGACTGACGGCCCTGTTCCTTCCAACCTTTACGATATATTCAAATCCGTGAGAGGGGACGGTTATTTTAAATCATATGGAAAAGGGTTTGAAGATTATTTTTCAGTCATGGACTGGGATTTTATTAAGGCAAATAAAGCGCCGGACTTACGCAAGCTCTCCAAAACAGATTTAAAACATATCGATCAATTGCTTGCAATGTATGGCGAATTATCATGGGATGAAATAAAAGAGAAATCTCACGATTATGCTTGGCGCAATACGGCCGCGAACAGAGAAATTAAATTTGAAGATATTATTCGGGAAAGTGGCGGAGATGATGATTTTATTCATTATGTAAAAGAACAAAATGATCTTGTCGCATTATGTAAATAATGAAAATTAAGAATGATTTAGACAAAAAAGTAAGAGAAGAACTTTTCAGGTTAACTTTATCAAGGGGCGCAGTATTTTTAAACAAGTTTGCTGAAATCGACCATCCTAAATTCTTTGTCGTTGCAGGATTAAGTCAAGATAAAATATATACTTGTTCTTTTTAAATTAATTCAAACATTCATCCGGCGCTAACGAAAAAACAAGAGCTTCTAAATTTACAAGTTCCAATTAAAGGAGATAAGTATAGTTTTCTAACTCATACTTCTTTTGTTTGCTGTTCAACTGTATTGCCTGTCAAAACGACCAATATTCACTCTTGGATTATCAATAATACTTGTTCGTACAAAGGCCAATTAGACAAAGATGATTTAGCAAATGTAACGTCGGCTATTATTAACTCCGGTTTATTAACCGACGAAGAAATAGAGCTTTATTTTAATGAAGAATAAACAATTATGTAAACAACTTATAAAGTCAGCGGGAAACATATCGGTTATAACGTAAAGCGCTTGCGTGAAATTCTGGGAGTGAAACAGGAGGATTTGGCGGAAAGGCTGCAACTGTCGCAACAGTCGGTATCCAACCTGGAGAATAAAGACGACTTGGATGATGACACGTTGGAAAAAGTGGCGAATGCGTTGAACATCCCGGCGGAAGCAATTAAAAACTTTACCGATGAAAACGCGATTCATGTTATTTCAAATAATTTTGCTGATAGTTCAATTGCATCTGTTATCAATAATTATCCAATCAATAATCCGATTGAACGGATTGTACAATTATATGAAGAAAAGGTGGCCCTCTATGAACGGATGCTGAAATCGGAGCAGGAAAAGAATGCTTTGTTAGAAGAACTTATTAGGAATAAATCAAATATCGGGACTAGAGAGGAGTAGGCAAACTGATAGACACGATTTATCAAAGGCTTGTTAACTACGTTTTTTATAAATAGATGTAAAAAAGCGTATCTTTACATCACTATTGGCTCTTTATTCTTAAAAAATGAATTTCCCGACAGCTATATGAAAAAGAAAAATGGATATGCATTTGCAGGTTTCCAATGAAGAACGTAGCTTGCTACAAAATGCTTACAGACCGATGATAAAAACTGTAGCGACCGGCAAACACGCAGGCGTTTCAAGTTGAACGGCCCTCTTTTCAGGCTCGATGCCCGAAATTTGGAATGTTCAGCCTGAAATTTTACGCCGGCAGGCCAAAACTTCGGGCATAGGGTTTGAAATTTTACGTATAAAGTTTGAAGTTTTGAACAAATCGCCTTAAGTTTTACGTCCGGAGTTTGAAATTTCGGGCTCGAAGGCTGAAGTTCATACCTCCAACCCTGAAATTAGGATGTCCGGACGTAAAATTTGCACCTTTTTGCCTAAAGTTTCAACCTTTATACGTAAAATTATACGTTCCGGGACGTAAAATTTCAGGGCCCCAACGTATAATTTGGGGTAATGAACCGGAATATCCCCGTTTTTATATTCAGAAACTGTTTAAATTTCTTTCGCGATTCAAAAAAAATTATTTTTTAGCAGTGTTCTTTCTCGTTTTGGCGATAATAGCGGGCTATTTTGAGCCAAATAAGAGGAAGAAGAATACAAAAAAGAAACTTTTTGAAGGCGAAGAATAGTTTAATGAGAGCCTTTCGTAAGAAATTTAAACAGTTTCTCACTATAGCCCGGCAGGCTCCGGCGGATAAGGCATAAAAAAACCCGCGGGGAACACGCTCCGTATTCCGGGCGGGATTACGCCTGTACAGCGGATCATCATGCAGCTTATGATTTTTTTTCGATCGTTTTACCACTTCGGGCAAAGAACTGGCTTACTTCGTTATTTTTTTCTTCGAATCCGGGTGTGCCCGTGCCTGCCTTGTAAGAACAGTAGCCGTGGTCTACCAGCGCTGACTGAAGGTTGTCGTAGTCATGAAGCGTTTTGGCGTTGATCGTTCCTCGTTCCAAACTTTGAAGGCGGTTGATGATGTTTTCCAGAAAAGCGCGGCTCTTGTAATCTTTTTCAAATTCCACCCAATCTACATCGGGCGAATCCAATTCCGGTTGGTTTTTGTGGTAATCATACGTCTTGTTTACTACCAGTTTATTACTCTCGTTAATACTTCCGTACTTTAACCGGTCCTTCGGTTCGAGATTCACTACTACCGGCGCAAGGGCGGCTTCCAATGCCTTTAAGGCGGTGTCGACTTCAGTTTGTTGCGCTTCGTCGAGATGTTTGTTGTTTAAGTTTGTTATCGTACCCATAATTATAACTGTTTAAATTTGGTATTTACTGAAAGGCGGCTCTTCTTTCCTTTTTTGGGCCGTCGATAAAAAACCGATCATGATAAATGATCACCTATAAAACAATCTGGATCGAGAAAAGTTATGGTATATCCCTCGTTTTTTAATTATTTAACTCGACCGGAAAACTCAACGGCCCTGTATGGGGCGATTCATGGGCGGCTCTCCCCGGATATTTAACATTATATCCCTAAAATAGACGATGATAGGTGTAGAAAATCATTACTTTTAGGTATTTCACGGGTAACATGAATTCGATATTTTTGTATCTGCATAAACAAAAATATTACCTAATTAAAGTGTTTTAGAAAAATGAGAAAATTTTATCAATTCCTATTAGTTACTATTATTCTCGGGTCGGGCGCATTCTTGTTCTCTTGCGATGGCGATGATGACACGCCCGATTGGAAAAATATCGATATAACCAATGCAGCGCTCAAAAGCATCTTGCAACAGAAAGGATATACGTTTAACGAAGCGGGGCAACTGGTGCAGGACGACAAAGTGGCGGCCACGACCTCGCTCGACCTCTCGGGCACAAAACTGGCCGACTTCTCGGGGCTGGAAGCGTTGCCCAACCTGAAAGAACTGATCCTGGCCGATAACGGGTACGGTCCGGTGTTCGATTTCTCCGCATTGCCGGCGCAGATTACCGCCGTCGACCTGACCGGAAATAAACTGTTCGATTTCGAAGGACTGGTCGATGTAAAGGTGGAAAACGACGAACGACAGACCACTGTGTTGCGCGCCTTCACCAAGCTTTACCTGCCCGAAGCGGCTAAATATAATGTGGAAGACCTGATGCCTTACTACGAGAAGGCCGGCGCGTCTACCGATATGCAAATGCAAGACGCCAAAGGCAAATTGCAGCCCTATACCACGCTGCGCGAAATTCCCGACCAATATTTCCGCACTTATCTGAAAACCCTGTTCGCAAGCCTTTTTCCGGGCGACGGCACACAGATAGACATCAGCAAGCCCATGGCATTGGCCGAGTCGGGAAATAATATAAATTTATGGTACGACAACCAGTTTGCTGATATCGGCAAAATCAAGTCCATTGAAGGCGTTGAATATTTTATCAACAATCCGTATTATAAATCTTTTTACGTTTCTATCGGGTATACGTCTGAAACCCCGATCACCGTGTCTTACCTTGTTCCCCGGGCGAATATAAAGGGTATATTATTCTCCACGGTATCTACCCCCGACGGCGTTGATTTGTCCGGCGCGACAAGCCTGGCTTCCTTAACAATGGGCTATAACGACTATCTGACCGAACTAGACTTGTCCAACACCCTTGTTTTCAATCAAAAATTGAGCGATATCGAAAGTTCTATTGGCAATACCCTTTCGCTTACCCATTGCCAAAACCTGAGAACCATCCGGTTCCCCAAACAGGCTGAAGGGATTGTCTGGGGATTATTGTTAGGCGATCTGCCGGCATTGGAAGAACTGGACCTGGGATTCGTATATGCCGCACAGAATCTATATTTAATGCAATTACCCAAATGCAATATAACCTATCCCTATTTGAAATATTATTTTAACGGAGCAAAAAAAATATTGCAGGATTTTAGCGTTGATAATCAGGTATTCTTTGCCGTATCCCAAGATGTATTCGATATGGAATCCACCAAAGCATTCATTACAAAATACAGGTTCCCGAATCCGGACTATAATCCGGATGACTATAGCGACAAGTATCTATTTTATCTACGAGACGCTTATCGGTCATACCGCAAAACGTTCGCCGCAATTGAGTGGAGTACTTTAATGCAGGGATAAAACCAATAAAGGGCTTAGGCTTTTCTATTTATTAATCATCTATTAATTTTTTTATTATGTTCAAAAAATTTGCTTTGTCGGCAATGGTTTTACTGGGAGTAGTAGCCATGCCAAATGCGTTTGCAAAAAATGCAAGTTCCGGTGTAAATGAAGTAGATGCTGTGCAAGTTACGACAACGTATGAAGGTACAATGTCCGTAGTAATGGGCACATCCTCGAGTTCCATCCAACATACTACCGAGGCCACGCCCCGGGGCAGCAACGTAGACTTGTTCATCGAGAATTTTAGTGTGGGCAGAATGCCGGCTTACATTGAAGTGGATGCCAAAAATGTTATAGCCGACGGCATTGCAAGGACTTATTCAAATGTGGTAAGGTTTACATTTAAAGGTTCTAGCACCTCAATTTATTTCAGCGCGGAAATCACCGTAACGGCTTACGATGCTAACACATTGGTGTATACGATTAATGTATTGGAGGCCGAATATCAGGGTGCTCCTTTCATTGCCACTGTGAATTTCAATGGAACGGCTTTGTAGGTTGCAAGGCGAAGCCGGCTAAATGAGTAAAGCGATTTATTCATGATCGCTTTCATTAAGAGAGGGCATGCATAAAGACATGGCCTCTCTTTTCAACCCCTATCGGAAACATAGTGCAAAAACTCAACAATCAATCAATAAAAAAATGAATCATATAAAATCACTCATATATATAGCGTGTTGCCTTGCTGCAATCGGCCTGTTTTTCACCTCCTGTTCTTCCGACGAGAAAATTACGAAGGAACCGCCGGCGAAGGACTTGGTGCTAAAAGCAAGGGAATTTTTACAGGAGGATATCGTGCTCAGCACGCATGCCACGATGAATGGGGTGAACAAAACGCTCCTTCCTGCCGGCTGTCCCACCAAGTTCAATTTTACCTGGCCGGATAACAATACGATGAAAGTATCCCTCAAAAATTTCAGCGTCGGTAAGATGCCTTTGACGGTCAGTTTCAGGTGCGACGTTGAATTCATCCAACTGAATACATACGAGAAAGATACTTATAAAGGGAGCGGATGGATAAAATTTCAGGGAAACGACGGTGAGACGTTCAGCGAAGAGAATGCAGGCAACGGTACTTCTAATACAGTAAAGGGCAGCGGCATAACAGGTTACTTTAATGTGGACACCAAGCAGATCAACTTCATTGTGGATTATAACATGATGAGCGTCCGTTCGGAATGCTTCCTGCAAACGATCGACAAGACGCGCATCGACCGCTTCGAACAGGAGTTCGAACAATACGAAAAAGACCTTGCCAAATATAAGGAAGAGCATGGCTTGTCGTAAACGGGAAGATATAATATTCCGAGGAGAACGGAGAAAAAGGATGCGAAAACTGTTTTTAATGACGTGCCTGTTCCTTACGGCATTTACAGCCTTGGCGCAGGAAAGAGTTTCTTTGCGGTTTCTCGAAAAAGGGACCGAACTGCCGGTGGCAGGGGCGAAAGTCGCTTATTCCCCCCGGCAGGATATGCGGGGGGCGATATATGCCGTTACCGACAAAAACGGCAACGTATCGCTGTCCCTGCCGCCGCGCGGGGAAGGTTACTACCGCATCACGATGTTGGGATATATTCCCCTGTCCGGTAAAATATCCGCCGGAGAGCCTTCTCCGGTGGTTTATCTGGAAGAGGACGTATTGGGCTTGAATGAAGTCGTGGTAACGGGTTCCCGCACCGAGCGCCCGCTTAAACGGTCTCCCGTAACCACGCAGGTGCTTAGCGGGCAGGCGATGGTCGATGCCGGATACGCCAACCTGCAACAGGCTTTGCAGCAGGAAACGCCGGGATTGAACATCCAAAAGGTCGGTTTCGGAAACGAAATTTCCATGCAGGGGCTGGATGCCCGTCATGTACTTTTCCTGATGGACGGTGAGCGTATGACCGGCGACATGGCGGGTAACCTCGATTACGAGCGTTTCAACCTCCATGCTATCGACCGCATCGAAATTGTGAAAGGCGCCAGCAGTACGTTGTACGGTTCTCGGGCCACAGGAGCCGTCATCAACCTGATCACCAAAAAGAGTGCACGGCCCCTCAGCATCGACGCCGGTGGGCGCTACGGGCAGATGAATGAACGCAACTACAAGAACCCTTCGAAGAAAGATTTCCTGTATATGTTCGAGAAAAACGCCGACCGTCCCAACTTCCAAGCTTGGACATCCGGTGGTTTCAAGGCGGGCGCCTTTACTTCGCAGACCGATGTATGGTATAGTTCGAGCGATGCCTTCTATCTCTATCAGGCCGAAAACGACCGGAAGGTCTATACGAAGGAAGCCAATCCTTTCCTGCCTCACGATATCGTATTGGAAAGCGTATTGCCCCGTTCGCCCATGGGCATCGAAGGCACGGAACATGTTTCCGCTTCGCAGAAACTCTGGTACGAGCCGCACGAAAACCTTACCGTGTTGCTCTACGGCAGTGCTTTCTTTATGAATACGTACGACTTGATACAGGACTTGAACTTTTCACAGTCGCGCGACTTTACCGGAGGGGCGAAGGTTACGTACCGCCTGAAAAACCGGTTTACCGTGACGGGTAGTTTGCACAGCGACTTTTACGACCGTTTTAAACGCCACGAACGCATCGATGAGCGGCTGAAAGTCTATAAGTCGCGTATCGTGCAGCCTCGCCTATCCGTCACCAGCGATTACTTCCGCGGGCATAGCCTGATTTTCGGCATCGAGCATATTACCGATGACTTGACGAGCGACCGGTTTGTAAACCGTGTGATGACCAACCGCTCGCTGAGGGAAACTGAATACTTCCTGCAAGACGAATGGACGGTAAATCGGCGTTGGATGCTTTCTGCGGGTATCCGCACCAATTTCTCGCGTGTCTTCGGTTTTATGGGGATGCCCAAGTTGGCCGTCAAGTACTCGCCCGACGAACGATGGAGCTTCCGCGCCAACGCCTCCATGGGCTATCGCTCTCCTTCCATCAAAGAGTTGTTTTTCAACTGGGATCACTTGGGGATGTTCCAAATCAAAGGCAATGAATACTTGCGTCCCGAAAAGAACAACTATGTTTCTTTCGGAACCGAATACAGCAACAAGCGCCTGTTCCTTTCCGGAACGCTATACAGCAACTTCTTCCGGAATAAAATAGAGGGCGTATGGAGGATTTATGACATGCAATATAATTTTGAGTATGCCAATCTCGAAAGCCAGCAGTTGTTAGGAAGCGAGGTATTGGCGCGCTGGCGCATGACTGATAACTTTACGCTCAACGGCACCTATTCGTTTGTGGATGTAAGTAAAAACAAGGGCATTCAGGTAAATACTTCTTCGCCGCATGCCGCCACCGGCAGCCTGGAGTACCGCTACCGCAAACCGGATTATCAATTGTCCGCCGTTTTCAACGCCTCTTTCATGGGCGGCAAGGAGTTCGACGTGCAAGACCGTGTGTTTGTGGAGGAAGAAGGGCGCAGCTACGATGCTTATTTTCGGTGCGACTTGCCTGCATACACGCTTTGCAACGTGTCCGTGTCGCAAACATTCCGCAACAGGATACGGTTGACCATAGGCGTCGATAATATATTCAACTATAAACCCCGCACGTTGGGATCGGGGATTACCATGTTCAATATACCGGCTACACCGGGTACGCGGGCGCATATACAATTGGAATTCAAACTCGATGACGTAAAGAACGTGTTTAATAGGAAAAGATGAAAGCGATAATAAAATCCATTTTATTGTTAATGTTAGGCGGTTTGTCCGTATCTTCGTGCGTGAAGTACGATGCCGAACCGTTTGAAGGAAAAACATTGCCTCGTGTGACCGGTTATTCGACCGGCGTGACCAATGATTGGCTTTATTTTAATCTTCGAACGGGAGAGCGTTTTAATGCTCTGGCTCCAAACCGCGACATCCCCGAAGGGGAACAGCGAGACCGTACCGACTGGGATTTGGCTTTCTGCGGATACCGCTTGCGGACGAATAGCGGAACGAGCGGCGACGGCTTGGGAGGTGCCATCGATTTGGGGTATGGAAATTACGATCGGTGGACAAGCGCCGGCCAGCTTCCTGTGGATGCCCCATGGGTTGAAGATACCGATACGGATGTGTATGTCACCATGTCGCAGAACGATTGGAATAAATATTTGATCGAGCATCAGTTGGATTTTAATGAGAATCCGTGGTTCGATCCGAACAGAGGGCCGGCAAAGATGCTGACCTCTGCTAATCCCGTATTAGCCCAATCGATGAGTTTTTCAGGGCCTCCTCCTGTGTATACTCCTTCTTTTCATACCTATGCGGTGCGCACGGCTGATGGAAAGAGATTTTTCAAAATACAAATCATCAGTTGGTATGATGCGAACACCGAAATAGGGGATACCGGCGGAAGAATCAGTTATTATTGCGACGAACTGGAATAAGGGCCATTCGTTATTGAAGGTCAAGCGAATTGTTGAATCATTAAATCATTAAATTGAATTTATAATGGACATTTCAAAGAATAATGTGTGGAAGACGTTAGCTTCCTTTTTTATGGTTTTGTTTGCCATGCCGTTGGGGCATGCGCTCATGATTATGATGGAAAATTGGATGACCCCTACGGCCATGCATTATGCGGCATTTACTATGGGAGCGGTAGGACTCGTGATGGTTATCATCGGCGTGTTTGCCCAAGGCGATACGCGCCAAACGCTATGGGGACTTTTTGGCGGATTGTTGTTCTGGACGGGATGGATCGAGTTTATATTGATGTATTATGCCCGCCGTTACGGGGTGCAGCCCGAAATGGTCAACGGCGAAGTTGTTACCAAGCCGGAGTATTTGTTGTTCCCGGCGACATTCGGCTTTTGGGCGATGTTTATGCTATTATATTTGTTTAGTGCAAAAACGGGCTGCAATTTCTTCAACTGGTGCCAGAAAGTGTTCTTCGGAAATAAAAAGAATGCGATCGTGGTACGTCCCATGACACGCCATACCTCGATCGTTACGTTTATGGAACTGAACATGATTCTGTGGACCAGTTATCTGTTGCTTATGTTTTGTTATGACAGTCATTTTCTGGGCGATCATCATCCGGTGACGTTTTTGGTGGGGCTCGGCTGTTTCATCGGCGCGATCTTTATGTTTATCCGACAGTTGAAAATCAGTTCCTGGGGAGCCAATATTCGTTTTTCCATCGCCACCGTCATTGTTTTCTGGGTTCCTGTGGAGATATTGGGACGGGTGAATTTCTTCAAAGAAATATGGACCGAGCCGGCAGAGCATCAAACCGAAATGATCATTCTTCTTGTGGCTTTTATCCTCTTGGCCGCCGGCATAGGATATGCCTCATACAAAAAGAAAACCGATCGTAAGAAATCCGGGCCTGATAATGCTCCGACCGTCTAATCGCCCCGGGCGGTTTGACGGATAATCATTTTAATAAATCATTCGCAAACAGATAATTCTACTCGTTTCTTTAATTCCAGATTCATTTCTTGAAAACCGGCTAACGTGTTTCTCTCAATCATCGTTTTCATAAAAGGTACAAGTATCCCGGAAAAGATTTCTCCTTGAATGAAACGCGTTGTGTCGCCTTCTTTCACCAATTTGAAATAATGTTCCCCATCGAATAATCCTTTTATGAATAACCGCCCTATCCACCGGATCTCCTTGCCTTCATCGACCGTAATAATTGTTGGCCTGAATTTCATCGGTTTGGCGTTAGGAGGTTTTATCTCAACTTCCATTTTTGCCGATTTTGCCAAGCTTCCGCTTATCGACAAAATGAAGGGATTCCACTCTTTATATTTCTCAAAATTAATGAGATGTTCCCACACTATCTTAGGTGTAGCGTGAATAATTACTTCAGATTTTATTTCTTTTCTTATCATAACGGACAGCTATTTTTGTATTACGCAACAAAGATCGTTCATTTTGATAAGAGAGTTCTTGACATTTATCAAGAATTCTTCTTCCTTATCCGGCTGAACGTTTCAGCGGTCATTCCCAGCATGGATGCCAAGTATTTCAAAGGCACTTGATTGAACAGGCGCTTGTTGTTGTGAAAAAAACGGAGATAACGTTCTTCCGAATTGAGTGAAAGAAATTGAAAAATTCGATTCTCCATGGTTGTAAAGCAATTCACGAGAAAGATTTTTTCCAATTCAGGCCAATTGGGGATCACCGTACCGATCGTATCGTAGTCGCTTTTGGATATAAAGTATAAGGTCGCGTCGGTGATTGCTTCAATATTCCATCTTGCCGGCTGATTCAGCATGAAACTATTTAAATCCGTACCGAACTGGCCTTCTGTCGCAATCCATTGAGTAATATCTTTGCCGTCGTTTAGTGCCGATACTCGAAGAATGCCGCTTTCTATAAAAAACATTTTTTTACAATATTGTCCTGTTCTTAAAATAAGCTCCCCTCTTTTAAGAACTACTCTTTCAAAGTGTGCCGCAACAGAAGATAGCTTATCCTCTTGAATAGTAAAATAGATGCTGAGATATTTTTCTATTTGATTCATATCGATGGATTTTTACACAAAAATAGCCATTACTTTAATAAAAGAAAGCAGTACCTTTGTCTTCCGGAAACTGGCGGCATCCTGATTGCCGTTGTAAGTTTTCGTTTGTAAGATTGTTTTAGGAAAAGAAAGAATATGAATAACAAGATAGCGAAAGCTCATCTCGCCCTTTTTGCGGCAGGTTGTTTATGGGGGCTTATGTCTCCTGTGGGTAAATTAGCGATGGATGCCGGTATTAGCGGTATATCGTTGGCTGCTATGCGGATGATAGGGGGAGCTGTTTGTTTTTGGACCGCTTCCTTATTCGCTCCTAAAGAAAAAGTGGCTAAACGCGATTTTGTAAAATTGTTTTTTGCAGCCCTCCTGGCTATCGTTTTTAATCAAGGATTATTCATTTTAGGCTTGTCGCTTACTTCGCCGGTAGATGCGACGATTATTACCACGTCTCTGCCTATTATCACGCTGATATTGGCCGCTCTGTTCCTTAAAGAGCCGGCCACGCCGATGAAGATTGCCGGTGTTGTGATCGGCGCTGCCGGTGCCTTAATCCTCATAATAAGCAATCACACCGGCTCCGGGATTTACGGAAACGTCCTTGGTGATCTTTTTTGCTTATTTGCCCAGATCAGTTTTGCCTGTTATTTGACCATTTTCCGTGGTTTTATCGGTCGTTATCATATTCTTACTCTGATGAAATGGATGTTTACCTATGCCGCGCTGTGTTTCATTCCGCTTTCATGGAACAGCCTTTCGGAGATGATGAAGAGTTCGTTTCCCTCGGCTGTCTGGCTGGAAATCGGATATGTCGTTCTATTCGGAACTTTTTTTGCCTATCTGCTGATAATGGTCGGTCAAAAAACCCTTCGGCCGACCCTCGTCAGCATGTATAATTATGTTCAACCAATTGTCGGGACGGTAGTTTCCGTATGGTTGGGAGTAGGCTCCTTCGGATGGATGAAGGCTTTCGCTTCTGTATTAATATTTATCGGAGTCTATATTGTGACGCAAAGTAAATCGCGCGAGCAATACCGCAAAGAAGTTACACGGATAAAATCCTAACAGGAACAATGTTTTCAGGAGTAATTGCTCTGTAACCGGTTTTTTATCCTGATAAGTACGAAGGTAAATATTTTTTGTACTTACTTTGTACTCGCTCTTTTTTATTTATTTATTTTGCAAAGTATTTAATTTGGTCGAGTATGCAATTTACAACTTCTCCTTCTGTCGTGCAGTCGCATGACATACGCCGCTTCCGGTTTCGGGATACGCCTTTCGTCAATCTGATGAATAAGCGTATATATAATGTGTTGATCGTTGCGTCGAAATACGATATGTTTATGTTGGAAGATGACGGCCGTGTGGACGAACAGATTTTCAACGAATATACGTCGCTCAACTTACGTTATCCGCCTCGTTTTACGCAGGTAAGCACCAACAAAGAGGCGATTCGGGAACTTCGATCGAACCGTTACGAGTTGGTTATTTGTATGCCGAATATGGATAATAGCGATGCTTACGAGTTGGCGAAGGAGGTGAAGAGGGATTATCCTGAAATAGCGACCGTGTTGCTGACGCCTTTTTCGAAAGCGGTTACGCGGGCCTTGGAAAAAGAGGATTTGAGCGGAATCGATTATGTGTTCAGTTGGTTGGGAAATACCGAATTACTGGTGGCCATTATCAAACTGATTGAAGATCGGATGAATGTGGAGCATGATGTGAAAACCGTAGGTGTTCAGACCATCATGTTGGTGGAAGACTCGGTACGCTTTTATTCTGCGGAGCTACCCCTACTTTTCAATTACGTGCTTTCGGCTTCGAAAGAGTTCTCGAAAGAGGCGCTAAACGCCCACTTGCAGATGTTGCGTATGCGTGGCCGCCCTAAAATATTGTTGGCGCGTGACTATGAAGAGGCAATCGACTTGTATAAGAAGTACGGTGATAACATGCTCGGGGTGTTGTCCGATATGAGTTTCAATCGGGAAGGAAAGAAGGACAAACTTGCCGGAAAAAAGCTGGGCGAATGGATCCGCGAACAGGATGAATATATTCCGATTATTTATTCCTCTTCCGAAAGTCAGAACCGGGAATATGCCGTCCGGATAGACGCTTCGTTTATCGATAAGAACTCGAAGACGTTTCCGCAGGATTTGGAGAAAACCGTTAAGGATAATTTCGGGTTCGGCGATTTTATCATTGTCGCTCCGCATACCAAGCAGGAGATTTTCCGGATTAAAAACCTGAAAGAATTGCAACTCAATATCAAGCGTATTCCGAAGGATTCACTATACTATCATTTGTCGCGCAATCATTTTTCGAGGTTCTTTTATACTCGGGCAATGTTTCCCGTAGCCGAAATGCTGAAAAAGATTCCCGTGACGGCTTACGCTTCCATGGACGATGCTCTCGAGTTGATTTACGAAGCCATTGTCGAATACCGCAAGATGAAAAATACGGGAGTTATTGCGGTGTTTGAAAAAGACCGTTTCGACCAATATTCCAATTTCGCACGCATCGGTGAAGATTCACTGGGAGGCAAAGGGCGCGGACTGGCTTTTATCGGGCAGATTGTGAAAACACATCTCGAACTGAATAACGACGATAATTTTCCGGTCATTACACCCAAAACGGTGGTGTTGTGTACCGATATTTTCGATGAGTTCATGCAAGCCAACCGGCTTTACGACATTGCCCTCTCGAACCTGCCGGATGAGGATATCCTGAAGCATTTCCTCTCGGCCAAATTGCCCAAGCGGTTGGCGGGCGATTTTCTGGTCTTTTTCGAGGCTATTTCGGCGCCGATAGCCATCCGCTCGTCGAGCTTGCTCGAAGATTCGCACTATCAGCCTTTCGCCGGAGTGTATTCTACGTATATGATACCGAATGTGACGGATAAGTACGAGATGTTGCACTTGTTGAGCGATGCCGTCAAAGCGGTCTATGCGTCGGTGTTTTACAAAGACAGTAAGGCGTATATGGCTGCTACGCAGAATCTGATCGAGCAGGAGAAAATGGCGATCGTCCTGCAGGAAGTCGTCGGGTCGCAATACGGCAACTATTATTATCCGGCCATATCGGGTGTTGCGCGTTCCATTAACTATTATCCCATCGGTAACGAACAACCGGGCGACGGCATCGTCAATATGGCGATGGGGCTGGGCAAATATATTGTCGACGGAAATACCGGACTCCGGTTTTCACCGTTGCATCCGTCGAATATCTTGCAACTGAGTACGCTCGATTTTGCACTGAGGGATACGCAAACCCTTTTTTACGCGTTGGACATGGAATCTTTTTCGAAGGAGTTCAGGGTCGATGACGGATTCAATCTGGCGAAAATCCGTTTAAAGGAAGCAGATAAGAACGGCCCGCTGCGTTTTCTGTCGTCGACCTACGATCCGCAGGATCAGATTATCCGTGAGGGCTATTATGAAGGCGGGCGGAAGATCGTTTCGTTTGCGAATATTCTTCAACATGGCATGTTCCCGTTGGCGGACACGATCGATAAAATACTGAAGATCGGGCAGGAGGAGATGGGACGCCCCGTCGAAATCGAGTTTGCCGCCGATATTATCGATCAACAGCACGGGGCCTTTTATGTGTTGCAGATAAGGCCCATTGTCGATAACCGGGAGGTGGTGCAGGAAAACCTCGAAGAAACGGATGTGAATGATACGGTGCTGTTTTCGAACAATGCATTGGGTAATGGTATTTCGTCCGATGTATACGATGCGGTGTATGTGAAAACGGCTGCATTTCAAGCCGCGAATAACTCGCTCATCGCCCGAGAAATCGAAAAACTGAACAGGCAGTTCACCGAACGCGATGCATATTATGTATTGGTAGGTCCCGGTCGTTGGGGATCTTCCGACCCGTGGCTGGGCATTCCCGTCAAATGGACACACATCAGCCGGGCAAAAGTCATTGCCGAATCGGCCTTGAAAGACTACCGTATCGAACCGAGCCAAGGGACTCACTTTTTTCAAAACCTTACTTCGTTTGGCGTCGGTTATTTTACGATCACTCCTTTTGTCGAAGGCGGCGGTTTTTTCGACGAAGCCTATTTGAATGCTCAACCGGCAATCTTCGAAACCGATTTTATACGGCATGTCCGTTTCGAGCATCCGTTAGTCATCAAAATTAACGGGAAAAAGAAACTGGGAGTCGTGATGAAGCCGTGATAGGAGACAGGGAGACAAGGAGACAAGGAGACAGAGAGACAAGGGGACGGGGGGACAGGGAGAATTGTCCGCTTGAAATCTACAATTGAACGGCTACAAGAGGCTGTTTGCGGTCGCTGTCGGTTATAGGGATCCGGAGGATAGTAATCAGTCCTCCCGTACACCGAAATCTCGTTTGTCGGTAGAACAAATCATTCAATGTATTTAAAAAAAAAGTTAAAACATCTACTTCTTGCAGCAATTAGAAGGTTTGTGGCATCAATATATCCGTAAGCGTCGTATTTTTTATGTGATCTCGAAAATCGCGCTTCGACATAAACCAATTATTAATTTAAAGAATACGTAGATTTATGAAAAAATTAAGTTATTTGTTGAGTGTAATGCTCGTATGTTTGTTCGTTGCGTCTTGTGACAAAGAAGATGATAAGAAAAATCTGACTCTTAATCCAAGTTCTGTAGAAGTAGAAATAGCCAAAACCGTCGATGTAGCCGTTAGCGGAGGAACTTCTCCCTACACAGTAACCCCGACGGATAAAACAACCGCTGAATTAACGGTGAGCGGAAGTAAAATTAGCGTAAAAGGAGTAAAAGCCGGAAAAGCTACTTTCACAGTGAAAGATAAGGATAATAACAGCGCAACACTTTCGGTAACGGTGAAAGATGCTGCCGTACTGAAATTTACTCCTGCCAAAGTAGAGAAATTGGAGGAGGGTAAGACCGTTGAAGTTACGGTTGCCGGAGGCGAGGCTCCTTATGCTGCCGAACCGAAAGATAAGACGGTAGCCACCGCAACGGTTACGGATGCCAAGATTACCGTAACCGGCGTGAAAGCCGGAACAACCGAAATTACGGTAACCGATAAAGATAAGAAGAACAGCGCCACTTTCGCGGTAGAGGTTGTGGCTCCTGCGGCCGGATAGGTTTTTTTGAACGAAAACAGTAAAAGAGATCAAACCGGAAGCCGGCTCGGAGAATTTTCGAACCGGCTTTTCATTTTATTTTTTTTCAACTAATTGGCCTGTGATTTGTTTATCAGAAGATAATGCACCAACAGTTTAAAACAGCATACGACATGAGAAGATGTTTTTTCCTTTGCATAGTGTTTGCATACGCTTTTAGTATTTCTGCACAAATGAAACAGACGACAAAAAATTATGAAACCCAATGGCAGGCGGTAGCTGCATACGAAAAAAAATCGCTACCCCAATCCGCTTCCGCCGAAGTTAATAAGATATTACGTCAGGCGATTGCCGACAAAAACAGCCCGCAAGTCATCAAGGCCCTTATTCATCAGGGGAAATACGACAGTGTATTGGATAGCCAAAAAGATACGCTGGTCTTCGTTCATTTGAACGAAATGCTTTCGAAAAGTTCCGATCCGATAGAGCAATCCGTCCTGCATTCCATGTTAGGTGAATTGTATCTCCAATATTATCAGAACGATCGCTGGAACATTGATCAGCGTACGCAACTATCGGGCTTTGTTCCCAGGGATATGAATGAATGGACGAAAAATATCTTTTACGATAAGGCTGTAGAGCATGTGGCGAAGTCGGTCGCCCCGGCAGACGAGTTGCTGAAAGTGAAAGTCGAACACTATGCCGCCGTCATCGAATTGGGAAAGGATTCGCGCCGTTTCTTCCCGACAATGTATGACTTTTTGGCAAAGCGCGCCATCGAGTTGTTCCCGCAAGTGGAGGAGGATGACGATTTAAGCCGGTCGTTAGCGCGGAAACACATCACACAGGAATCGTTGTTCGCGCCCTTGGAAGAGTTTGTCGAGCTGCCTTTTAACCCCCAACCGGAGGAATATAACCTGTGGGCGTTGGAAATGTACCGCAGATTGCTCTCGTCGTTGTCTGGAAGGGGATTGGAGCAGTCGACCGTCCTCATCGAATTGGAGAAAACGGATTATCTGAGAAAATTGTATTCTGCTTACGAAAACTATGCGTTTCTTTCGCTCGAAAAGATGTACCGGAAATGGGAGAATCAGGATTTTAGCGTGGAAATTGTCGATAAGATAGTGGATATCTATCAGGCGAAGTTATTCTCTGCCAATATTCCGGGAGCGGAGGACGATAATATCCGTAGAGAAAAGGATGCCCGGAAAAAACTCTATGAATTGTTGCGAAAAAATATTGAGGCCTTTCCCCGATATGAGCGTATTGCTTTATTAAAAAGTAAATTATCGGCCCTTACCCAACCCTCTTTCTCGCTTACAGGGGAGAATGCATACACGCCTGAAAGCGAAAAAAAATTAAACTTGACTTATCAAAATCTATCCTCGTTAAAAGCCAGGCTCTATCGGGTGGAAATGCCTGTTTTTGACCGGTATAATGAGAATTTGAAGAAAAACGAGAAGAAAACGTTTGTAAAGGAAATATCTGTTCCATTGCCTCCCGAAGAGGTCTATTTAACAGGTAAAACGGCATTTTCCATCGATATAAAGGAACCGGGAGCCTATAAATTGGAATTCGAGGCGGCGAATAAACAAGTCGATAATCGTTCTAACGGGCATGATTTCTATTTTTCCGTTTCCGATTTAGCCGCTTTCGGCCGATCTTTAAAAAAAGATCGTTACGAATTCTTCGTCGTTAACCGATCGACCGGCAAACCTGTGAAAAATGCGAAGATCAATATTTATAAACTGCCTGGAAACTGGAACAATTCATCGTTGACTCTCGTCAAAACCATTCTTGCTGATGAGGAAGGTTTGGCCGTTTATCAAAAAGATATTCCCAATTACGATGTCTTTTATCAAGCTGTTGTCGACGGAGATCGCGGGTCTCAATTGAGCCGCCTGCCGTCTGCCGGTTATTATTTTTCGGAAGACATAGCGGAAACCACGCCGCAAACCATTATCGATATTTTCACCGATAGAAGCATTTATCGTCCCGGACAAACAGTCCATTTCAAGGCGATTGCCCGTTCATCCGGAGATAAAGAGGCGAAACTCGTATCCGGCAAACCGTACGATTTCATCTTATACGATACGAACCGTCAGGAACAGGGCAAACAAACATTGACTACGAATGAATACGGCTCTGTGGCTGGCGAGTTTGTGTTACCTCAGGGGGTGTTAACGGGCTCGTTCTTTATCGAAACGGACCATGGGCGCGTTCCTTTCAGAGTCGAAGAGTATAAACGTCCTACCTTTGAAGTTACGTTCGATAAAATCGATAAGACGTATAAGTTCAATGAACAAGTGACGTTGAAAGGTGCTGCGCAGAACTTTTCGGGAATAAAATTGCAACGTGCCGAGGTGGCGTATCGCGTTTCCCGCCAACAATTATGGTGGGGAAATTGGGGACGTCCTGCCGATCACTTTGCCGAAGGAGTGACGCAGACAGATGATAACGGCGCCTTTGAAATAACGTTTACTCCGCAAAAGACCGATGCCGGCAATACGCTTTTGCGCTCTGCCTATTCGTTCCGCGTAGAGGCCTCCGTAACGGATGTGAATGGAGAAACGCAAACAGGAACGTATACCGTGGCGGTAGGCGATGTTTCGATGATATTGCAAGCCGATATTTCCGATAAAGTAGAAAAAAACAGCGACAACAAGTTGAATATTTCCGCCAAAAACCTCGATGGAAACGATATCCCGGCGGAAGGAACCTATCAATTGTTTTCCTTGCAAGAGAACGATTCTATTGATACGCAAATATGGGAAGGCCGTTTCGTTACGGGTGAACAAAAAGAGTTGAAGAATAAACTCAAGGATATTCCTTCCGGAAAATATAAACTCGTTCTCAAATCGAAAGATGATCGGGGGAACGAAGTGACTGCGGAGAACAGCTTCGTGCTGTATTCCTATGCGGATGCCCGCCCGCCTATCCAAACGAATGACTGGTTTATTGTAAAAAACGGTACGTTCGGAACGGCTGAAAAAGCCGAAGTCATCTTAGGCGTTTCCGATGAGAACGTCCATGTCCTCTACGAATTGTGGAAAGAAAACGCGCTTCTCGAGCGCAAGTGGATCGTTTTAAATAATGAAAACCGGTTGTTTTCATTGCCTTATAAAGCATCGTACGGCAAGCAAGTGACGTTGATGCTTTCGTATGTGAAAAAAGAAAAGTTTTATATGCATCGGACGGAAATAGATTTGCGCAAAGAAAATAAAGAACTGAAGGTGTCTTTGGATGTCTTTCGCGATAAAATCCGTCCCGGTTCGCAGGAAGAATGGCGCCTCACGGTGAAAGACAATGCCGGGAATCCCGCCGTCGCGGAGGTGCTGGCTTCGATGTATGACTTTTCGCTGGATAAAATTTTCCCTTCCGTCAACTGGAACTTATCAACGTTCCCGTCTAATCTTTCTGTGCCCGCTCCTGCCGTCTATCGAAACGCTTCTTTCGGACAAGAAACGGCTCAGTGGAATTCGACGGTAGACTCTAATCCTATAAAAGCGTTCGAGTTCGATGTTTTTAATTGGTTTGGGTTGTTGATGAGAGGTGGTTATAATATTGCAATGCTTCGTAGCGCCAAGTCTGTTACCTTTTCTGCTATGGAGGAAAGTTCCCTTGCCGGAGAGGATCCGAGTCTGCAATCTCATAATCAAATAGCGGTTTCGGTGGCGGATGTAGCGGCATTTAGCACGCAAGAGACCGTTCAAGACGGTGCTGCCGGCCTACAGGACGAAAACGCGGCTGTTCAAATACGCCGACGGTTCGATGAAACGGCGTTCTTCTATCCGCAGTTGCGAACCAATGAAAAAGGAGAGACGCAAATCGCGTTCACGGTTCCCGAAAGCAATACCCGCTGGCGCTTCCGGGTGCTGGCGCATGACAAGAACCTGAATACGGGCAGCGCCGAAGCTTTCGCCGTATCGCAGAAAGAACTGATGGTTACACCCAATATGCCGCGTTTCCTTCGTCATGGCGACCGGACAAGTATCTCAACGAAGATTTCGAACCTGTCCAGTGAAACGATAAACGGTACGGTAACATTAGAATTTTTCGACCCGGTAACCGATGAAGTGATAAAGGACAAAGGTGTGGAAAATCAGTCCCAGCCGTTCTCTTTGGCCAAGGATGTTTCGTCCGATGCGGCGTGGACATTCGATGTTCCGTCGGATATTGATATCATCGGCGTGCGGATTGTCGCCCGGAGCGATGCATTCAGCGACGGCGAGCAACATGCGCTGCCGGTGCTTCCGAACCGTATGATGGTCACGGAAAGCCTGCGTTTGGATGTGAATGGCAATGAGACGAAAGAATTTTCGATGGATCAATTGGTCCATAAGACTTCCGGCAGCGCCGAAGAGTATCGCCTGACACTGGAGTTCGCTTCTAATCCTGCTTGGTATGCCGTGCAGGCGTTGCCGGTGCTCAGTAATCCGCAAAGCGATAATGCCGTGAGCTGGTTCGCCTCGTATTACGCCAACACGTTGGGATATCATATTTCCCAAGCCTATCCCAATGTGGCAAGGATGATTGATGCGTGGAAGAAACAGGGTGGCGATGCGGATACTTTTTTATCGAATCTCGAAAAAAACGAGGAGTTGAAAAACGTGTTGCTGGAAGAAACGCCATGGGTATTGGAGGCGAAAAACGAATCGGAGCAGAAGCAGAAATTGTCGTTGTTGTTCGATCTCAACCGCTCGACGATGCTTACGAACGCCGCCATCGACAAACTTAAAGATTTACAGGCCTCGCAAGGCGGGTGGAGTTGGTTTAAAGGGTTCCGGCCGGATGTAACCATCACTCATTATATTCTATATGGCTTCGATCAGTTAAAAAAATTGGAAGCAGGAACGATTACCGACGACATTCGCTCTATGCAGGCAAAAGCGGTGTCGTACATCGATTCCGAAGCGCTCAGCCGCTTTGAAGAATTGAAGAAAGGAAACCGCGATTGGCGCAAAATACAAACCATACCGGTATATGATTTGGAATATTTGTACGTGCGTTCGGCTTATCCCCAGTATCCCGTAAGCGATGCTTTGACGCAAATGACAGATTTCTATACCTCTGTTCTCGAAAAAAATTGGACCCGCTACGGACTGTATGAACGGGCTATCATCGCACAAATTATGCATCGGAAAGGGAACGCATCCGTGGTGAACGATATCCTCCGGTCGTATCGGGAGCATGCGACGACAGATGTGGAGCAAGGCATGTTTTGGGCGAATAATCGCAGTCGTGTGTTTATGTCCCAATCGACCGTATCCGTACACACTTTTATTATGGAGGCTTTTCAATTGGGCGGCGCAAAACCGTCCGAAATGGATGGAATGAAGCGATGGCTGCTCAAGCAGAAACAGACGCAGCAGTGGGAATCGACGCATGCCACGATGGACGCCGTGTATGCCTTGTTAAATGCCGGAAACGACTGGTTTTCTTCCGATGCAGGGACGGCCGCCACGGTGGTTTTAGGGGGAGAGGTCGTAGAGCCGGACAGCAAAGAGGCGGGTACGGGCTATTTTAAGAAGGTTTGGAACCGGTCGGAAATACGTCCGGAAATGGGGCAGGCCAAAGTCATCCATCAAGGCAATCAGCCGGTTTGGGGCGCCTTATACCGCCAATATTTCGAAGAGTTGGATAAGATTGTAACGACGGACGCTTCGCTCGACGTGGAAAAGCGTTTGTTCACGGAGCAAACGGACGCTTCGGGTACGAAACTGGTCGAGGTGAATGAAAGCCGTCCGTTAAAGATCGGCGACAAAGTGGTCGTCCGGTTGACCGTGCGTACCGACAGGGATATCGAGTTTGTGCATCTGAAAGATATGCGGGGCGCTTTCCTCGAACCTGTCGAGCAAATTTCGGGAGTACGTTGGCAAGGCGCAACGATCTATTATCAGGCAACAAAGGATGCTTCCACGAATTTCTATTTCGATCATCTTTCCCGGGGTGTTTATGTGTTGGAATATGCCGCTTATGTGACGCGTACGGGAGATTATTCAAATGGCATTGCAACGATACAATGTCTCTATGCGCCGGAATTTACCGCTCATACGGCAGGAATGCGTGTCCGGGTTGAGAAATAGAAGAAGAGAATTTTATAGAGTTTCAATTTTCGGCATTCGACTAAAAAATTTATCTTTGCATACCCATTCTTCATAATATGCGTAGAACAAATTATGATCAGGGACCCTTTATGGGATAACGAATATAAAAGAATGGAGCATTTGGAACATAAAACTATAAAAGTCGCTTTCTTTGCCGATATCTTAATCCGGGATTTTGACGGGGCGATAAAAACAATGTATCAACTGATTGATCGAATTCCCCCGGAAGGGTTTGAATATCTGTTTTTTTGCGGCACTCCCCCCAAGCATTCTTTTCCCCATAAGGTCGTAAAAGTACCTGCTATTACGATTCCTTTAAATATAAGCTATAAAGCCGCTTTACCGAGACTGGCCAAGATCAGGCTCTGGTTTGCGCTTTCGAAGTTCGAGCCGGACGTCATTCATATTTCCACTCCTTCTCCTCTTGGTTTTTTTGCGTTGGATTATGCCAAGAAAAGAGGAATTCCCGTTTTATCGGTTTATCATACCCATTTCATATCTTACATGAGGTATTATTTCAAATATGTTCCTTTTCTCATTCGTCCGGCAGAGTCATTGATCAAAAAATGGTATTTGAAATTTTACAATGCCTGTACCCTTGTATATGTTCCTACCCGGCAGATTATAGACGAATTAGTTTCTTTCGGCATTGAAAAAAAACGGTTGAAATTGTGGCAACGCGGATTGGATACGGCGTTGTTTAATCCGTCAAAACGAGACAGGAGTTTTATGAAAAAACTTACGGGGAACGATTATCCGTGCATTCTTTTTGCTTCGCGCCTCGTATGGGAAAAGAATCTGGAAACGTTGTTCGATATTTATGATCTGGTCCGAGCGAAAGGATGGAAAGTGAATTTTGTCATCGCCGGTAACGGCGTTGCGGAGGCGGAAGCCCGGGAACGTATGAAAGATGCTGTTTTTACGGGCTTTATAGATCATCGGAAGTTGGCGACGTTATATGCCTCCTGCGATGTTTTTATCTTTCCTTCCATATCCGAAACGTATGGGAATGTGGTGGTCGAAGCGATGGCTTGCGGGTGTGTGCCGGTGATTGCGCGTGGCGGAGGATCACAATCGCTGGTGGATAACGGACAGAACGGTTTCTTATGTGAACCGAATCAGGCTGAGGATTATATTATTCACATTCAACGATTGTTAGAGGATGAAGAACTTAGGCGAAAAATGCAATCGGCCGGATATCGATCTGTGGGCGATTTAAGCTGGGAGAGCCTGGCGAATGTATATTTCAACGACTTGAAATCTTTGTCGCGATTCGATCCCCCGAAAATTACGGATAGAGAGGAACGTCTTTTCTCATCTGATTTTAGTAAAGCGGAAATAACGTTAAAATAAAAACCCTCCTTAAACTAAATTGTTATATTAACATCGTAAACAACATATAAGAAAAGAAACAAAATAGGTATATATAATATGAAGAAGATTTGTTTAGCAGTGCTCTTTGGTATAATAGGATTAAGCATGGGTTTTGCGCAATCGGCGCCCGAAGTTAAATTTAAAAATATTGTTCATGATTTCGGTTCGATTAAAGAAGAAATAGGAGCGGTCACTACGCGGTTTGCATTTACCAATACGGGTAAAAGTCCTTTAATTATTCAACGTGTATCGGCCTCTTGCGGATGTACGACACCCGGATATACGAAAGAGCCGGTTTTACCCGGAAAAGACGGAGAAATAACAGCCAAATATTCCACTACCGCGCGTCCCGGAACATTTAATAAAACCATTACGGTATATACCAATGTACCCGATACGGTATATGTACTCACGATCAAAGGAAATGTAATCCCTAAAAGGCGATAAAATAAATGGCCCATCATCATCCTGAAAATGATTCAAAATATTTAGGGCTGAATGTAAATAAAGGCATAACCCGCCCTCCGAGTATCAATCCTTATCTGCGACAAGTCCGGAAAGATTATCGTAAGATTTACACGGCACAAGAATATGCCGAGGGTATTCTTAAAGGAGATATTGCCGTGTTGAGCCAGGCGGTGACTCTTGTGGAAAGTTCCAAGCCCGAACATCAGGTTGTCGCTCAGGCAATCATTGAGAAGTGTCTGCCTGCTTCCGGCAAGTCTATCCGTGTGGGAATTACCGGCGTGCCCGGTTCCGGAAAAAGTACCTCCATCGATGCTTTCGGAATGCATCTTATCGAACAGGGACATAGATTAGCCGTCCTTGCCATAGATCCCTCAAGCGAGCGGTCCAAAGGGAGCATTTTGGGTGATAAAACCCGGATGGAAAAGTTATCGGTAGATAAAAATGCATTTATCCGCCCTTCTCCCTCTGCCGGTTCGTTAGGCGGCGTAGCGCGTAAAACCCGTGAAACCATTATTCTTTGTGAAGCGGCCGGATTCGATTATATTTTTGTAGAGACGGTAGGTGTAGGCCAATCCGAGACGGCCGTTCATTCCATGGTCGATTTCTTCTTGCTCATTCAATTAGCGGGTACGGGAGACGAATTGCAGGGCATAAAACGGGGTATTATGGAGATGGCCGATGGCATTATTATCAATAAAGCGGATGGAGATAATATCGACAAGGCTAAAATGGCCGCCCGCCACTTCAAAAATGCGTTGCACTTATATCCTCTTTCCGAGTCGGGATGGAGTCCTGAGGTCTTGACTTATTCAGGGTATTACAAGATAGGAATAAAAGAGGTGTGGAATATGGTTCATCGTTTTATCGATTTCGTAAAGGAAAGCGGCTATTTCGACCGGAAGCGTAATGAACAATCCAAATATTGGATGTATGAAACGATCAACGAGCGGCTTAAAAACGATTTTTATCGTAATCCTTTTATTGAAAGCTTGATGCCGAAATTGGAAGCCGATGTTCTTTCTGCACGGAAAAGTTCTTTTGTTGCCGCAAAAGAAGCTTTGGATGCGTATTATGACCAAGACAATTGAAAAAAACGGTTCTTTCGGATAACAACGTACCGAAAGAATCCGTATCTTTGCGATCTGATTATAAAGAGGCGCACTCTTCTAACGGTTAGGAATCCTGCTTCTCACGCAGGCAATAGCAGTTCGATTCTGCTGTGCGCTACTTTTCAATCTTCTATCAATCTTTATTCAATCTCTCATCAATCCTCCGTCTCTTCCATGTTGTGGAATACGTTCTGTACATCGTCATCATCTTCGAATTTCTCGATCAATTTCTCTATTTGCGCCCGTTGCTCATCATTTAACGGTTTCGTGTCATGCGGAATGCGTTCGAACTCCGCCGAATGGATGTCAAAGCCGTTCTCTTCCAGATAAGATTGGATGTCGGAATATGATTTAAATTCTCCGTAAATAACAATCTCGTCCTCATCGGGATGTACTTCGTCCACACCATAATCGATGAGTTCCAATTCCATATCTTCCAGAGAAATGTCGTCTTTTTCAGCCACCCGGAAAACACATTTGTGATCGAACATAAATTCGAGGCTTCCGGTAGTGCCGAGAGATCCTCCATGTTTGTTAAAATAACTGCGAACGTTTGCCACTGTACGAGTAGGGTTATCGGTTGCCGTTTCTACTACAATAGCGATTCCATAAGGACCGTATCCCTCGTAAATCATTTCCTTGTAATCGGAAGCATCTTTGTCGGTTGCCTTTTTGATAGCCCTTTCGATGTTCTCTTTAGGCATATTCTCTTTTTTAGCCTGCTGAATGAGCATGCGTAGACGTGGATTTGTTTCCGCTTCCGGGCCTCCTGATTTTACGGCGATGGTAATTTCTTTCCCTATTTTCGTGAACACGCGGGCCATGTTTCCCCAGCGTTTCATTTTTCTTGCTTTACGATATTCAAATGCTCTGCCCATATTGTTTGTTTGAGTTGTACTTATTTCTAATCTCTAATCTCTAATCTCCAACCTCTAATCTCTAATTTTATCACCTCAATGCCGCCCCGACCTCTTTCTCCAGATTCAATTGTATTTTCTTCATCACGGCATCGATTTGCTTGTCGTTTAATGTCTTCTCGTTGTCTTGCAATACAAAGTTGACGGCATACGATTTTTTGTCGGCCGGAAGGTTTTTACCTTCATATACGTCGAAAAGCGAAATCTCTTTCAACAGTTTTTTCTCCGATTTACGAGCGATATTTTCGATTTGTGCGAAAGTCACGTCTTTGTCCACCAGTAAGGCCAAATCGCGGCTTACGGCAGGATAGCGGGGAATCTCGGTAAATTGAACTTCGTGATTAGCCGTTTCTTTAAGAATCGCGTTCCAGTTTAATTCGGCATAATATACCTCGCTGTCGATATCGAAGTCCTTTCGCAACTTGCGCGTCACAATACCGAATTGACCGATGTTTCGGGCATGGGTGGAAATACGTATTCCCGAAGAAAAGATATCGGAATGGAACGGTTCGAAAACAAGGCGTTGGTGCGACAGTCCCAATCTTTTCAAACTGTTTTCGACGTATGCTTTCAGTTCGTAGGCCGAACCGTCCTCTTCTGCTGCCTCCCAATTTTTACGGGTTCGTTTTCCGCATATCCATAAACCGAGATGCGTTTCTTCTTCATATTCTGCCAGTGTTAGTTTATCGCCATTTCTTTTGCCGGTATCGAAACGATAACAATTCCCGAACTCATACAAGCGCAGGTCATTATTCTTCCGGTTCCGGTTATAAGCGATATTTTCCAACCCTCCGTACAGCAATGTCCGGCGCATGACACTGAGATCGTTGCTGAGCGGATTGATTAATGCGACGCATTCCTGCAAAGGATATAATGCATTGTTTTCGTAGTAGGCTCTTTTAGTCAGTGAGTTATTCATGACTTCGTGGAACCCGTTCGCGGTAAGTTGCTCCGAAATCAATGCCTGTAAAGCGTTTGCCCGGTCGGTAGGCGTTTCGAAGGAAAGATTTCCTTTGAGAGATGTTCCTATTTCTATATTATTATATCCGTAGATACGCAAAATGTCTTCCACCACATCCACATCGCGTAAGACGTCCACCCGATAAGTCGGAATGCGAAGAGTCAGCGCATCGCCGGTCTCTTCTTCAATCTCTATTTCGAGACTGTTCAGAATACTTTTTATCGTTTCTTTCGGTATTTCTTTTCCGATGAGCGAACAGGTCTTTTGATAGCTGAGAGCCACCTTCGGCTTTTCTATGACGGAGGGATACGCGTCCCTTATGTCGCCTTCAATAGTTCCGCCGGCAAGTTCTTTAATCAGCAAGGCTGCCCGTTTTAATACGAAGATGGTATTATTGGGGTCGGCGCCGCGTTCGAAACGGAACGACGAGTCGGTGCTCAGTCCGTGCCGGCGGGCGGTTTTCCGTACCCAGGTCGGATGGAAATAAGCCGATTCCAGAAAAACATCTTTCGTCGCTTCCGTCACTCCCGAGCGCAGGCCTCCGAAAACGCCGGCAATACATAAGCCTTCCGTTTCGTTGCAAATCATCAGGTCCTGATCGCTTAATTCGAGTTGTTGCCCGTCGAGCGTAACGAACGGCGTTTTGTCGGGTAAGGTGCGTACCGACACTTTACCGGACGGGATGTAAGCCGCATCGAAAGCATGCATGGGATGTCCCGTTTCATGGAGGACAAAGTTTGTAATATCCACCACATTGTTGATAGGGCGCAAACCGATAACGGTCAACTTATCTTTCAGCCAATCGGGACTTTCTTTCACTTCCACGCCGCGAATGGTCAGGGCGGAGTAGCGGGGACAGGCTTCCGTATTCTCAACGGTTACGTCGATACCTCCTTCTTTCCGGTCGATCTGAAAAGCCTCGACAGAGGGCGGAGTAAGCGTATAGGGTTTTCCCGCTTGTCTGAGCCAGGCCGCCAGGTCGCGCGCCACGCCGTAATGCGATGCGGCATCGACACGGTTGGGCGTAATATCTACTTCCAGTACAAAATCGCTTTTAACGTTATAATATTCTTTGGCCGGCATTCCGACGGGTGCGTCCCCGGGAAGAACGATGATGCCGTCGTGGGAGTTGCCGATACCTATTTCATCTTCAGCGCAAATCATGCCGAACGATTCTTCGCCACGTATTTTGGAACGTTTAATAGTGAAAGAATCATCGCCGGAATACAAAACCGTACCAATGGTTGCCACTACGACTTTTTGTCCGGCGGCTACGTTAGGCGCCCCGCAGACGATGCGAAGCGGTTCGTCACCGCCCACCTCGACGGTGGTCAAATGCAAATGGTCGGAGTTGGGGTGGGGCGTGCAGGTCAGCACCTCGCCGATAACCAACCCTTCCAGGCCTCCTTTAATGGTTTGTATTTCCTCTACGCTTCCTGTTTCCAAGCCGATGGAAGTAAGCGCATCGGCTGTTTCTTGCGGGGACAGGCTAAACTGTAGATAATCTTTCAGCCAATTGTATGAAATGTTCATTCTATGAAATATTTAATCGCTTCGGAAAGGTCGTTTCCCGAAAAATTGTTCAAAAGTACAAAAAAAATGAGGGTATAAAAAATTACTGAGGCACAAAAAATTCCACTTTTCCGCATTTAGGGCATACATAAAGGTCGAAGGATTGCCGGGTAACAAAGAATTCAAACAGATTTCCGAAAAATCCCAAGCGTTGTCCTTCATGAAACTTATAGTTTCCCGCATACGACATCGGAACATGGCATCGCAAACAATCAATTTCTTTTTTTAATAGATGCCGTTCGGCAATATCAACGACTTTTCCTTCGGAAAAATGATAGTTGCAATTCCAGCATAAGTCAAAACTATCTTCTACTTCTGAGCCGCAGTTGGGACAATGTTTCATTGTGAATTGATTTTTGGCAAAATTATATAAATTTCCTTCAATATCCAAGTGCATGAAATAAAAATCAAGAGAATAGAGTCTTTTGTATATCTCTTCTAAGAGAGATGACTTTAGCCGATTTATCTTGTCCATCATCCGATGAAATAGAAAAAATATTACGTGGAATAGGATATAAAGTTTATTTATTTGATAATTCGTCTGAAGAATTAACCATGATTGCAGAGATACAAGAAGATTCATCCATGATAATCCATATAAATTCCATCCGAGTTCCTAATTGGTTTAAAAGGTATGTTTTAAATCATTATTCATAATGACTGAAATATCCTATAAGAGCAACTGTTTTCTAAAGTGATGGGAGCACTTATTAATGATTCCAGACCACCATCAGTTGCAAGCCCTTTCCGGCAAAACGGTTGCTTGTCGTTTGTGATGGAATGGCATAACTTTCGGGATTCCAATAGCCGATCACGTAGAGGGAAAGATTGTCCCATTGCCGTTGCCAGTGAAGGAAGTTGTAGAAATGGAGGTTTTCCCAGTCGTAATACACGATGGCGCTGAGGTTATCGAGCATCGTAAGCGGGTAGGAGAGACGGAGGCCGGAAAAACTGAGCAAATTGTTTGCGTCGATTCCTTTTTCGCTGTAAGAGTAGAAAAACTGTTCGAAAGTAACTCCCAGTCCGTTTCCGATGCCGAAGGTGTAATCCGTGCCGATTGTGAGCATCTGTTGATTGGTGAATGCCCCTATATTCCGGTTTAATCGCGTCCACGATGTTTCGAGCCAGAGGCCAACCGTCACATCCATGCGTATATCCAGCCCGAAACGGTTTTCGGCAATGTTATCGTCATAGCCGTAACCGGTTGCACCGGCTTTCCGGAAATGATAGGACAGCGCGCCTTCGCCTTTCGGTATCGGTATTTGTGCTCGCCCGCCTATTTCGGGGAAAGAGCGGGAGGAAGGAACGATTTCCCATCCTTTGCGGTTATCGTTGCCGTAAAGCCCCCACAGCCAGATATTGGCGTTGTTTTGAAAATAGTAACGGAACAGTCCGCCCCAGACGCCGTCGGTCAATTGCAGCGGATCGCGCGGATCCATGCTGTCGAACCACATCAGCGGGCGGAACATCTGCGCCGAACCGAAGTTGATTTTCTGCAATCCCAGCCGGACTTCCGTCTTTGCCGACGAATAGCGCGCCCATGCTCTGTAAGGTTTTATTTTTCCTTCGGCCGAAATATCATCGAACGCGTTTATTCCGATGTCTCCGAACAGATTGGCGGAAGCTTCGAAATCGATCAGCTTCGAATCTTTCAAAGGAATTTCGAAGTTTGCCTGCGGAATATACCGCCCGCCTATCCACACCGGGGTAGCAATGTCGGGAGCGTACTGTCCCCATCCGGACAGTTGCCCGCTGAAATGGAATGACGGCTTCGACCTGTTTTGCGCACTATCTTGCTGCGCTTGTAAAGACATTGAAAACAACAGGACGAATAACGCAGTCCAGTGTACGATTTTCTTATTATACCTATTCATAATCCATAATCCATAATTCATCCCTCATCCCTCATCCCTCATAACTCATCTTTCCCCGCGAATTCCGTAAAGAAACATTTTAGCCAGTTCTTCCGTTAAATCCGGCACCCTATCGTATTCGTCCAACACCCTTTCATCGCTCAATAAATCCGCCATTCTCTCTACCCATGCCAACAAGATTTTCGGATTAATATCTTTCCGTATATATCCTTGTTGTTGCGCCTCCGCAAAACTCTCGATCGCCACTTTCACCGAACGTTCAATCCATTCATCGAAGAATGCCGAAAATTCATCGCCGGAATGTTTGAATATTTCTTTAAGAGCTTCCTTACTTATTTCGGCGGACCCCGTCCTCTTCATTTCAAGAATCTTCTTCATTTTTTCGGAAAAAGGAATATCCGACCGCATCATCTTTAAATAAGCGTCTATCTGTACCTCATAAAGGGTGTCAAAAACCTTTTTGACGAGTTCTACTTTATTGGGGAAATATTTATAGAAGGTCATTTTGCTCACGTTCGCCTCTTGGCATATCTCTTCTATGGATACTTTTTTTATCCCGTATTGAAAGATCAATTTTTTACCGGCGATCAGTATGTCTTGCTCCTTTTTAGTCATATATTATATTTCACGATTTCACAATTCAATAAATTCTTTATTGTGGAATAATTTTGTAATCTTGAATCAATTTATTGTTTTAAGCTTGCTTTACTGAAAATGGTTGCGGGAATGTCCTTATCAAATTGGATGTTTGTGATCGTGTATTCGGTTCCTTTACCGTCTTTCAGCATATCTTTGTAGTTCATCTTCGTAGGAAACCAGCGGTTTTGTATCCGTTTGATGTCGCTCAAAGTGATTTGTTTCAGCAGTTGCCCGCTTTTGGCGTACAGTTCCTGCTTCAAAGGCACAAGGCGTTCGGTATCCACCCACATTTTCTGAGAATGATAGGCCACGTCGTTCACTTTTGCCGTCAGTTTCACCACGTAACACTTTCGTCCGTCGATGGTTTCCCCGCCGGCAAGTGTGGGCGTATACATTTCCGTCAGTTTACGATCCTCCATCATGTCTTCGTAGGAGAGGTCGGAACCCATGACCGATTGGCGCAACATGTGCCCGGATATCATGATGGTACGATCGGTGGAGGGGGAGTAAACCCACATCTCTTTGGCGAGTTTCAACATTTTCGTACCTTTTTCCCGTGCCGGAGACAGATATTCCGTAAACGATTTTTCGTCCCCTATGGTGTAACTCTTTGCAGTCATCGTGCGGCTGTTGCGTTTGCCGTGAACCGTCATCGTCGATTCCGCTATTTGGCTTTTCGCCGAAATATTTTTGTCGACCTCTTGAATGATCTGTTCCGCATTCTGAGCCGAAACAGATACGGTAACTAACGTGATAAATAGTATGTAAAAAATCTTCTTCATAATCATCAAATCTTAAATCTTGAATCTTAAATAGCTTAATCCAGTTCTTTAAACAACATCGCCGTATTGCGCCGGTAGATGGCTGTTCCCGCCAGTGCAGAGCCGATAAACATGGACAGGACACCCGGAATGAAACCGATAAAATATAGCTGCCGAGTTACGCGGGCATGGAGCACGGGATCTATCATCATATTCACACTATCCATCATGGCGCTATAGTCGATGCCGTGATCTTGCAGGTAATAGCACAACGCCACCCCTAACGTCGTGCCGACAACCGACCCGATAATCCCGATGAATAATGATTCCACCAAAAGTGTGCGGTAAATATGCTTTTTTTCTTCGCCCATAGCCAGACGCACGCCGAACTCGTTATACCGCCGGATGCTACTGAGTATGCCCGCGTTCCAAAGCACGATCGCCAAAGCAAAGACCAGAAGTATAACGATCGCCAACGAAACGACATCCATATAGGCCAACATCTGCCCCATGAAATCCTGATCGGCCAATTGTACCATGACGGGTGTATATTCATCCGTTTCCGCAGTGTGTTGGCGGTTGAAACTTTCCTTTATCCTTTCCGCCTGCTCGCTGTCGTAAAGGTTGCCGGGCAAGAAGCCGAATAATTCGCTTGCGGCATTATCCATATCCAGCAAAAGGCGCGCGTCGGAAATGTCGAGGATAACGGCGCCGCGATCGAGCTGGGCGATGCCGAAGCGGGCGACTCCCGCCACTGTGTAGTTGGCAAAACTCATCGACCCGTACATGGTGGAGCCGAAGAATGTCACCGTGTCGCCCGGATGTACCTGATACCGATCGGCGAAATCATAACTGATGATAATCTCATCGGGCCGTTGTATGCCATGTCCGGACACAAGCGATTGTTGCAAACCGATGCGTTCGGCTTCGCGGCTACCGGGGCTTAACAAGTCGTACGCTGTCCCGGAGACCGGTCCTTGCGCTTTGGTTTCGCCGTTCCTGTCGGGGATGTCGAGCAGTCCTCCGAAAAAGATGCGCGGCGTCCATTCCACACCGGAAAAATCTTTCGTCAACTTCTCTTGTAAAGCGTCCGACTCTAACAAAGCCAGATCGTTGGGTTTCTGCTCCTCGTTATTCAGATAAGCGCGGGTCATGACTTTCAGGTGCCCCGTTTGGAAGTCGGCGGTCGTGCGGATCATGTTGTCCAACGTACCTTCGATAAACCCGGATGAAAAGACCACCGCAAAAACTCCTATCGTTACCACCAATACCGGTAGCAGGCTACGGTTTCGATCCCGTATAATTCCTTTCCACAAAAATCTGTACATGAATTATGAATTATGAGTTATGAGTTATGAATTATGAGTTGGAACGTTGAGGTATGAATATTTTATTCATCATTCATACTTCATAGTTCAATTAATCCTCCCTTTCAGCGCTTCCACAATATTGCTTTTCGCGATTTTCCTCGAGGGAATGTAGCTAATCAGCATCGATAGGACAACAATCAGAATGATGCTCGTCAGTATCGATGACGGTTGATAGACCGGATACATAGCATCACCCATCCCCAATCCCATTTCGGCATACCCTTCGGGTAGCTTAAGGCCTGTTTTTGCAAACCAATATAAGACGGGGGTGCCCCATATAAAACTGATGAGAATGGCCAAGATGCTGTATGAAGTCCCTTCCAACGTGAAAAGGCGTGTAACCCGTTTAGGAGTCATGCCTAAAGCGACATACGTGCCGATCTCTTTTTGACGGCGGAAGATGGAAAGCGTCTGCGTATCGAATACCGCCAACAAAGCGACGGCCAACAAAATCGAAAAAATGATGACCGATTCTACCCGGTTGCTTTGCTCCATAAGATATAAATCGTTCAACAGGAAATCGGTGTCTTTATAGACCCACGTACCGATGTTTTGTCTGATAGAACTTTCTTTGGATAAGACGAAATACGTTGCTTCGCCCTGCATCTGAGTCATTTGCCGGAGGTTGTCGAGACTGATCCATATCTGTCCGGCATCGATGGTCGCTGTGTTGGAATCGAAAATCGATGCGATGACAATCTCCCTCGCATCGAATGCGCCGTATTTGTCTCGCCATCGAATGAGCAGATTATCGCCCGGTGCCGCTTTCAACGTATTCGCCATTCTTTTCCCGATAACGGCTTTGATCGCACCGGTTTCGTCCGAGGCTAATTCTTTTGACGGGATTTTCAAAATGTGCTGTTCGGGATCGATACCTCTCAGCAGGATATTCTGCATGTTGCCGCCTTGATAGGCGGTCGCTTGCGACAGAAGCACGGGTGTGATCGATTGAGCGGTAATAGCTCTGTTCAGTTCTTCGGGGATGGGTTCATGAGCATCCTGAAGAGTAAAGATGTCATACGGGTCGTAGTGTTCGCTCCATAGTTGGCCGTAAGCTGCATCCCACTCGCGGGCGCTCGTGACGGCATTTTTCATAAAGCCATCGAGTATTCCGTTGTAAGCCACCATCAGCACAAAGACAAACGACAATACCGCGACGTTCAACCAAGTGCGCCGTCCCGCTCCGAGAATATTTTTTATTGCTGTACGTAATAACATAATTATGATGTATGAGCTATGATGTATGAACTATGAACGATGAACGATGAATTATGAAGTATGGGTGATAGATTGTGGTTCATAGTTCACGAGTCATGCCTGTTTTTGTTTTGTTGTTAAAATTGAACTTTTAATCATTTTCAAAATTTCCGAAGCGTCCTTATAAATGCTGTCGAATGTATTTTGATCGAGCAAATATGCCGCTTGCAAAATTTCCAACCAATACATGGTTTCGTCACATTCTTTTTGGGCGATTCCTAATTTATGAATGAAATCATTCGTGCTTTCGGCATTTTGAGCTTCCCTGTAATTTGCGCCTATAGAAGTTCCGGCTCGAAGCATCTGCTTGCTGATTACAAACTCCTTTTTCTCCTCCACAAGATACCGGTACAAATTGATGCATCGGATTGCGAATGCAAATGTCCTTTCCCTTAAAATATTATTCTTTGCTTCCATTGCTCTATAATTCATCGTTCATCACTCATCGTTCATCGTTCATCGTTCATAATTCCTCCGTCCTCACCTTCCCGTCTTCGAGATGTATCGTTCGTTTGAGGTATTGCATCACCTTTTCGTCGTGCGTGGCGAAAATAAACGTCGTATCCAACTCTTCATTGAGCTTGCGCATGGTTTGCAGGATCGTATGCGAGTTTTTCGCGTCGAGATTCGCCGAAGGCTCGTCCGCCAGTACAATTGCCGGGCGTTTTACCATGGCGCGGGCAATAGCTACTCGTTGGCTTTCACCGCCGGAAAGTTGCGAGGGGCGCGATTGCGCCTTGTCTGCCAGCCCGACCCATTCGAGCGCATCCGTTACAGCTCTGCGGCGTTCTTCTTTCGAATTCTTTTGCAAGAGCAAGGCAAATTCCACATTTTCGTATACCGTATATACCGGCAGCAGGTTGTAGCTTTGAAAAATAAATCCGATGCTTCGGTTGCGTAAAGCCGCCGATTCCTTGGGCGTCAACGAAGCCACAGAACGGTTTAGTACCAGAGCTTCCCCTTCGGTCGGCGTGTCGAGCGTACCGATAATATTGAGCAGGGTGGTCTTACCCGATCCGCTCGGGCCGACCAAACCGAGAAACTCCCCCTTTTTTATGCTTAAATCGATTTGATTGAGCGCTGTGAAGAACCCGTTTCCAACCGGAAAACGTTTCACAAGGCCTGTTAAGCGGATAATTTCTTCTTTCTCTTCCATTTATTCCGTATGAATTGATTTTTTATGGGTATACTAATTGGGTGTAAATATACGAATTTATTCTAAAATTAATAGAATCGTATAGTTTTTTTCTTGTTTTTCTTCCGCAAGGTTACACCTTTAAACAAAGTGCCGGTCAAACCGGCGCCGGAAGTATGAAAAACGGAAGATTGTCCGTTCCGGCGGCATCCGGAACGTCGGCGGGCGGTCGTTTTCGTTTCCGTCGTGAAGCGGAATTGCCTGACGGGAATTATTTTGCTTTCCGGTGGTAGGCGGAAGGCCGCCGAGTGTTTATTGTCTCTTCCTGCGAACGGCGGAACATCGGCGGTCGGTCGTTGCCTTTTCCGCACGCATGCGGAAGACCAGATGGTGATTGTGGGGACTTCCGGAGAGCAGGCTTTGTGTGAATATTCGACGTTTTTTAGTATTTTTGCCATGCGGCAGTCCGCAATTTTTTTTCAATCATAAAATGCAAAAGCGAAAATTAATTCTTTTGTTGAGCATCGTGGGCGTATTGGTTGCAACGATCTTTATTTTCAGTTGCAGCACGGCGCTTTCCGAAAGATATATGCAGACGGTTTATCCGGTTGTCGCCTCCATGCTGTCGTTTGTTTCAGGCCTTTTACCTTTTTCTTTGTATGACGTGTTTTTAATCGTGGCATCGCTGCTGCTGATAAAGCTGATCGTTTTTGCCGTCATCCGTAAAATCACATTTTCAGCCTTTCTTTTTTCTTTTATCCGTTTTGTAGCCATTATTGTCGCGTGGTTTTATCTTTCCTGGGGAATCGCTTATTTCCGGAAAGATTTCTACAACCGGTGCCATGTGCAGGAGATAAAGTTCGAAGAGGAAAGTCTTAAAACCTTTGCCGTCCGGTTCATTGATGATGCCAACCGCCAGTATGTGGATTGCAGCAATATGGATAAGGAGGATATCCGCCGTGAGATTGAACAGTCGTACCGGTTGTTGCATCCGGCGCTAAAAACGCCTTATCCAAACGGCAAAAGAAGAGTGAAGCCGATGATGTTCGAGCCGGTATATTCGAAAACAGGCGTTTCGGGATATTTTGGCCCGTTTTTCAATGAAATTCATGTGAATAACTATAGCCTGAATTTTACGTATCCGTTTACGTTGGCACATGAAATGGCGCATCAGTTTGGCATCGCACCCGAATCGGAAGCAAACTTATATGCTTTTATCGTTTGTGCCGGCAGCAATAACGATAAAATCCGGTACAGCGCTTACGCATCGGCGCTTCGGTATGTGTTGGGCGATGTGCGCAGGTTCCTTCCCGATGACTATCAATCGATGGTTTCGTCCATCCGCCCTGAAATTATGGCCGATATGGAGCGGAATAGGGAGCATTGGCTTGCGGTGCGGGACGAGTCGCTGTCCGGTGCTCAAGATAAAATGTATGACGCATATCTGAAAACCAATAAGATCCGTTCGGGGCAAGGCAACTATTCCGAAGTGGTAGGCCTATTAATTTCCAGTTACGGTATCATTCAGTAATAGCGATTTACTTGTTTCGTAATTTTGAATCGTCGCATATTTCCAGTATTTTTGTTTTTCTTCTTCCGATATCCATAGAAGAGGTCGGCAAAATTTTGTATCAATGGACAATAATCAAATAGCGTTCGATTTTGCGCTTCATACCAATCGTAATTTATTTATCACGGGAAAAGCCGGGACAGGGAAAACAACGTTCCTGCACCGGCTGAAAGAGGCTTCCGGCAAACAAATGGCGGTGGTCGCTCCCACAGGCGTCGCGGCGATCAATGCCGGGGGAACGACTATTCATTCTTTCTTCCAACTGCCTTTGTCGCCATTCTTTCCTACCCCGGAAGGAAAAAAAGACCTCATCGCCAAAGCGCGCATGCGTTCGCAACGGCGGCGGATTCTGCAAGAGTTGGAGTTGTTGGTGATTGATGAGATCAGTATGGTGCGCGCCGACCTGCTCGACGCCATCGACCATACCCTGCGCTATTACCGTTATCGCCCGAACGAACCTTTCGGCGGCGTACAGGTGATTTTTATCGGCGACATGTTCCAGCTCTCACCCGTAGTGAAAGACGACGAATGGGAACTATTGTCGCAATTCTATCCAAGCCCTTATTTTTTTCATAGTTTGGTTATCGCCCAACGGCCGCCGGTATATATCGAGTTTGAGAAGATTTACCGTCAAACGAACGCAGATTTTATCCGTATCCTGAATGAGGTGCGCAACGATAGCTTGTGCGCCGAAAGCCTTCAGGCGCTGGAGCGTCGCTATGATCCGTCGTTTGTGCCGCCGGAAGAGGACAATTATATTACCCTGACGACGCATAATTATAAAGCCGATCTTATTAATTCGGAAGAACTGGCAAAAATCAAAGGGAAGACGTATATTTTCGACGCCGAAATAGAGGGCGCGTATCCCGAAAAGAGTTTTCCGACGGAGCAACGGCTCGAATTGAAAATCGGAGCGAAAGTGATGTTTCTGAAAAACGATACCGAAATGCCCCGGCGCTTTTTCAACGGGAAGATCGGGGTCGTGGATACGATTGACGACGACCGTATTACGGTGCGTTGCGGGGAAGACGAACTTATTGACGTCGAGCCTGCCGTGTGGGAAGATATACGCTATACGGCCGACCCGTCGACAAAGCAAATCGAAGAGAAGGTGGCCGGGCGTTTCAAACAGTATCCGTTGCGGTTGGCATGGGCGATTACGATACACAAAAGCCAGGGACTGACCTTCGATAAAGCGGTTATCGATGCCGGACAGGCGTTCGCCCCCGGACAGGTTTATGTGGCCTTAAGCCGATGCCGTTCGTTGGAGGGCGTTGTATTACTGAGTAAAATCCATCCGGAGAGTATTCATACGAATCGCCGGATTGTCGAATACGGAAATCTGAAGCAATCGGGCGGCTTATTGGAAAAACAGCTCGACGAATCACGGAAAAACTACCGCCTCGACCTGCTGCTTTCCGTCTTTGATTTTTCATTTGTCCTTTCGTTAAGCGACCGGTTGGTGACGAAGATCCGCGAGGCGCAGAAGTCGTTTAACGAAGAAACGGGTACTTATGTCGAAAGCCTGCGGAAAGAGTTGGGGGAGATACAGGCGGTGGCGGTAAAGTTCCAGACGCAATTGCGTTTTATCTTCCGGCAAGAACCTGTCGACGAAGCGTATTTGCTTGCCCGGCTGGAGGCATCCGAGGCATTCTTTTCGCCGAAACTGCGGCATTTGGAGGACGCGTTGCGCCACTCGCCCGCCGTGACCGACAGTCGAGCACATGCCGAAGAATATAATGAAGCGGTTCAAGATATTTTTTCGGAGCTGATGTTGAAGAAGCATTTGCTCGCCCGTTTGAAGGAGGATGCGAGTATCGATGCGTATTTTGATGCGAAAAACCGGTTCAAGCTTCCCGATTTCAAGGTGAATGCATATGCTGCCGCGAAGACGACAAAATCCGATTTGTCGTTCCCCGAACTGTATTATCTGTTGGCGGAAGAGCGGAACAAGATTTGCGAGCCGCTCGATTTGCCCATTTACATGGTGGCCGCGAGCAAGACCCTGTACGAGATGGCGGAATATTTGCCGCAAAATGAAGACGAGTTGCTTCAAATCAGTGGCTTCGGGCCGGCCAAAGTGGAGAAGTACGGCTCTGCGTTTTTGTCTGTTATCGGGCAATATTGCGAAAAGCATCATCTTGAATCGCGTATGGCGAAGAAAGAGTCTTCGTCGAAGAAGAAAAAAACGGAAAAGACGAAAAAGCCTAAAGGGGGGAGCGGGCGTATTACGTTGGAAATGTATCTGTCGGGGCGTACGATACAGGAAATCGCCACCGAGCGCAAGTTAGCGGTTTCGACCGTCGGGACGCATCTTGCCAAGTTTGTGGAGACGGGAGAGTTACGTGCTTCCGATCTGGTGCCGGAGGAGCGGCTGAAACTCGCGGAAAAAAGATTGGCGTCGCTCCGTCCGGGCGACTCGCTATATCATGCGTTGAAAGATGACTTTTCCACGATCGAAATCATGATGATCGTCGCTTCCAGAAAAACAAATTAGCAAATTAGCAGATTAGCAAATTAGTAGATTAGCAAATTAGCAAATGTGTAAATGTGGGGTGATGAATTGTTGAATTAGGATTTGTATCGTGAGTGAAATGAGATATAATAATGCCTCCGGCAGTTGAAGAAATAAAAACACCGGGGACGTTGCTCGAAGCGGCGTCCCCGGTAAAAATCATATCTTCGGAAAATTCAAAACAGCTTCTTAATATCCGCGAATCGCTTTGATTCCCGGAAGCACTTTTCCTTCAATAAACTCGAGCAATGCTCCACCGCCCGTCGAAACGTACGATACCTCGTCGGCGAGGTCGAATTTATTGATGCAAGCAACCGAGTCACCGCCTCCGATCAACGAGAATGCGCCTTTTTTTGTTGCCTCCACAATGGCGTTGGCTACCGCGCGCGAGCCATGATCGAAATTGTCGAATTCAAATACTCCCACCGGGCCATTCCACAAAATCGTTTTGGAGTTCTTGATGACTTCGGTGAATGCCTTTTCCGATTCGGGACCGATGTCCAACCCTTCCCATCCGTCGGGAATTTCTTTTACCGGCACGAAATCCGATTTCGCGTTATTATTGAAGTCATCGGCGATCTTCGCATCCGTAGCCAATACCAGATTCACGCCTTTTTCTTTGGCGAGGTCGACAATTTCCTGAGCCAATGCCAGCTTATCGTCTTCCACAATCGATTTTCCAATCTTTCCTCCATACGCTTTGGCAAACGTATAGGTCATTCCGCCTGCCAGGATGAGGTTGTCTACCTTGTCCAACAAGTTCTTGATGATATCGATTTTCGACGAAACTTTCGAACCTCCCATGATGGCGGTGAACGGGCGTTGTGTTTCGTTCAGCACCTTTTCGATTGCCTTGATTTCGTTTTGCAGCAGATAACCGAACAATTTATGATCGGCGTCGAAATGATCGGCGATCAAAGCCGTGGAAGCATGTGCGCGGTGTGCCGTTCCGAAAGCGTCGTTCACATACACGTCGGCATACGAAGCCAGTGTTTCGGTGAACTGTTTCTGCGATTCCTTCACCGCCTTTTTCGCTTCGGCTACTTCTTCGGGACTCGCCTCTTCGGCCAACCCGCGAGGCTTGCCTTCTTCTTCTGCATAGAAACGGAGGTTTTCGAGCAACAACGCTTCGCCCGGGCGCAACGCCGCGGCTTTGGCTGCCGTTTCTTCACCGATGCAGTCGTCGGCAAACTGTACATCCACTCCCAGCAATTCCGATACGCGGGGAAGAATATGTTTCAAGGAATATTTATCAGTCGGGCCTTTCGGACGTCCCAAATGCGAGCCGATAATGACACTTCCCCCATCTTTCAATATCTTCTTAAGGGTCGGTATGGCCGCACGGATACGGGTGTCGTCGGTAATGTGCAGGTTTTCGTCCAGAGGAACGTTAAAATCCACACGAACAAATGCCTTCTTTCCGGCAAAATTAAAATTGTCAATTGTTTGCATAACTACAGTATTTTAGTTGAAATAATAATCGTTTGAATGCTTGAATAAGAAACTACACGCACTCGTTTCGCTAAGAAATTGCGGGTCTGACCCGCAATGACAATAGCATCGCAAAGATAAGAATAATGTCTTGTTTGTGCGATATTTTCCGTTGAAAACTTTCGGCCGTATGCGCAACGGTCGTCTAAGCTTATCGGGGCGTTGCATCGACCGATGTTCCCGATAGCGAAAAGTTTTTCTTTAAAAACGGTTTTAATAAAATCGAGTGTCCTTTCGTGCTCTTTTGTTACATCCGACGCCTATGTATAAACAAATGTACGTCTCTTTCGTTCGATACATAGACAAATAATAGATGCGTGTCCGGAGCGGGAGGCAAAGAGATGGAAAAGTTTTTTAGCAAAAAGATATACAATGAATAGCAATTTGTTATTTTTGCGGGAAAATGTAGATATGATCGATAAAGACGCAAACGTTTTGCTTATCTATACGGGGGGTACCATCGGCATGGTCGAGAATGCTTACACCGGCGCTTTGGAACCTTTTAACTTTAGCCATTTGCATTCGAATGTTCCGGAGATCAAGCGGCTGAAGTTTAAGGTAGATACCTGCTTATTCGACCCGCCGATCGATTCGTCGGACGTTTCTCCGGCGAAATGGAAAGAGATCGTAAAGGTTATCGAGCAACATTATGACCGGTTCGACGGTTTTGTCATCCTCCATGGTACCGATACCATGGCTTATACGGCATCGGCATTGGGACTGATGCTTCAGAACCTGACCAAACCGGTGATCCTTACCGGATCGCAACTGCCTATCGGCAAACTGCGTACCGATGGAAAGGAAAATCTGATAACGGCGCTTGAAATTGCCGCCGACAAGTTTGCCGACGGTTCCGGCCGGCCTATCGTGCCCGAAGTCTGCATTTATTTGCAAAATCTGCTGATGCGGGGAGTGCGGACGACGAAAGTCAATGCCGATAATTTCAGTGCGTTTAACAGTCCGAATTATCCTTATCTGGCCGAGGCGGGGGTGAATATCCGCTATGAAGATCAATTTATTTTAAAACCCGATTACGACAAGCCGGTAGACTTCCATTCTGATTTGGACTCGCATGTGACTATTTTAAAGCTCTTTCCGGGTATCCGGGAGGAGGCGGTGCGCGCGGTTTTGTCCATACCCGGATTGAAAGGTGTGGTACTGGAAACATACGGGTCGGGAAATGCTTTTCAGGATAAATGGTTTGTCGATCTTCTTCAGGAGGCGATTCATCAAGGCATCGCCATCGTGAATGTGACGCAATGTCTTTACGGAGGGGTGCAAATGGGACGGTACGAAAACGGCCAGCACCTGCAAAAGGTGAACGTCGCGAGC
>ENA-UOOK01000307-UOOK01000307.1-fermentation-metagenome-genome-assembly--contig:-NODE-307-length-63182-cov-15.421658_pt1 | contig 63182 bp, 65 predicted proteins | sample MGYA00245777_ERZ724023 | MGnify/ENA primary metagenome ERZ724023 (study PRJEB28704, sample SAMN03018312) | fermentation metagenome | biome: anthropogenic terrestrial biome; feature: soil; material... | reverse complement strand
ATGATTGTTTATACCGCTTTGACCGCATTTATTGCTCCATGGACAGACTTCATTTTCTCAGGAATTATTTTATCGACTTCTGGAAATGCTAAGAATTACACGATTGCCTATGGGCTTTATAACATGGTCCACAATACGAAAGGCAATGCCACACAGTACTTTGCACAATTCGTTGCAGGGTGTGTAGTTATCGCTATTCCTATTACAATTTTGTTTATCTTCATGCAGAAGTTCTACGTTAAAGGTATTACTGCTGGTGCAGATAAGGGTTAAATTAGATAGTTAAATATTTGCTTATGCTTAAAGGCATCCCTGTAAAGGGATGCCTTTTTTGATGTTTTGAAATAGTTATAAGCGTTAAAATATAAGTAGTTTTATAAATAATGGAGAGATAAATTAATGAATAGAAAAAATAATTATACTTCACAAAATGAAACTAAAATAATAACTTCTAATAAATACTTGATGAACAAAATTAAAAAAGGTGAAAAAGAATTCAAGAAAGGATTAGGTAAAGTGATGAATAAGATAAAAGTTGTTCAAGGCGATATTACCAAAATGAAAGCAGACGCCATCGTTAATGCTGCAAATAATTCGTTGCTTGGCGGAGCTGGTGTTGACGGTGCGATTCATGCAGCCGCCGGTCCAAAATTATTAGATGAATGCCGTACACTACATGGTTGTAAAACAGGTGAAGCAAAAATCACTAAGGGTTATAACTTACCTGCAAAATATGTAATTCATACTGTCGGTCCTGTTTATTCGGGCACTAGAGATGATAATAAACTGCTTAAGTCTTGTTATATTAGCTGCCTTAATTTGGCTAAGAAAAAAGGCTTATATAGCATTATTTTTCCAGCAATTTCTACTGGTGCGTATGGCTTTCCGGCCAAGGCGGCAACCGAAATTGCATTTAATGCCGTAAATAATTGGTTGGATAAGAATACTAATTATCCAATGGAAGTAACGATGTGTGCCTATGATAGTAGTATGTATAACTTATTTAAAGAAGTAGCAGCAAAGTAAAAAAGAAGCGTGGCCTTATGAAAAGATCACGCTTTTTGTATAAATAGAGAAATTATATATAATTATTTATAAAAACAACTTTAATGGGAACATAATTAAAAAGATTCTTTATAAAGCCTATTTTAATAATTTTAATTATTATATTATTATTATTTTTAACAATATGGGGCTGGATGTGTTTAACAGATTCATATACAGATTATGGTTTAAGTAGGATAGTTATCAGTTCTTTAAATAATAAAAAAATTTAAAGAAATATTCTGGTGATAAAAAGACTTATAATCTTTTGAAAAAAGCTCATAATTATACAGTTAAAATAGATTCAGATAACCAGGGATCTAGAAACCTTTTTTATTATGCTGGCACAATCAATAAGGTTTCTTATGCCATGAGTTTTAAGGATTTACCTGATGGACGTGTTAAATTAGAAGAAGTTAGATTAACTAAAGATATGCCAGATTAAATGTTAAGAGAAGAATAAAAAGCGTGTTCTTATGAAAAGATCACGCTTTTTGTATAAATAATTCTATTTTTTATGGCGGTAAGATATTCCCCAAGCAAAGACCACTACTAAGATGAAGTTAATTAATAGGGTACAGCCAGTTGTCCAGAAAACTGTAGCATAGTTAGATAAACCTGAAATGGTTGATCCCATTAAAGCTCCTAGGACTGAGCCAACTGCCTGGAAAGATTGGTTATAGCTAAAAATCCGGCCAAAACTTTGTGGCGGCGTATTTAAAGTTAAAACTGTTTGGGCTGCTGGCAACATTCCTGCACTGGCAATCCCTAATAAGAAACGCAGTCCGGCTAAAACCCATGGTGACTTGGTTAATGCCATTGGGACAAATAAGACAGCTCCAATAATCAAACCTATTCTAAGGACATGTAATGGACCAACGTCGTCCATTTTATGACCAATCTTAGATGCAGCGACCAATGTACCAAGTCCTGGTGTAGCTGCAACAACTCCGGCTACAAAAGCCACATTTTTGCTGTTAGGTATCATGGATTTTACATATAATGAAACAATCGGATCGATGGACATGGTTGCCGATTGAACAAGCATAGTCGTGACAAACATGATGATAATCAATTTAAGGTTAGGCAAGTCATGCATAATCTCTTTCATTGGCTTCATCTTTGCACGAGAGATCGGAGTAAAGTCCTCGTGAACTAAAAAGGTTGTACCTAAGAATGTAAGTAACATTAAAAAGCCGGTGATAAAGAAGGGAATCCGGTATCCCCAAGCACCACCAAAGATATTACCGAAGAAACTGGAAAGTAGGCCACCTAGAAGTGGTCCGACTAAGTTGCCCGCAGTACCGGCGGTCATCATTTGACTCATGACCCAACCGCTGCGTTGGTGGGGCGTTTCACCTGCTATTAGCGCGGTTGCATTGTTGATGTAACCAGAAAAAGCCCCTTGTATAAACCGCATTACGATGATATAAATTGCATTTGGAGCAAAACCAGTTAAAGTAATAGTTAAAGCCATAACTCCTGATGCACGCATACACATGAGTTTACGGCCTTTTCTGTCGGCTAGGCTTCCCCAGTAAGGTGATACGATCGCCTGAGCGATAAAAGTCATTGCAAAGGCAAGCCCAGAATAAAGGTTAATTTGCAGCTTACTGTAATGACCCAAATCTGCAATGAATAGTGAAATGAAAGGCATCGTCATGGAATAACCCATACCTGTGATGAAACTGCCTAACCATAATGTATAAAATGCTTTATGCCATCCTGCTGGCAACCTGTACGATTTTGTCAATATCATCATCCTTTTGAATTAAAACATTATAATTTTTATTTTAGCACACACAGATTTACTAAAAATTTCTCAAGATTTACTAAAAAAGAATAAGTCGTGAAGAAAAATGATAGGATATTAATTTTGAAGGGAGATTTGCTCTATGGCTAAGGACTCGCATATATCACGGCGCGAATACCGTAAAAAATATCTTAATCGAAAAAAGGAGCCGGTAAAACCGACAATATCTGATTCAAATTATGAAAGAAATTCAGCTCCAATAGAAAACACGAGGACAGGGATTAATAGTCATGTTAGTCATCCACCTGTTAAAAAACTGAATATTTGGGAAATTTTTTCTGATCGGCCTTACGTTGCAGTTGCCATTATTGTTTTAGCTATCTTCTTTATAATGGCCCAATTATGGTGGCTGCTGGGTGCACTGGTTATTCTAGTTATTATTGGTATTTTTGTCATTGGGCATAGTCACCATCCAAACCGAGTACTTAGTCTTGAATTCAAGATGAAAGCTTCCAGAAAGTTGAGTATGCTGCGTGCTATTCAATTTGGTGGCTCAATCGTTATGTTTTTGGCAACTTACATGAAGCAAGTTGTAACGATTAATTTTCCGTCAACTGGCACTACTGATAGCCTCCAGGTCATTCAAGGAGCTTTATCAGGACGTGGTGGTGTTTATGGTCAACAGGGTTCTTATTTCTTAGGTTTGCTTAACACTTTGACTGGCGGCCAATTGTGGGGCTCATATCGGTATGCTACCAATAGTGCACAGATGATGAGCAGCAGTTCTGGTCGGATGATCATCATGTGGATTTTGCTTTTAATGATTGCCCCAGCATTTTGTGTCATTTCTCAGTTCTTTAGGGAACCATATTCAAGAAATTTTACTTTGCTTGCTTCAATTGTTTCTACTGTTAGCTTTATTTTGACTCCACATTTGATGCGTAAATGGATTGTTGGTTATGCGATGGAAAATCAGATAAGTCAGCAAGCAGCTGAACAAGCCGTAGTTGTTGGTAAGATGGCTTATATAGCGATAGCTTGTGCGATTATAGTATTAGTTGTTTCAATTTACCGGGTAATTAAACGAGATAATTTTAAGTAAAATAAAATACAGATTAGTAATTTACTAATCTGTATTTTTTAACGGGAAATTTAATTGTTTATTTATTTTTAATACCAGTGGTGAGCTAACCAAAACTTCTTGGCATTAACCCATGAACCATAACGGCCTTTAACGTAATTATCAGCGGTTTTTTCTTGGTTCTTCTTTGAATAGTTACCGTGTAAGTAACCGATATTTAATTGATATCTGCCGTAACAAACACCGTTTCTAGCAGTATAACTACCACCGGATTCATGCATTGCAATCCAGTGCTTAGCGGCTTTTTCACTCTTAGATAATTTAGATTTCTTAGCAGCTTGAACTGTTTGGATAGTAGAAGTGTTAGTTGTAAAACTTTGAACAACAATTGTAAAAGAAAATGCCAAAGCTAAGGCAGCAATTAATTTAACAAAAGTACATTTAACATTTTTCAATTTATTTCTTCTCCTGAGATAGCTCAGACACTATCTAAATCCCGTTACTTAATTATTTCTTATTGACTATTTTCTATGATACAAGCCAAATGTTACGGCTATGTTACAAAAACAACACGTGACTCTTACAATCAATATTTAAGTTCTTTCTTTAGTTAATTAATATTAATTTTGATAAGCTTTATAATAAGAGTAGCTAATATTTAGGAGGCAACAATATGTCAGTTAAACGTTTTTATGAAACTTTTCATCCCGAACATTATGATTTGTTTATCGATGTTAACCGGGCTAAAAAGATAATTAATGGTACTTCAACTATTACTGGTGAGGCACAATCAGCTACCATCTGCATTAATCAAAAATACATGGAGATTTCTTCTGTTCGTGCTGATGGTAAGGATGTACCTTTCACTGTTAGTGATAAAGATGAAGCAATTAAGATCGATTTAGGTAAAACTGGTAAAACTACAATTAAAATTGACTATAGCGCTCCGCTTACTGATTCAATGATGGGAATTTATCCTTCATATTACGAAGTTAACGGTGTTAAGAAGGAACTTATTGGTACTCAATTTGAAACGACCGCCGCTCGGCAGGCCTTTCCATGTGTTGATGAACCAGAAGCCAAAGCTACTTTTTCTCTAGCACTTAAGTTTGATGAGCATGATGGTGAGATTGCGATTGCCAACATGCCAGAAGTTAAAGTAGAGAATGGTATCCACTACTTTGAAAAGTCTGTCCGTATGTCTAGTTATTTAGTCGCATTTGCCTTTGGTGAAATGCAATCTAAGATGACCAAAACTAATGACGGTGTCAAGATAGGGGTATTTGCTACTAAAGCACATAAACCCAAGGAATTGGACTTTGCTTTAGATATTGCTAAACGCGCAATTGAATTTTATGAAGACTTCTACCAAACCAAGTATCCGTTAGATCATTCTTGGCAACTTGCACTGCCAGACTTTTCTGCTGGTGCTATGGAAAACTGGGGATTGGTAACTTATCGTGAAGCCTATCTTCTGCTGGATCCAGACAATACCACTCTGGAAATGAAGAAGATGGTTGCTACGGTAATCACTCACGAACTATCACACCAATGGTTCGGAGATTTAGTAACTATGAATTGGTGGGACAACTTATGGCTGAACGAGAGTTTTGCCAATATGATGGAATACTTATCCGTTGATGCATTAGAGCCAAACTGGCATATTTGGGAAATGTTCCAAACTACTGAAGTCCCAGCTGCTTTAAACAGGGATGCTACTGATGGCGTTCAACCGGTTCACGTTCAGGTTAATGATCCAGCTGAAATTGACTCTTTATTTGACTCTGCCATTGTTTATGCCAAGGGTTCGAGATTATTGGTTATGGTTCGTTCCCTTCTTGGTGATGATGCACTTAGAAAGGGTCTAAAGTACTACTTTGATCACCATAAATATGGTAATGCCACTGGCGATGACTTATGGGATGCACTTTCTACGGCTACTGATTTAGATATTGGTAAAATCATGCACTCATGGTTAGAGCAACCTGGCTATCCGGTAGTTAATGCCGAAGTTGATGAGAATGGGCATTTAATTTTAAGTCAAAAACAATTCTTTATTGGTGAAGGTAAAGATGTAGGCAGAAAATGGGAAATTCCTTTGAATGCAAACTTTGAAGCACCTAAGATTATGTCTGAAAAGCAAGTTGATTTAGGCAGCTACAAAGATTTGCGGAATAAGGCTGGTCATCCACTTCGTCTGAATGTTGGTAACAATTCGCACTTTATCGTTAAATATGATGCAACCTTAATGAAGGATATTATGTCAGAATTGGATAAATTAAATCCAATTTCTAAGTTACAATTGCTTCAAGATTTAAGACTTTTGGCAGAGGGTAAGCAAATATCTTATGCAAAAATTGTCCCAATACTTACTGAATTTGCAGAGTCTAAATCAAGTTTGGTAATCAATGCTTTATATTCAACTGCAAGCAAACTTCTCCAGTTTGTAACCCCAGGTTCTGAAGAAGAAAAGAATTTGAAGGCATTTTATAATAAATTATCTGAAAAGCAGGTTGCTCGCCTTGGTTGGAATCCGAAGCCAGATGAAAATGATGAAGATAAGCAAATTCGACCTTACGAATTAGGCGCAAGTCTTTATGCAGATAATAAGAATTCAATTAATGAAGCTCATAAACTATTCAATGAAAATAAAGATAATTTAGAGGCTATGAATGCTGCTATTCGTCCCTTTGTTTTAATTAATGAAGTCAAGAACTTTGGCGACAGTAGCCTAATTGATCAATTGATTAAAGAGTATCAAAGAACATCTGATCCATCTTATAAGAATGATATTACAGGTGCGGTAACCTTTACTAAGGATCCAGAAGAGATTAAAAAGATAGTTGCTGACTTTGAGAATGCCGATATTATTAAACCGCAAGACTTACGCGGTTGGTATGGTAATGTTTTGATAAATGCTCATGGTCAACAATTTGCTTGGGATTGGATTAGAAATGATTGGAGTTGGCTTGAAAAGACAGTCGGTGGTGACATGGAATTTGCTACTTACATTACTGTTACTTCAAATATTTTCCATACTCCAAAGAGATTACAAGAATTCAAAGCATTCTTCGAACCAAAAGTTAATACACCAGGTTTGACTCGTGAAATTAAAATGGATACCAAGGTCATTGAAACTAAGGTTGAATTGATTGGAAAAGAAAAAGCTGCTGTTAATAAGGCAGTTAAAGAGGCTTTGTAATTTACAAGTTATAAAGTGAATATTATTTATACTACTCAAAAAGCATTATCTGTTTAAAACACAGGTAATGCTTTTTACTTATTAGAAATTAAGTTTTATAAATAATTATACTTTTAACTCACAGGAGTAAATTCAATTGTTATTTTTTGATTAGTTGCTTGCGCTATTTCACTTAATAATTTTGTAGAGGAATTCATTGAACCATTTTCAATTCGTGCAATAGTTGATTGGGGTTTATGAACTAAATTAGCAAATTCTCTTTGGGTTAAGCCTAGTTTATCACGTAAATCACGTATCTTAACAGCTACTTCTAGATTAATATTATCTTGTTGAACCGCTTGTGCAAACTCTGGATCTTTACGGCTACGTTTAGCAGCGTATTCATCAATTTTACTCATGATAATTTTTCTCTCTTTATAATTGCATGATAATAAACAAACTATTAGAATGCAAAAAATATAAGTTTTATAAAGCAAATTATATATATGCGTATATACGATTTTTGACTAGTCCCAATTATTCGTTGTATAATTCTATATTGTGTTTACCTAAGTATAGGGGGATTTTTTAATTAATGAGTAAACGAAATATAGATACAGCTTTCTTTGGTCAACCTAAAGGCTTATCCACACTGTTCTTCACAGAAATGTGGGAACGCTTTAGTTATTACGGAATGCGTGCCATTCTTTTATTCTACATGTATTACGCAGTAACTAAAGGCGGATTGGGTATGAACCAAGTTACCGCTGCATCAGTTATGTCGATTTATGGCTCACTTGTCTATTTGTCGGATATTGTCGGCGGTTGGCTGTCTGATCGTCTGTGGGGATCCAGAAAAACAGTCTTTATCGGTGGTGTATTGATCATGATAGGGCATATTGTTCTGTCGCTTCCGATGGGCTTAGTTGCCTTATATGTTTCAATTGCCTTAATTGTTGCTGGTACTGGATTATTAAAACCCAACGTTTCTGATATGGTTGGTGGCCTTTATTCTGCTAACGATCGGCGCCGGGATGCCGGTTTCAGTATGTTTGTTTTTGGGATCAATCTAGGCTCTGCAATTGCACCGTGGGCTGTCCCATGGGCTGCTAACGGTTTTGGATTGCACCTCTTTGGTAATGAAATGAACTTTCATGCTGGCTTTTCGTTAGCTGCTATTGGTATGTTTTTTGGCTTAGTTCAGTATTATATTGGTGGGAAAAAATATCTTTCAGATGATAGCCTTATGCCGACTAATCCAATCAACCATAAAGGGTTGGTTAAAGTTGGTAAAAAGACAATTATTGGTTTAGTAGTAGTTGCCATTCTTTTAGGTATTTTAGCTATAATGGGACAATTAAATATTAATAATATTATTGGATTGATTACAATTGTTGCCATTCTCTTACCAATTTGCTGTTTCTGGACAATGCTTCGCAGTCCTAAAGTGACTAAGATTGAACATTCGCGTGTGCTTGCTTATATTCCTTTGTTTATTGCAGCTGCAATTTTCTGGGGAATTGAGGAATCTGGTTCAGTTGTTTTAGCATTATTTGCTCAAGATAGAACTATTTTACATATTGGCAGCTGGCACTTCGCTGCAGCTAATTTCCAAACATTAAATCCATTATTTATTATGATTTTAACTCCATTCTTTGTTCGACTGTGGGAACACTGGAAGAGACAGCCAAGTGCACCCGGAAAATTTGCTTGGGGCCTTGTCTTTGCTGGCCTTTCTTATGTTTGGATGGCTATACCAGGGACTTTATATGGTACAAGCGGCCGTGTTAGTCCATTCTGGTTAGTAGGTTCATGGTTTATCGTAGAAATTGCTGAAATGCTAATTTCACCGATCGGTTTATCAGTTACGACTAAATTAGCACCGAATGCTTATCGTTCAGAGATGATGAGTATGTGGTTCTTGGCAGATGCTGCTGGTCAAGCTATAAACTCACAGATCGTTAAATATTACTCTGCTTCAACAGAAATACCATACTTCTTGGTTATTGGTGGCGTAAGTATCCTATTTGGGATCTTAATGTTCTTCCTGGTAAAGAGAATTAATGTATTAATGGACGGCGTTCACTAATATTAAAACAAATGAAAAATGCTCAAAATTCATATCTGAATTCTGGGCATTTTTTTGATACAAGGAGAAAAAATTATAGGTTATGCAGCAAGAGGGAAGCCACTAACTAAAAAATTTATTAGATATTTTTTCAGCTTTTTTAGAAAGAATAAACTGCTTTTAATGTTGTATTTAATGTTTCATGTTTATTCTTAAATTAAAAAAGGGGCTACCCTGAAACTCTTGCTTCAGATACTATTTTATTTGTATTAGTATCGAATTATTTTCTTCTGAGGAATAATTTTATGATTACTCTTAAAATAGCACCTTAATGATGGTATCACTTTAATACTGTTTTATTAAAATTTATTATTCACAACTGTTTTAGCTTTATAATAAATTAAGAAATTTCTGATGATAGTGATAACGTTAATTACAATTTTTCAGAAAGCATTTACTATTATAACTATATTTCACTTTACAATAATTTGATTAAAAAATAAGCACCTTGCTAATTTTTTAGATTTAACAAGGTGCTTATTTACGTAATTTTGAATAATTATAGGATTTCTTTTTAATTGTAGACGATGACTGCTTCATCCTTAATTACATTTTGCCATACCGGATGAATCTCGCTTGGTTGAATGTTTATACAGCCGTGAGAACCGCCTTTAAGATAGGCAGTCTTACTCCAGTCGGTTCTCCAGCTGGCATCATGCAAGCCACAACCACTTAAAGTAAATGGCATCCAGTATTTAACTTTGGAAGCATATTTGCTTCCATCGCTGTTGTATCCACGTAGTGTACTTGGTGATTCCTTATATTGAATGTACCAAACACCTTGTGGGGTACGGTCAACTTTGCTGCCAATCTTGGTACCAGTAACAACATCGTTTAAGTTAACAGCAACTTTGCCTTTTCTGACAACCCACAATTCCTGCTTCTTTAAGGAGATAACGACATAGTTATCACCAATGCCATGGTTCTTTTTACCGTAGCCATGGGCGTAAGTATTATAGCCTAAGCCATAGATATAATCGCCACCGTTGAGAGATTTAGTACCATTGATGTAAGCTTTCTCTATAGCTTGCTTAGCTTTTTTAACATAAATACCCCAGCCATAACTTTCATTTTTAACAGTAATTGTTTTTCCATTAATTTTTGTGCCAGATGGGACGGTAAAGTTATAACTTTGGTGTAAAGTAGAAACGGCTTTATTAATTTTATTTAATCTTGCCGTTAAATCGTTAGTATTATCAAATTTATATTTACCATCTTTATAACTGGCTTTATTAATTAAATCTTTCGCCTTAAGCGGATAAGTCTTCCCATCCAACTTATAATTTACAGTTGCTTGCTTAACCTTATTTAATTTGTTTTGGGCTTCAGACAATTTTTTGAATTTATAGTTGTAGTTCTGCTTGCTTGGTGTAGTTGTATGCTGCTTTTTAAAGTAACTTTGGACAGTTGGCTTATCTATTGTTTTGGTAGACTGATCACGTTCAGGCGTTACCTTGCCATTTTCTAGATAGACAACATTGTCGGCTTTTTTATTAATTTTTTGTGTTGCTTTGTCAACGGTTAAATTACCAACTTTTACCCCATAAATGGTAACGTTAGGATTAAAGTGAGTAGTGACAAAATGCCGTTCTTTACTTTGTGATTCGACATCATGGTTGTGAACAACCACGCCTAAAATGATTACTAAAATAACAACAATACCAGCTATAATTAAATAAAGATTATTGCGGTTAGTGTGTTTTCTTAAATCTTTTCTTGACTGCATGTATAATTACCTACTAAATAAATTTATTCTACGAATGCAAGTTTGCTACCTGACAGCTTATCATCTATTGTCATGTTAGTAAAGTAAGCGATTTTAACTTATTATTTTATTAACTAATTCTATTAAAAGAGGAAAAATAATGATGAATAATGATCCAATTGTTTTTCAATTGAATGCAGCTAAAGATAAACCGCAGTCTTATCGAAAAACTAAGAAGAAAAATAAAAATGTATGTCCTTTCTGTGATGTAGAGACTTTAACGGATATATATAAACGCCAAGGTGATATGATTTGGCTACATAATAAATATCCAACTTTACGGGATACTATACAAACGGTTCTGATTGAATCACATGATCATAATGGAGATATTTCTACCTATACTAGAGAACACAACCGAAAATTAATGAAATTTGCGTTGAGTTGTTTTGAAACAATGAATGATAGTAATGATTACAGATCAGTTCTTTGGTATAAAAATTTTGGCCCGCATTCTGGAGGTTCGTTATCCCATCCTCACATGCAAATTGTTGGTTTTAAGCATGAAAATGGGTATAAGTATATCCAGCCAGATAATTTTGAAGGCGAATCGCTTTTTAAAAGCAAAAATGTAGAGGTGAATATCGCTAAACATCCGGTTCAGGGTTATACGGAATTAAACATTAATTTATTAAATAAAAATGATTTAAATCTTTGGGCGGATTGGATTCAGAGCGGGTCTAAATACATGCTTAACATAATGTATGACGGCCGTTGTGATTCCTATAATTTATTCTTTTATCCACGTAAAGATGGTGGTATTTGTGCTAAGTTTATTACTCGTTTCGAAGCTCCACCATATTTTGTGGGTTATAAATTATCCCAAGTGAATGATGGTATAGCTTTAGACAAGGAAGCTCGTCGTTTTAGAAAATTTTTTGATAACGGATCAAAGTTAGAATAATAAAAGGCATTTCAAATTGAAATGCCTTTTTAGTTGCTTATGTTTTGGTTAAATAAAATGGTGACATTTATCATCTTACAATTTTAGAAATGATATGAGCATAATATAGTTGTCATGGCAAAGAAAGCGCTTTAAAATTTGTATTTTTTACTAAATTCTATTGGGAGAAATTATGGCAAGTGTAAATAAACATGTTAATTATAAATTGATTACTTCAATTGCTGCTGCGACATTATTAGGATTAATTGAATTACAAAGTCAAACGGTAAAAGCAGAGGTAAATGATACATCCCTTATAATACAACAACGGGTTAACCAAGATGATAATAATGATCCGTTGTTTAACGGTGCTGATGTTTCAAATGGGTATACTGATAAAGGCTATACCTATGTAGAACCAACTTTAACATCCCCAGAGCGTCAAGACTCATATCATTTAACGACTAATCAAGGTTGGTCGAATGATTTGCAAACTATTAACTATAATCAAAAAGATAATAATTATAATTTATATTATCTTCATACAGAGGGTGGAGCTAATGGCAATGCAACCGGTGGTCAAAACTGGCAGCGTGTAACGACCAAAGACTTTACTCATTTTAGCAAACCCAATACTGCTATTCAGGATAAAGGAAATATTAAAGATGCTTGGGGTAGTGCCTGGACAGGATCAATTATTACTAATAAAGGTAATATTACCGGTGTACCTAAAGGTGCACAAGTAGCTTATTTTTCAGGGTTAAGTATTAAGGATAAACAACAGAATATTTGGGCAGCCTGGTCGGATAATGATGGTCAAAGTTTTGATCATATCCTTTATAATGGCTTTCCAGTAATTGATCATTATTGGGATTGGACTTCTAAAAATAAATCTGATGAAAGAGATCCTTCGGTTTTTTATTGGCATAATAAACTAATTATGTATGCGGCTGAAGGTAATGATTTAGGTGTTTATCAATCCGCAGATGGTCTCCATTGGTCAAAAGCTAATCCTGAAAATGAAAGTAAGGTTTATAACGATCAGTATTTTAAAGGGCTAAAGTTTGAAGCACCTGTAGAATGTCCTGTTGTTCGAAGCATGAAAATTGCAAATGGAACTGTAAAACAAGTTTTATTCTTTGGTGCTAAATCGCCGCAAGATGGTCAAACTACTGGTACCTATTATATAGTTGGTCATTTAGATAACAATGGGATCTTTTTCCCAGAAAACGATGTTAAGAGGTTAGATCAGGGGACAGATTATTACGGTGCCAATTTTAGTGGTAGCGATGACCTGTCAAAAGCAGATGATTCGCTGATTAGCATGGCTTGGGTAGGAAATTGGAATTATATTAATTCTGGTATAAAAACTAATCAAGAAGATATGCCCGTAACTTCCAAGAGATTGGGTGCTTATACTTTAGCAAGGAAATTAGTTCTAAATAATGATAATACTATTTCAAGTACACCGATTACTACTAATCTTGAAGAAAAAAGTGGTAATGAAGTTAATGGCAATGTTAGTTCTAAACGAGTTGATGAAAATGGTAATCACGAGTTAGTTAATTTGAAAAAGCAACCGGCTAATAGTAAATATGTTCTCCATTTCTCTACAAAAAATAATGAGAATTATAATGGTGCTGTTCAGATAAAATTTACTCAAGGCAAAGATAATAATTCAATTATTTTTAATCTGGCTAATGGACAATATCGTGTTTATGGAAATAGCAGTGAATTAACAGGTGCAGCTGCAGATTATTATAAAAATGGATTATATAGCGGGTTAGGTTATCGTAATGATTCTGGATTGAAAGATAAACAAGATTTTACTTTAACCATTTATACTGATAAGGATTCAATTGAATTATTTTTTCCAAATGGGGAAACTTATACAATGGCCCGTTTTTGTGTAAATAATATTCAAGATGTATCTATTTTAAGTCAGGATCCGAATAAGAATAATAAATTTAATATTAGTTTTAATCAGGTAGGACCTGATTTAGTTGGATATGTGGCTAAACCTAATGATTCAAAGGCAAGTTCTGGAAATACTGATAACAATAATATTGACTTTAACAGTAATAATATTGTTACACCTGATAATTATGTAAAGCCAGAAAAGGAACCGAATAATATGGCTGAGATTAAAGGAACTGCTAGTAATAGTCAGTTGATGCATAATGCATATATTTATGATCAAAATGGTAAGAAGATAAGTAATATCATTTTGCAGGCTTATTCGATTTTGAAAACTTACGGTACTAAAATGATTAACGGTAAGAAGTATTTTGTTTTAAGCAATGATCATTATATTGCTGCGGGTAATATTTCTGGTAGCAAACGTAAACTTAGCCATAATGCTTATATTTATAATAAATGTGGTAAACGTAGTGGGAAGCGTGTATTAAAGAAAAATAAAAGAGTTAATACTTATGGTAGTGCTAAAAAAATTAATGGTAAGAAATATTATGCTATTGGCAAAAATAAATTTATAAAAAAAGCTAATTTTCAAATCAAATAATATTAAAAATTAAAAAAACATATAAAAAAATCTCCTAAAAATTATGATTCTAGGAGAATTTTTTTAATTGCTTATGCTTTGGTTAACTTGAGATTGGATATTAAATAGTTGGGTTTCTAAATTACCAGCTTTCAAGGCATTTTGAATCTTGTAATCTAATTCGTCTAATTTATCGTTATAATCCTTAAATTTAGGGGTAACTGCACCATTTTTGGTGATTACATCCAGCTTTTTAACTGCTAAATTACGATGGTCAATTAATTCCTTATCAAGAATGTTTTGTGTTTTCTTACTTTTGACCACGCTTGGAAGCACAGAACTTCCCATATTGGTCTTCATCAATTCTTGTTGTACATCTTTATCGGCACACAATAATTTCATAAATTGCCATGCTGCTCCTGGATTCTTAGCTTTACTAGAAATGGCAAAAAGTGTGGTAGGCATTGGGGTTGATTTAGCAGCTTTTATGCCAGGCATTTTAGTACATCCCCAGCGGAAATTATTATCCCTAGTGATGTAGTAAGGGTATGAAGTATAAGTGCGGTATTGGGCTAATCCCAACGGCATGAAGGCGACTTTTCCTTCATCAAAAAGTTGCGAGGTAACGTTCCGTAAAGCTACATCATTTGTTAAATTTTCGGTTAATGAAAAGGCCATCGTGTGCCTTACTAGAAGTTAATTGCAATTTATTATCATCTTTAGAAAATAATTGGTTCCCGTATGCTAGTTGCGCATCTTGCCAATTATAATTTGACGTTACACCGTAATACTTTTTGCCCGAATTACTATGAGAAACTTTATGACATGTTTGGTAAAATTTTTCCGGTGTCCAATTCTCATTTGGACTACGTAATTTTAGCTTGCTTAATAAGGTTTTGTTCATGACCATTAAAGTTGGATTAGCTTCATAGGGAAGGGCTAATTGTTTCTTTTTATATTGCCCGGCTTCTAACGCGCTATGATAAAACTCATTTGATGAAATCTTGTCTCTGCTCATCATTGGACCTACATTTTTAAATGCACCTTCACTGGCCAGTAAATTAAAATCATGGCTGGGTACGATTACCAAATCTGGCATCTGTTCCTCAATGATTTTTTCACTTAACCAATTGCGATAATCTTCGCGCCGAATCCCGCTTTCATACTTAATAATGGTGTGGGGATGCTCTTTCTTAAACTTCTTAATTGTATAATCAATCATGTGGTAGGGCTTGCCACTTGGGACATCCCAGCTACTGCCAGTGTAAATCCCGATTGTCAAAGTTCGTTCCCTTGTTTGGGTATGTTTAACCCAAAGACCAATTCCGACGGCAAGTAGGATGATAATGATAAAAAGGTAAGTTAGCTTTTTCTTCTTAGTCATCTTTATCACCAAAAGACTCGCTCGTTACGCCAGTTTGAACTGCCCAGATTGCTAATTGTGTTCTATCTCGTAACTGTAATTTATCCAAAATTTTTGAAATGTAGTTACGAACGGTTCCCTCTGATAAGAATAGCTTTGCTGCTATCTCTTTATTTGAAAGGCCAAACCCTACCTGTTGGATAACTTCTCATTCATGTTTTGAGAAATTTTTAGTATCCTTATCATTAACTTGAATAGCGTAATTAGATTGGGCCATTTTGGAAAACAACTTGAATACTTTTTCTGCAATATTGGGGTTGATCATGGCGCCGCCGTGCTCGACAGTATTAATGGCATTGTATAATTCTTTAGTAGAGACACCCTTTAATAAATATCCAGAAGCTCCATACTTTAAGGCACTGAAAATAAAGTCATCATCGTCGAAAGTAGTGAGGACAATTACTTTAATGTCAGGATATTTCTCTTTGACGTATTTAGTACAAACGGTACCATCCATCTTGGGCATTCGAATATCCATTAAAATAATATCTGGCTTTTCTTTTTTGATACTATCTAGAACTTCTTGCCTGTTGGATACGGTAGAAATAACCTTAAAGTTTGGATTAGCATCAAGGATAATTTTTAAAGAATTTCTAATTAATTGTTGATCGTCGGCAATCATAATTTTAATCATTTGTACTACCTTCTTTTGGTATTGCTACTTTTGTAGAAAATCCGTTGTTTCCGTTAAAACTGATTTTCCCATCAATAATGGCAACCCTTTCTTTCATTTGTATTATACCATATCCTGCTTTTATATGAGTTGTACCCATTCCGTTATCCTGAATGAGCAAAATATAATTCTTGTCACTCTTTGTACAAGAAATTTTTACTTCTGTTGCATGACCGTGGCGCAAAGAATTGGTAACCGATTCTTCAATAATTCGAAAAATTACGTCTTCGGTTGTTTTCTCAAAATCTACTTTGCCCCAATGGTAGTTAAAATCAATTTTGATATGAGAAATATCTGAATATTCTTTCAACATCTTCTTTAATGAAGCTTCCAAAGTATAATTATCGAGAGCGCCAGGCCTGATCTGATTTAACGCCTTACGCACATCTTTTAAACCTTGTTTAACTGCAACTTGAATTTGTTTGAGCTGCTTTTTTGTTGCCTTCGGATCAATGTCGATTAATACAAGAGCAGCATCAATTCCTGCTGCAATCCCGGTTAAAGCATGGCCAACAGTGTCATGAATATCGCGGGCAATTCTTTTTCTTTCCCTATTCTGAGCAATGTGACCAGATAGGGCAGCGTAGTTTTTTAATTCGGTGTTAGTTTTGGCGGCTAAAGCTAACTTGTTTTGAATTTTATATTCACGGGCTAGCTGGCTTAATGCAAAGTAAACCAAAATTAGTATAAACAATACTAAATTGAGGGCTGAAATAAAGTTCTTATAGAATATTAACCGTGAACCAACTTTAGCCGGTAAGAAACTTAAATAAGTAGCTAAATTCGGCAGGGCTATTAAGTGGCTTAGTACTGAATAGTCGGTCATAAGGAAGAGTAGCAGTAATAAAAGGCCTATAAGTAGCCAGATGGGATAATCGTGAAAATTATACTGGTTACGATTACTGATGAAAAAGTCAACAAATACCAGTAAAAAGACGCCGTTGTAAGTCATCCTTAATGAGATAAATACTATAATTGCAAGAATGAATTCTAGTAGAAGAATTAAGTTAGGATTCTTTACGTTGATGTGGTGCCGTAAAGTCATGACGACAGCTAAAATTAAAAAACTGATAGAACTTTCCCAGAAAATACTTTGCGGTGAATCAGGGATGTGCTGCAATTTTGCTAGTAACTGGTAGTCTTGCTGCATCCTGATAATGTAATTGGTCGTATAAAGAAACAAAGTGGCATTAAATAGCACAGCAAAAAAGTTAAGCCACAGCATTATTCTTCGTAAAAGGACAAAATGTTTAAATTTAAGCATTATTGCCACCCCACAGCATTATATTTATTAATATTTTTATTTGTAATTAAGAAAACAGGTAGTGTAATTTTCTTAGACACTTTCTTACCATCAATTAATTTGTAGGCTGTTTTAACAGCAGTTTTACCTAAATTGATTGGCGATTGTGCCGCAGTAGCAGTTGCGTTTGGGTTGACCCCAAGCAGCTTCTTCATGTTTTCAGAACCATCTACACCGTAAACAGAAATGTGCCGTTTGATCTTGGCTTCATTGATTGCTGCTAAAGCTCCCACCGCAGCCTGGTCATTTAGCGCCATCACGGTATCAAATTTTTGCCCTGTTTTTAAGTATTTTTCAACTAAAGGCAGGGTGATCTCGGATTGACCGTAAGTATTTATTTTGCCAACGATATGGTAATTATGTGCATTTTTAGCTTGTTTAATAGTGTCGGTAAAACCTTGAATTCTATTGTTGGCCGAAAGGGCAGAGTAATGTTCTAGTAAAAGGATGTTTGCGTGTTTCTTTCTTTTTAACAAATTTTTTGCACACAATTGTCCGGCACGGTAATTATTTGACAGGATTGTACAGTCAATATAGCGGTCAGATTTAGTCTGGGAATCGACGACAACCACTTTAATTCCATTTTGCTTAGCCTTGTGTAGCGCATTTTCAAGTTTTTGGCTGTTACCGTCAACAGGGTTAATAATGATCGCACTAACTCCCTTGTGAATAAAAGAATTAATTTCTTCAACTTGCTTGTTAACATTTAGAGCCGGGTCGCGGTTATAAAGTTTGCCATGATGATTATTAACGTAATTTTCTACTTGTTCATTGATAACAGGATAGAAGCTGTTGTTCATTGTCATATAACTACTACCAATTTTTACTTGTTGCTTTTGTCCAGGACTTAAAATGAAGAAAAGCCAAATTATAAAAATGAAGAAAATTGCAAAAAAGAGTTCCCCACTTAATAATGCGTGATTATGCTGCTGGATGATTTCTTTTTTCAATCTTTTTATATAATTAGATTTCATTGTCAAAATCGTCATGATCCTTTTAGCTAAAAACATATAAATTATAAAATAACTTATTTTCTCCTTTAATTATCGCCAAAAACAAGGGTTCAATCAATATTTTTTATTAAGCGCTTTCAAAAATGTGACATTTGTCATATCACTTTAGTGACATTTAACACTATAAACGCTTACATAGAATGTGATAACTTTAACATGTATTCAAAAAGAAGGGGATGTGGATATGAAATATATAATTTTAGTTTCTCATGGTAGATTTGCTGAAGGATTAAAAACATCATTAGAGATGTTTTCCGGAGACACTTCCAAACGCGTATTTGCTTTATGTTTACATAACGGTAAATCTGCAGATGACTTTAAGGCTAAAGTTGAATCTTTTTTAGATGATCATCAATTTAAAGATGGTGATGAATTTATTGTTTTGTCAGACATTATTGGCGGAAGTCCATTAACTACATTTTTGAATGTCTTTTCAGAGCGTGGCCTTTTAGACAGGTCAGTCGTTCTTGGCGGAATGAACTTCACAATGGCGCTCACGGCTACAGTTTCCTTAGATACGATGGATAAAGAAGCAATAGCCAAAAAGTCATTAAGCGAGGCCAAAGCTGCTTTGCAACAGTACCAGGTTCCTAAAGCTAGCGATAGTGATGATGACGATGATGATATTTAATTTTTAGGAGGTTAAAAAATGACAGTTTCATTAATTAGAGTTGATGATCGTGTTATTCACGGATTGATTACTACCCGTTGGGCAAAAGAACGTCCTTGTGATGGCATTATTGCTGTAAATGATAAGGCGGCTACCAATAAGATTTTAAAGGCAGCTTATAAGTCAGCTGGGGAAGATCAAGGTAAAAAGACTTTTGTTTGGACAACGGATCATTTTAAGAAGGTTCAAAACAAAGTTTTGTCTTCTAAAACCCGTTACTTCTTAATTACTAAGAGTCCACAAGATATGAAGAAGATATTAGTAGATATGAACTTTGTACCTAGTGACCAAAAGGAATTGGTTGTAGGTCCTGGTAATGATCGTCCGGGAGCAATTAAATTAGGTGATAATCAGTCCTTTACTCAAGAAGAAGCAGATGCCTTTGAAGCTATTAGCAAAAAAGGTTACAAGATTCACTTTGCCTTGTTACCTGATAAACAAATTGGCTACTGGGACAAATTTAAAGGTAAGTTTGGCTATTAAATAATAAATTTTCTTGAAATAAAAAAGAGGGAGAAAAATGACTATAAGTTGGTTACAAGCCGCCATCTTAGGTTTGTTTGCATGTTTGTGTTCAAACTCTTGTATGGCTGGCCAAGCTGTTGGTAACTACACAATTGGTCGTCCATTAGTTGGTGGACTTATTTGTGGGATTATTTTAGGTAATATCCCGTTAGGTATTGCCTGTGGTGTTGCTACGCAGTTAGTTTACATAGCTTTGGTAACACCTGGTGGTACTGTTGCTGCCGATGTTCGTGCTATTTCTTATATTGGTATTCCTTTAGCCATGGTTGCTATTACTTCACGTGGCTTAAATCCAATGGGTGCCGATGCAGCTAACATGGCTAAATCACTTGGTACTTTAGTAGGTACTCTTGGTTCAGTTTTGTTCTACGCTGTTGCATTTATGAACTTGATTTGGCAAGCATTTGGTTGGAAAGACATTCAAAATGGCAAATTAAATAGACTTTATGGCGTTAACTTTGGTTGGCCATGGCTCTCACATTTAATCTTCTCATTCTTACCAACAATGTTAATGACCCACTACGGTGCTCAAGCCGTTACTACTTTACGTGATGCTTTACCGATGGATGGTATCCCAATGAAGACTTTGTTTACTGTTGGTGCAATGCTTCCTTGTGTTGGTATCGCAATTCTGCTTCGGCAAATTATTAATAAAGCTGTTGACTTTATTCCATTCTTCGTTGGCTTTACTTTAGCTGCTTCATTACATTTGAATTTAGTTTCAATTACTATCATTTCATTATTATTCGCTGCAATTATGTACGAAATTGAAATTTCTAAAGGTTCTGGCAATAAACCAGAAACAGCTACAGCCTCAGATGATTCTGATGATGACGACGATGAGGAGGACATTTAACGATGGATGCAAAAACAAAGAAAAATAGAATTGGTCATAAGACCTTAAGCAAATCATTTAATCTTTGGTTCTGGGGAGCTTTAACATGTTTCTCACAAGAACACATGCAGACTTTTGGTTATTTGTGTTCAATGTTACCAATCATTGAAAAGTTATATCCTGATGATGTTAGTGATCAACAAGACAAGATTCACGCATATACAGCATTTTTCAATACTAACCCAATGCTTGGTTCGGTTATTGTTGGTATTACCGCAAGTTTGGAAGAGGCTCGCGCTAATGATACGGGTATTGATGGTGAAACCATTAACGACATGCGTGCCGGGTTAATGGGACCAATTGCCGGTATCGGTGATTCATTAATCGATGGTACTTTAATTCCAATTTTGCTTGGCATCGCCTTAGGTATGTCACAAAACGGATCCCCAATTGGTGCGATCTTTTACATTGTTGTTTGGGATCTGCTTGCTTACTTTGGTCAACGTTTCTTATATTTCCGTGGTTATAAGTTAGGTGATAAAGCCGTTGGTTTCTTAGTCGGTAAACAGGGTAAAGCTGTTCGTCGTGCTATTGGAGTTGTCGGTAGTATGGTTGTTGGTGGCGTTCTTGCTACTTGGGTAAATGTAACTACTTCAGTTAAGTTGCGTAACGCTAACGGTCATGTATTCTTGAATTTACAAAAACAGTTGGATACTATTTATCCAGGTTTATTGACAATAATCGTTACCTTGCTTTGCTGGTGGTTGATGGCTAAGAAGCACGTCTCAGCTATTTGGACAATGATCATCTTAATCGGTGTTGCTCTTGTCGGTGTAGTTATTGGCTTCTTCAACCCAGGTTTGAAATACTAATATTAAAAGAGAGGATGATTACGGATGACGATTGAAGAATTAAGAAAAGGGTATATGAATGAGGTTAAATACCAAAAACATATGCTGCGTAACTTACAATATTGGTTTCAACTTTTCTTGACGATTAGTGCCATAGGGGTTGTTTTGATTTATTACTACCATGCAAAAACAACTTGGTTATTTGTCATCGGTATTATCCTTTTTGTCATTGGCGCCTTAGGAATGTTGCTCTTTGGCTATGGTCAATGGCGCGGTAGAAAAAATGTTAACTTAGTTATTGATGATTATCAAAAAAAGATTGATCATATCGATAAAGAAATGAAAAAAGTTAAAAAATAAATCCAATCCTTCTCTAGATAAAATAAAAAAGTACAATTCTGTGGCTTTCAGAATTGTACTTTTTTCTTGCAAAAAAACGTAATATACTGTATAAGTGTGTATAATATGAGTTGAAAAAGGAAGTTGAATAATTATGCCAGCTACATTAGATAACCATAAAAAAAGAAGAATACAGGTGAATTTGGATGCAGATGCACTTGATGATGCGGAACGAATTTTTAAAGAAATGGGGTTATCAAATTCATCAGCCTTTAATATGTTTATTAAAAAGGTTCAAGCAACTAATAATTTACCATTTAATCCTGGGTTAACAAAAAGACAAATTGCTAGTAATAAATTGGCTAAAGCTATTAAAACGCTCCCTGTTGATCGTACAATCAATACTAAAAAAGAATTGAAAGAGTGGGTAGAAAAATACGATGGTTAAACCCAATGATATTATTATTGCAACCATCGGTTTTATTGACATTGATATGTCAAAACAGCGTCCTGTTTTAATTTTGCAAATAATTGGTAAATATTATTATGTTTTTCCAATTACTTCAAAATATAAAAATAAATCTCAATTCATTAAAAAGCATAGGTATTGCAAGATTAAAGATTGGGAAGAAATTGGATTAGTTAAGCCTTCATGGATTGATATAGGGCATTTGGTTAAAATAAATAAAGATAAAGCTTTAAATGAGAATATTAATCCTATAGCTACTCTTAGTACTGATGATATAACCAGATTAGCTGATTTTATTTTGGATAATAATCCGAAAATAAAAATTCAAGAACAATTTCCATATAAAAATAAATAAGGATCAAAAATCATATATCGATTTTTGATCCTTAATTCTTACTTTAAAATTTAGTCTTAACTATGTCATCTTCTGGACGGTGGGCCTGGATTCGTAGTACCTGCCACTCAAATTTATCATCAGGTTCAATTAACTTAATTGCTAATTTCTTATCCTGATAATTGAATTTAAGGTCAACCCTGTTTTCAATCCATTCAACTCTGTTAGGTTCTTTTTCAATGCCAGAAACTATAATTTCTTCGGGGAGTGGATTTCTTAAAAAGACGTATTTTTGGTAATTGGCGTGCCTATTTTCTAAAACGAAGCCATCTTGATCAACAGCAATTTTAGACGGCTTGCCTTCGTTAAATGCATGGCCGAACATGTGCATCCAATTATTGATTATATCAAGCATGTCCGTAGTTGTTTTATCAAACTTGTCATTTTCTGCAACTACAATATTTATTACCGTATTCTTACCATTTTTACGGTTTTCTACCATCGTATTAATGACATTATCGGCTGTTAGTTCAGATCCATTTTTCTCGTTAACTAAAGCAATGGTATATTTCTTACATGCTTTTTTAAAAACGGAATTTTCGTTATTAGTACTAATAGCACGGGCCCCAATATTACGGGCAGTTTTAACTAGGAAATCAGCATCTATGTTCTCAACGCTTTTTAGTTTAAAATTTAAGACGATAGCAAAATCAGGATTCATAATTTAACTCTCCTTATACATATTACTAGTTAAGTTTAACCTAAAAGGTGGAAAATACGAAAGATGAAAATTATTATTGCTCCAGCAAAAAAGATGAAAGTTGACCAAGAATCTTTTCCGGTTCAGTCTAAACCGGAGTTTTTGAATAGAACTAGAATATTAGAGAAATTTCTAAAAAGCCGTAATTATGACCAGCTAAAAGAAATTTGGGATGCAAGCGACCGAGTGGTAAAGGCCAGCTGTTTGCAACTAAAGAATATGAATCTGGATGAGCGGTTAACGCCAGCAATTTTATCTTTTTCTGGTATTCAATACCAATATATGACGCCAGATTTGTTTACCACACCTGCTCTTAAATATATTCAGAAAAATTTGCGGGTACTTTCAGGCTTTTATGGTGTACTTAGGCCTTTTGATGGTGTCTGCCCATACCGACTTGAAATGCGGACTAAAATGGTTGGCTTTAAAGATTATAGTTTATATCATTTTTGGGATAATTTAATTGCTGAATCTTTATTTAAAGAAGATGATACGGTGATTAATTTAGCTTCTAAAGAATATTCGAAGACGGTTACACCATATTTAAATGAAAAGCGCAAAATGATCACCGTTGATTTTCAAGAAAAAAAGCGGGATAAATGGCGTACAATTGCGACTCATGCCAAAATGGCTCGTGGTGAAATGGTACGTTTTATGGCAGAAGAGCAAATAAAAAATCCCGCAGATTTGCAGGACTTCCATGATTTTGAATTTAAATTTGACCCCGATATTAGTTCAGCCACACATTATGTTTTCAGAACTAACTTCGATTTTAAGAAGCGTTAAAACAATGGCTTTAAGAAATCACTGACTGTTTTAGCAGCAATATTCTTATATTTACCAGTAAAGCTATGGTCGGCATTTTTGATTATATCCAATTTACTGTTGTCATAAATCTCATCATATTTTTTTGAATACTTTGGATCAACAACTTGGTCATTACTGCCGGTGATAATCAAAACTTCCTTATTAAAGCGGCGGGAAATATCGTAGATTGGCAAGATCTGGGCGGTTCTTATATAAAAACCGCCTATCTTTTTACCATTAACGGGGATAACAGTAGGAATATGATTAGGATCATAATCTGCTCCTTCTGTGCTGCCTTTCAGTGCGTCATCTTTTAATGAAGCAGCTGGTGCCATTAAAGTTACTTTTTTAATTATATCTGGATAAAGTCCGGCTAACATGGAGGCAACAACACCGCCTTGAGAATGACCGACTAAGAAGATATTACGTACGTGGGGGTCGGTTCTTACGTATGAGAGAACTGCTTTAGCATCTTCGATTTCATTGGGAACGGTCATGTCTTCAATCGCACCATCAGAATCGCCATGACCATTAAAGTCAAAGCGGACGCTGGCTACATTTTCATTACGTAAGTTATCAGCAATCTGCCTTAATAAAGCGGTATTTCTGTTTGCTGTGAAGCCATGCATCAAAATTGCCATATCATATATTTCACCAAAGGGTTCTTCACGGTCTCCTACAAGAGTTAGGCCGTCTCGTTTAATTGTTATCCGTCCCATATTTGTCTTTCTCCTTTAATTGGTCTACTTATCTTATTGTAAACTTTTTTGGGATTAATAAGTAAAGATTCTATGCAAAATAGCTTAAGAAATTGAAAAGATTATTTAGTGAATAGTAAAATAGAATGGTTATTAAAAAAGAGAGGTTTATTTCATGGAAATTGTTTTTGTCCGTCATGGACAAACTGACTTAAATAAAAGCAACTGTATTCAGGGTGCTAGTGTTAATCAAAGTCTGAATGAAGAGGGACGAAAATACGCGGAAAAGGCTGCTAAGAATTTTGATTCAACTAAATTTAATGTAGTTTATTCTAGTCCGCTTAATCGCGCAGTCGAAACTGCCAAAATTTTTACTAAGGGCAAAAAAGATATCATTTTAGATAAACGCCTTATAGAATTTGATTTTGGTGAATGGGATGGTTTGCCTTTAGATGAATTAAAAAGTAAGTATCCAGATGCCGTTGATCCGTGGGGTAAGGTAGCAAAAAGCTACATTAAATATGCACCACACGGTGAAAGTTATGAACATTTAGATCAGCGCTGTGGCGAATTTTTAGATGAAATGGCTAAGAAGTACCCTAATGGTAAAGTTTTGGTAGTCTGCCATGGCCGGCTAATCAGAATGATGGCTGCCCATTATTTAGCTAACGGTGATATGGATCGTTTTGATACGATTGATAATTGTGCTCTAGTTAAATTTTATTATCGCCGTAATACACCGCGTTTGAAATACTATAATAAGGTATTGGCATAAACGTAAAGATATCGCTTTCTGCTCGTGCCATTTTAAATAACGTAACCATAAAAATACTGCTTTTTGTTTTAAAGACTATTTGTGAAATATTACAATAGAAATGCTTACTTAGAAAGAGAGGTCGTTTTATGGAGATAGTTTTTGTTCGTCATGGTCAAACCGATTTAAATAGAAGTGGCTGTATTCAAGGCTCTTCTACTAATGAGATTTTAAATGGCGTAGGTAGAGAAGAAGCAGAAAAAGCAGGTAGTAATTTTAATTCTAAAAAATTCGATGTAATTTATTCAAGCCCGCTTAAGCGTGCACTTGAAACTGCAGAAATTTTTACACATGATCGAAACGATATCATTATAGATAATCGTTTGAAAGAAATTGACTTTGGTGAATGGGATGGTCAGCCTGTAGCCAAAATAGAGAAAAAGTATCCTGACGCCATCGATTCTTGGGGTCAAGTTGGCCAGAGTTATATTAAATACGCTCCTAATGGTGAAACTTTTGAAGAATTGAATCAGCGTTGTGGCCAATTCCTACGTGATATGGTAGATAGATATCCTAATAGTAAAATTTTAGTATTCTGTCATGGCACTTTGATTAGGATGATGGCTGCCCATTATCTAACCAATGGTAATATGAATAACTTTGAAACTATTCGTAATTGCGCTTTGGTAAAATTCAATTATCATAATAGAAGCCCACGAATGGTTTATTACAACAAAGTTTTGTATGAGTTAACAAAAGAATAAGATATAGAAAATGCATGGAGAAATTTTCCCCATGCATTTTTATTATGTAAAACGTATTTTAATAACTTGCGTAATTTGGTAAAACGATAAAGCATGTTTTATAAAATAAGAAATATCAAAAAATAGTAAAACGTATTTTAATAAACTGCGTAATTTGGTAAAGCGATAAAATATAATTTATAATATAAGAAAAAGATGAGTACTAATAGCAAGGAAGTGGCTGTATGTTAATTTCAAGACCACATTACATGAATTTCTTAGAAAAATTTAAAGATAATGAACAAATTAAGGTGATTACAGGTATTCGAAGATCTGGGAAAACTTTTATTATGAAGATGTTCATCGCTAAATTGAAAAAGGAAGATAGAATTGCTCCTAATAATATAATTTCGATTAATTTTGAATCGTTTGCTTTTCGTAAAATTAAGGATGCAGATTCTTTATACCAATATGTTATGGATCATAAGGGCAAAGGCAAACAATATTTATTTTTTGATGAGATTCAACATGTAAATTCGTGGCAGGAAGCTATTAATGCTTTCCGTGTAGATTTAGACTGCGATATTTATATTACAGGCTCTAATGGTTCATTACTTTCGGGAGATTTAGCAACTTTATTGGCTGGCAGGTACGTTGAATTGCACGTTTTTCCTTTATCGTTTAAAGAATACTTTACTTTTCATAAAGGTAGTCCTGAAACAGCGTATAATCTTTTCCTTGATTATGTGAAAGATGGTGGCTTTCCGCTTGTTTCTTTAACTAATGATGAAGATGTCAAGCAATCAATTAAGCAGGGGATTATTGATTCTGTTATCTTACATGATGTCATTATCCGTGGAAATATTCGTGATGAAAGTGCTATTACTAAGATTGTTGATTATTTAATGAGTGAAGTCGGTAATACTATTTCACTCAGAAAAATGGCTAATACAATGAAGTCGAACGGGGATCCAATTTCTATTCCTACTTTGAGTACATATTTATCTTTGTTAGAGCGGGCTTTTATTTTTTATCGTGCTAGAAGATATGATTTGCGCGGACATAAAATTTTAAATTCAAAGGACAAATTTTATATTGTAGATACGGGTTTGCGTAATACTTTTATTAATAAATCTCCCCAAGATAATTTTGGTCATCAGCTTGAAAATATAGTTTATATTGAATTACTTAATCGTGGCTATCAAGTTGATATAGGGCAATATGATGATAAAGAAATTGATTTTGTGGCTAGGAAAGGGAATGAAATCATTTATTATCAGGTTACATTGAGATTGCCCGATGATAGTAAACGGGAAACGGATAATTTACGTTTCATTCCTGATGGTTATAAAAAGGTAGTATTAACACTAAACATGCTTGATCAAGGTATGGTTGATGGTATTCAGGTTAAGTATGTTGTTGATTGGCTGCTTGGTAAATGAGGAAGTACAGTGCAGAATTTTCTTCTCACTGTATTTTTTAAGCTTAATAGTTGACACGGTGTCACTATTAAATTATTATAATTACATAAAGTGACACGGCGTCATAAAAGGAGATGAAAATTAACGATGGTTAAAGCAACTTTTAAAAATTTGCCTAAAGAGAAAAAAGACCGCGTGACTGCTGCCTTGCTCAATGAATTTGGCCATCATACTTTGAAAGATGCACAAGTTGCACGCATTGTGAAAGATGCAGGAATTGCTCGTGGTGCTTTCTATAAGTATTTTAATGACTTAACGGATGCATATTGCTACCTTTTCCGAATTGCAATTAAAGAAATTCATTCGGATATGAGTCCAACAGAAAAATATGATCCGCAGGTATTTTATGATCGTGTGTTAAGTTTTCTTGATAAGACTTCACATAGTAAATATGAGTCGTTGATAAAATTGCACGTGACTCATAATGAAACTGATTTGCCAGCTACTTATAGTAACGCGCAAGGCTTACTTAATATGAGTCCTGAGTTATGGAGTGCCATGGTGCTCAGTCACGAGGTTATCGGGGAAGTTCTTTCTGATCCTGATGATGAAAAGAAAGAATTGCTTCGTTTTAAAAAAAGTCTTGAAATTTTGAAAAAGGGGACAGATTAATGTTTTTAGCAATAAAAGAAATTAAACGGGAAAAGTTGCGTTATGGCTTAATTATTTTAATGATTTTCTTAGTCAGCTACTTAATTTTTATGTTGTCGTCATTGGCCGTTGGTCTGGCTAGCGAAAATACCCAAGCAATCAAATCTTGGAATACTCAAGAAGTAGTTTTAAATAAAAATGCGAATGTGAGCATGAACCAGTCAACTTTGACTAAGACGGATTTGAAAAAGGCTGACATTGGCAATAATGAAGCCTTAGTAGGTGAAAATGCTGTAGTCGCAAAGCATGCGAAGCGGCCATCAGTTTCATCTCAATTCTTAGGTGTTAAGAAAAGTCAATTTATTTATAAGAACTTGGAACTGGTTTCTGGTAAGAAAGCCACTAAGAATAATGAAGTAACTGTTGATCAAGATTTTAAAGTCAAAGGTTATAAGATTGGTGACAAGTTAGAATTAAATGGTTCAAAGAAGAAATATAAGATTGTTGGTTTTGTTAAGAATGCCAAGATCAATATTGCTCCGATCATTTATGGTTCTATGACCACTTGGAAGAAGTTGCGGCAAGGGATGCCAGATGTTCAAGCCTCAGCTATTATTTCCCGCACAAAAGGTTACAAGTATAATCATGAAAATGCCAAGACTTATCCAGTTAAGCAGTTTATCCAAAAATTACCTGGTTATACCGCACAAAATATGACCTTTGAGTTGATGATTGGCTTCTTGTTTGTAATTTCTCTTATTATTATTGCCGTCTTCTTGTATATTTTAACTATGCAAAAGATGCATAACTTTGCCGTAATGCGTGCTCAAGGTATTCCAAGCAAGACCCTAGTTGGTGCAACTATTAATCAATCAATTATCTTGGTTGCAGTCGGTGTAATACTTGGTTTAATCGTTATGTGGATTACCGCAATGCTCCTACCTGCAGCCGTACCAATGAGCTTTACCCCAAGCATTATGATTATTGGTTCAGTTGGAATGTTACTGACAGGTATAATTGGCAGTTTAATCCCAATAAGATCAATCTTGAAAGTCGATCCAGCAAAGGCAATAGGTGAATAAGTATGGCAGTCATTGAATTAAAAGATGTAACAAAAGTTTTCGGAACAGGTTCAGCACAAGTTAAGGCTTTAAAAGACGTTAACTTTCAAGCAAATAAAGGTGAAGTAGTCCTTATTATGGGACCATCTGGTGCTGGTAAAAGTACGTTTTTAACGATTTCTGGTTCTTTACAGAAACCAAGCTCTGGCCTTGTTTCAATTAACGGTAAAGATATTACAAAACTTTCTGCAAAGCAGAGTAACAACTCACGTTTGAATAAAGTTGGTTTTGTTTTACAGGCTTATAATTTAGTACCGTTTTTAAATGTGCAAGAACAATTTCAATTAGTTGATAAGGTTAAAAAGCAAGGTAATCTGAGTAAGGAAGAATTGACCGATTTACTTAAGCAGTTGGGTATTACTGATTTAGTTAAAAAGTATCCAAATGAATTATCTGGTGGTCAGCAACAGCGTGTAGCGATTGCTCGTGCACTGTATGCTAATCCAGAAATACTGCTAGCAGATGAGCCAACGGCTTCCTTAGATAGTAAAAATGTCGAAGAGGTTGGCAAATTGTTTAAGGATCTAGCTAAATCACATGACAAGGCAGTTATGTTGGTTACTCACGATCCGCGGCTAGAACAATATGCAGACCATATCTACAATATGATGGATGGTAAAATGGCTAAAAAGAAATAGTAATTATATTTTATTTTTAGTAAGGTAATAATATATCAAAATTAAAAGTACCAATTCTGTACACTATGGTGGCAGGATTGGTACTTTTTATGTATTGTTAAAAATGATTATATTTAGATTTATTGGTAGTTATAGAGACTAAAAAAGTATTACAGATATAATTCATATGGATAAAACATGTGTATTAAAATTGCTTGAGCAGTATAATCAACTATAATGTTTGTAGTACGATTGTAAACTTTCTAAAAAGGGTTGATTTAAATGTGCAATTCTACAATTAAAGATAAAACTGTATCGACCCGCGTAACTTCTGATATTGATAAACGTGCTAAAGCTAGTTTAGCTAAACAGGGACTTACGATTTCTGAGTATATGCGTCTATCTTTGGTTAAAGCAGCAAATAATGAGGTGCAGTTAGTTAACTTTCTAGATTCACCGGAGGCCTTAAAGGTTAAAAAAGAAGCTGAAAGTGGTGAAGTAACTAATATTGGTTCATTAAAGGATTTTAAAAACTGGATTGATCATCTAAATGCAGATTAAACGAACTAAAATCTTTGAAAGAGAACTAAAAAAGCAGCTCAATTAAATGAGCTGCCATTAATCTAGATATTTTTAAACAATTCAACCAATTCTTTTAAAACTTTTTTTAAGACTTTTAAAAGTTGGGTAGTTTGTTTTAATAACAAATAGATTAGGAGCAATGTTGCTATATGAGGCATTTTATACACCTCCTTCATAGAAGTTGATCGGACTTCTTGAGATAATACACATCAAAAAATGTGTAATCTAATTTTATCATGTTATAATATTAATTGGGAACAATGTATGCTAGCATGAGACATTTAGTCAAAAGATGTGTAGTAACAAAATGATCATTTGCTACGGAAACATACTCTAGGCGGTCATTTGACCGTCTTTTTTATATTTTAATTTACTTGTAGATTCCGAATAAACAAATAAGTAATACTATTGCTTGTTTAAAAAAGCAGCCCATTTAATTGGGCTGCCATATTTGTTACAATTCTTTTAGCAATTCAATTAATGATCTAATAGTTTTTCTAAGGGCTATTAAAAATTTGGTTGCTTACCTTAGTAACAAGTAAATTAGAAGTAATTTCCATAATGTCGCAAAAGCGTGTAGTAGTAAGTTGGTTACTTACTACGTAGCATGCTGTTTGAGTGATCACAGTGATCACTCTTTTTTATGACTTGAAAATTTATATCTCAACAAATTTATAATTCTGTATAAATCAAACTAACATTTTTGTAGTTTTGTAGAATTTAATGTACTTTTCAGCAAAATAGATGCCACACAAAAACCATTCCTTTATTTTAGGAATGGTTTTTATGTATTGTTAAAAATGATTAGATTTATTTTTATAAATCAGGATCCATCTTGAAGCTTAAAGGTGAATCAGCTGTTTGCTTAGTAATTAATTTGGCTGACAAATCTTTAAAAATATCTGTTGCAGTTTTAGCCATTTTGGCGTTCGCTTCATCAACTAAAGCAGTTCTTTTTGTTTTATCTTTTTCATTAGCCAGTTTTTGATCATATTGATAACGTAGGTGCAGCACTTTTTCTTTGGCTTCATCCTGAGCGTTGCCCAAATCAGTACCGTATTTACCCCAATCACGGTCAACTAAGGTGGAAGCTAACTTGAAAATCCAGTAAGCAGAGTTTGGGCTGTAAGTTTCTTTGCCGTTCTTCCACATATTAGGAACTTTCGTACCTTGTGGGTAAAACGGGATATAAACACTTTGAGCTGCAACACCCATAGCGAGCCAATGGGTCATATCCTCACCATTTAATTCCAATAAATGTGATTCTTGAGTAGTTGCGACTGAAATTGGCCGGAAGGCTGGCTGCTCTTTATTTTTCTTATTAGTTAAGTCATACGGTGTGTTTTCATAGTGATTACTTAGAACGGCCTGCGCATCTTGGATGGAGATTGGTTTATCCGGCTTTCTAATAAATGGAAGGTCAAAATTTTGCGGTTCTTGCTTTACCGATGGGGTAAGTAGACGTTGTCCAGACCAAACTCGCGGTGTGTTGTAATGCAAATCACTATCATTATGCGTACCAAAAATTTCTCGCCAAATAAATGTTTTATTTTTAGGCCATAGATGATTCTCATAGACAAAATCTTTTAATCCATTTGTAAACATGAAATTGTCTGAATCATTAAAGTTAATTTCTTGAATGGCTAATTGGTTGGCGGCCACAGCGTATGAGTCATCAGGGATGCGTTGCGCTACCCAATAATGACCAGATCCAATTTCCATGTACCAAGCTTCATCACGGTCAGCAAATAAAATGCCATCTGCTTCAGCTGCACCGTGCTTTTCTATGATTTTACCTAACCTTTGAACGCCATCGCGAGCACTTTTAATGTAAGGTAAAACGACGGTAACCATGGCTTCTTCTAAAATACCGCTTTTAGTATTAAAAGGATCGGCTGCCATAACTCGTTCGTTTGCATAAGCACTCTCAGTCGCACTCATAGCAACGTGGTATTGGTTAATGCCGTCTTCTTCGAAAATACCATACTTATCGGTCCATTCAGGTGTGGAGGAATAAGCGTATTTTTCGTGCGGAAGGTCCATTTCAAACTTATTATCTTTAGATTTAAAGTGATTATTTTTATTATTTGCTTCGTATTTGTTAAATGCTAAATGTTTCGGCCATGCGGTCTTAGCATCTTCATTGCGACCAATGATCACACTGGCGGACAAAGATGCTTTTTTACCAATTAAGATGGAAGTGCATGACGAGCGACCAATCTTTGTATTCATATAATTTCACACTTTCTACACTTGGTTTATAATTATTGTAACTTAAAATTTATATTTAATGAGGTATTAATATGGATAAAGAACCAGAAGATAAAGAAATTCAATTGTCAACCGATTATAAAAATCACAGGATCAACATGAAATTCTCAAAAAATTTAACTGATGATCGTGAACGTGGTTATATTTTATCCGCTGCCTTTTTTTCTTTTTGCGCTGCTCAAGGTTTAAGCAAAAAAGAAGTTATTGAAATGATATCTTCAAATTATGACCAATTCTTGAATGACAAATAGTTGAAGCGGATTCTTAAAAGATAAAAAAGACTGTAAAATTTGTTATTTAATTCTTGCATTTGTCATTTTGACGATATATCATTAATAAGTAGAAAAAATAACATTTACTTGGAGAAGTATATTTATTAGTTTTGATTAAGGATTACCAAAATGGCAAGAAAGAAAGAAATCAGCAAAAGTAAAATTCTAGATGTTGCTTACAGAATGGCAGTTAAAGATGGTATTGAAAGTTTAACTGCTCGTAGTATTGCTAAGGCTGGGCATTTTTCTACACAACCTTTATACCTTGAATTTAAGAGTATGTCTGAATTACGTAATCAAGTTCTTAAGAGAATCTCACATGAATTAAGGACTGATACTTTACAAAAAAAGTACACTGGTAAACCCTTGATTGATTTAGATTTATCTTACATTTATTTTGCTGAAAAGTATGTAAATTTGTTTAAGGCAATGTTCGTTGATGGTAAATTTGGCAGTAAAATTATTTCTGATACTCTGATGGAATTAGGAGTTGAAAAATTTAAGGAGCAATACCCTAATACTGATTACAGTGATGAACGCATTCGTGACATTGTTATTGCTAATTGGATTACCACCGCTGGAATGGCTGCCTTAGTGGTTAATAAAATTGCTAGATTTAGTCAAGAACAGATTATTAATGTATTGAATGCACAAATTCATGATGCGATGCTTAATGATTGGCTTGCTAAATCTAGGGTTAAGGAATCACCTTTATTTGTAAATGAAGATTTACCTTATTAAAAGGAAATTGTAGGCGCCAAAAACGCTAAGAAGTCCTTTGTAAGATATAATTAAAGCAGAAATTGAAATACCAAATTGTGAAAGGTGGGTTTTTATGAAAATCCTTGCATTATCCGGCTCAAATGCCAAAAATTCATTTAATGAAGCATTGCTAAAATTTATTACCAATCATTTTGCTGATAAATATGATTTTAAATTTGCAACCGTTAAAGGGTTACCAATGTTTAAGGAGGGTGTTAAAGCACCAGCTGATATTTTGGCTCTTGGTACAGAGGTTAGCAACGCTGATCTGGTATTGATTGGCTCTCCAGAACAGCAACACTCAGTAACCAGTGCTTTAAGTAGTACGCTTGAATGGTTATCAAGTGCGGTTCACCCGTTCCACAATAAACCAGTTGTTATTGTGACAACCTCACCACTTCCTCAAGGAGCAGCACGTTCACAAACTCGGTTACGTACGATTTTAAGTTCACCGGGCTTCAGTGCAAACGTCTTTAGTGGTGATGAATTTATGATGGGTACAGCGCCAAAACAATTTGATCAAGATGGTAACTTAGTTGATGATGGTACTGTAAAATTCTTAGACCACTTCTTCGACGAAGTTGACAACTGGTACTCAGAAATTTCTAAATAGGAGGGGTCAAGAATGAAAATATTAGCAGTTGTTGGTACAAATGCACCTTTTTCATATAACCGCTTTTTAGCAAAATTCATTGCTAAACGTTATGGCGATAAAGCTGACATTGAAGTAAAAGAAATTGATAAATTAACACCATTTAGTAGAACTGATACGGCTGATGATTCTATTAAACAATGGGTTAAAGATGTTAAGAGTGCTAATGGTATTATCATAACTGTACCTGAATATGATCATGCTATACCTGCTGCTCTTAAGAGTTCACTTGAATGGTTGGGTTCACATGCTGGTCCTAACGTAATGAAGATGAAGCCAGTAGCCGTAGTTGGTACTTCATATGGTACTCAAGGTGCTAGCCGTGCTCAAGAAGATATCCGTGAGATTTTACTTTCACCAGATATGAGTGCAAATGTTTTACCAGGTAACGAAATCTTATTTGGTAATGCAGCAGGCAACTTTGATAAAGAAACCGGCGAATTGACTAATGATGCTTACGTTAAGCAATTAGACGGCGTGATGGACAACTTCTTTAATTTTGTTAAACAAGCAACCAAATAACCTTTGCTAGTTTGTATAGCAGGGAGTAAAATAACCGGATAGGAATACTATCCGGTTATTTTGGTGCATGAAGGGGATGAATAAATGTCTGATCCAGTTGTTTTGCCACTGAAGACAGTCCGTAATCCGCGTGATTTAGGCGGTTATGTTGGCTTTAAAGGTCGTAAGATAAAATCACACCGTTTGCTTAGAACGGGTAAAATTAATGGTTTAAGTAAACATGATGAGCACTTTTTGCTTAATTATGGCGTGAAGAAGATAATCGATTTACGTTCGCCAGCAGAATGCCAAAAGTGTACCGATGAGGAATTGCCCGGCGTTGAGCATTTCGATATCCCAGTTTCAGTTGAGGATAATACTAAGGGTGGCAATAGTAACGTCGCTGCCACTTTTGCAAGGTATCGGCGTGACCAGTATGCCGGCTTTAGGATGATGTGTCATCGTTACCGCTCTCACGTTGAAAAGCCGCATGCTCAACATAGTTTTCATAAAATTTTGGAATTGCTAGCTGATACTAAAGATGGAGCCGTACTCTATCATTGCTCTGAAGGCAAAGATCGTACCGGTGTGGTAACCATGCTTATCTTGTATATTTTGGGTGTGAATATGGAGACAATTCGGCAAGATTATTTGTACTCGAATTATATGCTGAATGATTATCGTGCTGACAGGGATGCTGCTTTTAAGAAAAGTGGAGAAAACATTTATTTTCGTGCCAATATGCGAATCTTGGGTTCGGTCTCCGATGCCTTTTTGGATACTGCGCTAATCACTATTGATGAAGAATTTGGTGGTTTGGATAAGTACATTAGAGAAGAGCTTGATGTCACCCCTGAGTTGCGTGATGCTCTACGTGAATTATATTTAGAAAAATAAAAATGGATAATAAAATGATTAAAGATTTAGCACTTAAACAGGCAGTTGGAAAACACCATGCTTTAGGGACAACAATTACTTTACAAATTTTTGGGACCAAGAAGAATTATATTATTCAAAAGTCGTTTGATTTAATCGATCACTATGAAGATTTGCTCACGGTTAACCGGGATGAATCAGAGGTAATGGATATTAATCATGCGGCAGGAGACCATGCAGTTCAGGTTTCAAGTGGCACCTATGACTTGGTTAAATTAGCCGTAAGAGAAAGCCAAGAAAATTTTGGCTTTAATGCTTTGATCGGTCCGGTAGTTAAGCTTTGGCATATTGGTTTTAAGGGTGCCCACGTTCCAAGTGATGATCAGATTCAGGAAAAGATGATCTTAACTGATCCTTATAATGTTGAATTGAATGACCAAGATCAAGCGGTCTTTTTGACGCAAAAAGGAATGGAGCTTGACCTAGGCGGAATCGCTAAGGGTTGGATTGCCGATCGAATTCGTGACCTGTGGTATGCTCATGGCGTAGATTCCGGGATCATCAATTTAGGTGGCAATATTTTGCTCGTTGGCGATTCACCTAAACGGGTTAATGGTAAATGGATCATCGGTGTTCAAGATCCTAAAGAACCCCGTGGTGATAACCTTACATCTGTTATGGTACCGAAATGTTCTGCTGTTACTAGTGGAACTTATGAAAGGTATTTAGTTGTTGATGGTCATAAATACCATCATATAATTGATCCTAGAACTGGTTATCCGGTTAAAACAGATTTGGCTGGAGTGACGACCTTTACCAAGGATTCAGTTGAAGCAGAAATTGAATGCAAGCGGCTGTTTTTTGCAGGCAAGTCAATCAAAGGTTGGGATAAAAATCCTGACCGGATTGGTGCAGTTTTTGTTTATAATGATGATCGGATTAAATACGATAATTTTAAAAATTAATAGTGAAAAAGGTTTGACGTTTTTTTAAGCGTCAAACCTTTTATTATTGTTTATTTTGTTTTTAAGCAGCTGTTCTACTAATATTAAAGATACTATTAAACATCCCGTTAGAAAGTCCAGGTGTGCTGTAAATGATGAAGCGTAAGAAGGATGAATCGATGGTTTGCTGCATGAACCAAGGATTTTGCAGAGCGTTTAACATTGAAAGGATAATGTAAACGAAGAAATAGCTGGCTACAAAGGACACGATTGCTCCTAAAACACCGTCTAATACATTTCCGAAGCTTTTTGCATGGGGATTTTTAGTTGGAAGCCAGCCCTTAAAAAGTTTAACAACCATTTTACCAACAAAGAAAATGATAAAGAAGGCTAGAAACCTGAACAACATTAAATTGGTACCAGTTGTTAAATTAGTTTGAATATGCTGGCCTGTTATTTGCATATATAGCCAGTTACCGAATGGATTTTGCAGAAAAATTGCAATGATAAAAACTATTGCTGCAAAAATCAAATTGATAATTAACCTGGTAAAGCCAGTTCTATAGCCTTGGTATGTTTCTAAGGCTAAGTAAGCTAAAACAATTAAAGTAACAATCATATTTTTATCTCCTTTGCGCTCTATTATAGCCTATTTTCTGGTCTCTAGCCTTTGACGATTTCGGTAAAATACTTCATAATTGTAGAGATGGTTTAGCTTTACAATAAGCTTTTTTAAGAGTTAAATTTATAGGGTGTGAAACAAGGTTTCACGGGTGAAAAATGAATCCTGAACAATTTGTCCAAGAATTATCAAAATATAATTTTAGATTAACTGACGAACAAAAGAAACAATTTAAACTTTATTTTAAAGATTTGCTTACAGCGAATGAACACGTCAACCTCACGAGAATAACTGAGGAAGATGATGTTTATTTGAAACATTTCTTTGATAGCCTCACTCCATTGCTTACCTTTAAAAAAGTTTTTAAAGAGAATACCACTTTATGTGATGTTGGCTCTGGTGCGGGCTTTCCATCATTACCACTCAAAATTTTGCAACCAACTTTAAGGGTGACAATCGTGGATTCGTTAGCCAAGCGATTAACTTTTTTGAAGAAATTAATCACTGAATTGAATTTCCAAGGTGTGACTTTGGTTCATGGCCGTGCCGAAGATGTTGGCCAAAACAAATTGTACCGCGAGAAGTTTGATATTGTTACGGCTCGTGCAGTTGCTAAAATGCCGGTATTGAGTGAATATTGTTTGCCCCTTGTTAAAAAGGGTGGTTACTTTATTGCGCTTAAGGGTCCGAAAGCTGACGATGAATTAAAGGATAGCCAAAAAGCACTTGCAGTATTAGGCGGTAAAGTCATCTCTTCAAAGACGTTAACTTTACCAGATAGCGATGAGGAACGCACTTTGATTCTTGTCCAAAAAGATAAATTAACACCCAAGAAATATCCACGGCAAGCAGGGACACCACACCGGAAACCAATACATTAATAGGAGGGTCAAATATGTCATTATTTTCTGCTTTTCGACATCATGATGAAATTCCTAAAGATAAACAAATCCAGGACATTGAGTTAGCCAAGATTAAGGCTAATCCTAACCAACCTAGACGAGAATTTTCTGATGCTTCGATTAGAGAATTAGCTTCAACTCTCGATAAAGACGGTTTGCTCCAGCCGATTGTTGTCCGTGAAAAGGACGACGGCTATGAGATTATTGCAGGTGAACGGCGTTATCGTGCCGCTCAACGCCTGGATTGGGAAACGATTCCGGCAATTGTCAATAATATGAGTGATGACCAGGCTGCCTCACTCGCATTAATTGAGAACTTACAAAGAGAAAATTTGAACCCGATTGACGAGGCAGAAGCCTATAATAATTTAATGAAGCTAAACGGTTTGACCCAAGTTAGTTTAGCCAAAAATATTGGTAAATCTCAATCTTACGTAGCTAATAAATTACGGCTTTTAAAGTTGAGCCCGAAAGTGCAAAGTTATCTAGCCAGTGGGCAAATTTCTGCTCGACATGGCCGGGCTCTAGTCGGACTCAGTGAACAAGATCAAGGCCGTGTTTTAGACGAAATTTTAGCTAACAATTTAAACGTTAAAGAAACTGAAGATATAGCCAAAGACGTCGACGGTTATTTCGCTAAAAAAGCAAGCAAAGCTAAGAATAAGGGTAAAACTGAACAAAAAAAGCGTGTGGTTAACCGCATGCCTAAGGATCTAAAGGTTCAAATCAATACGATTAAGCGGGCCGTTAAGTTAGCCAAAGAATCTGGAATTAAAGTAAACGTTGAGGAAAATCATGATCCTAACGATTACGTAATTACTATTGAATTGAAAAGGAAGTAGGAGGTCATGGAAAATATGGTGAGTGTAATTTCGGTTGCTAACCAGAAAGGTGGGGTTGGTAAGACCACAACTACCATTAACTTATCAGCTTCGATTGCCAATCGTGGTTACCGGGTTTTAATTGTTGATATTGACCCGCAAGGTAACGCCACCTCTGGTTTAGGAATTGAAAAATCTTCAATCAAACAAGATATTTATAATGTTTTGATTGATGAAATTCCTTTGAAGGATACAATCCTCCATACTTCAACTAAAAGGCTAGACCTTGTACCAGCCACGATTAACTTATCCGGTGCGGAAACTGAACTAATCAGTATGATGGCACGTGAAACTCGTCTTAAGTCGGCCTTGGATGCTGTTAGCAATGACTATGATTTTATTTTTATTGACTGTCCACCGTCTTTAGGGCAACTTTCTATTAATGCTTTCACAGCATCAGATTCAATTTTAATTCCGGTTCAAAGTGAGTATTATGCTATGGAGGGTCTTAGCCAGCTCTTAAATACTATTCGCTTGGTACAAAAGCACTTTAATAAGGACCTTGGCGTTGAAGGTGTTCTCTTAACGATGCTAGACTCAAGAACTAACTTGGGTGCGGAAGTTGTTAAGGAAGTTCAATCTTATTTTGACAAAAAAGTTTATAAAACAATTATTCCAAGAATCACTAAACTGGCTGAGGCACCGAGTTATGGGCAACCGATTACGGAATATGCTCCCAATTCACGTGGTGCAGAGGTTTACGATGATTTAGCAAAAGAGGTGTTAAAGAATCATGACAAGAGACTCCAAAAATAAAAAAACAAAGAAGAAGGGCGGCTTAGGCCGCGGTATTGAGGCATTATTTGAGGATGAACCCCAAGTTGAGAATAATGATGAAGAAATTCAGGATATTTCTTTAAGTGAGATTCGCCCCAACCCTTATCAACCAAGAAAGAATTTTGATGATAAGAGTTTAAAAGAATTGTCTGATTCTATTAAGGAAAATGGTGTTTTTCAGCCCATTATTATTCGTAAATCGGTTAATGGTTACGAAATTATCGCTGGTGAAAGACGTTTTCGTGCTTCGAAGATGGCCAAAAAGAAGACCATTCCTGCTATTATCCGTAATTTTGATGAGAGTCAAATGATGGAAGTGGCAGTACTAGAAAACTTGCAGCGGGAAGATTTAACCCCGCTTGAAGAAGCACAAGCTTATGAAATGCTGCAAAAGAATTTGGGTTTGACCCAAGAGGAAGTTTCTAAACGGATGGGAAAATCTCGCCCGTACATTGCCAATTATTTGCGTCTGCTTACTTTGCCTAATAAAACCAAGCATCTTTTGCAACACGGTGACCTTTCAATGGGTCAAGCCAGAACGTTACTCGGTCTTAAGGATAAGGATAAGATTGATGAAGTGGCTAAGAAGGTTGTTAAGGAAGGGATGCCTGTTCGTAAAGTTGAGGCATTCATTTCTTCACTTAATGCTAAAAAGCCGCGTAAGAAGACCACTCATAAGTCAGCCTTTATTCGGGCTAGCGAAAGTCAGCTTTCTAATAAGTTTGGTTCTAGTGTTAACATTTCTGAGACTAAGAAGGGGAAAGGTCACCTTTCCATTAATTTCGGCTCAGTTGATGAATTGAATAGAATACTTGATATTTTAGGTGTTGATCTTGATGAATAAAAATGATGCATATGGTTTGGCTGATACTGTGCAAATGAAAAAGCCCCATGTTTGTAAAACAAATGATTGGGAAATCTTACGTGTAGGTGCAGATATTCGACTTAAATGTATGGGTTGTGGTCGCATTGTGATGATGCCGCGTGCTGAGTTTACACATAAGTTAAAGAAGGTTTTGACTAAAGCAAATGATCCGGTAAACGTAAAAAAGAAGTTTTATGTTCCGAAAGATCATATCATTCGGCCAGATTTTGTTTAAAATAAAACTAGGTAACTAAGAATATTAATTAAAAGAAAAAGAGGATAAAAATGTCATTAACTGCTGGGATTGTAGGTTTGCCTAACGTTGGTAAGTCAACTTTGTTCAATGCGATTACAAAAGCTGGTGCTGAGATGGCCAACTATCCATTTGCTACGATTGAACCAAATGTGGGAATGGTTGAAGTACCAGATAAACGTCTTACAAGAATTCAAGAATTAATTCCTGCTAAGAAGATAGTTCACACTACTTTTGAATTTACTGATATTGCCGGATTGGTAAAAGGTGCCTCAAAGGGTGAAGGACTTGGTAACAAGTTCTTGGAAAATATTCGTCAAACAGATGCAATTATTCACGTTGTTCGTGCCTTTGACGACGGTAATATTACTTCTGTTACCGGTAAAGTTGATCCTGAAGAAGATATCAACACCATTAACTTGGAATTAGCCATCTCTGACCTTGATGCTGTTAACCGCCGCATTAATAAGGTTAAAAAGACCGCTCAGCAAAATGATAAAGATGCTAAAGCTGAATACGCAGTTTTGCAAAAAATCAAGCCGGTTTTGGAAGACGGTAAGGCAGTTCGTTCAATCAAGTTTAATAAAGATGAACAAAAGATTGTTAAGGGCTTGTTCCTTTTAACTGCTAAACCTGTTATTTACGTTGCAAATATTGCCGAGGATTCAATGGCTGATCCTGAAAAGGATAAGTACTACCAAATTGTTAAGAAACACGCCGATAGTGAAGGCGCTGAATGTTTAGGTATTTCTGCTGCAGCCGAAGAGGAGATTGCCGGGTTAGACGATAAAGACAAGCAAGAATTTTTGGAAGCAGAAGGTGTTAAGGAGCCTGGCTTGAACCGTTTGATTCGGGCAGCTTACCACATCTTAGGCTTAAGAACTTTCTTTACGGCTGGTGGTCCTGAAACCCGTGCATGGACGTTCCATAAAGGAATGAAGGCCCCACAAGTTGCTGGTATTATTCACTCTGATTTTGAGCGTGGCTTTATTCGTGCCGAAGTAGTTTCATATACAGACTTAGATAAGTATGAAACTATGGCAAAGGTTAAAGAGGCTGGGAAGCTTCGCCTTGAAGGCAAGGATTATGAAGTTCAAGATGGCGACATTATTCAATTTAGATTTAACGTTTAGGGGTTAGAATGGCTGAAGAAAATAAAGATAAAAAGCAAACGGTAGCTGGAAACGCAGAAGATACTTCTAAAATTGACGTTAATAAACAAGAAAAATTAAAGAATAAAGTATCTGCTGAGGATAAGGATGATCAGCTTAAGCATATGGGTCCTGAAGAACTCAGAAGTAAACTGAGTAACAAGAATTCAGATTATGTTTACCGTTTACAAAAAGAGATAGAGTCACAAGGGCATTTAAGTGCTAGCGATGCCAAAGCAAAAGTAGATGCACTTTTAGTAGAAATTATTATTGCCCAACACCGCGGTCAACCTGCTAATGGACTTTACATGCAATCACCTAAATTAAAGGCGGCAGACATGTTAAGCCCGAAAAAGAAGAAGCTGGGCGACATACCGTTTTGGCAAGTTGTAGTTGACAGCGCACTGCTCTATATAGCGATTTTCGTTGGTTTGTACGGCATAATTGGTTTGTTCCAAAATGGGAAGCAAACCTACAACTCACAAATGGGTATCCTCACTTTAATTAGTGTGGGTGCTTTGATGGGAGTATTTATGACTAAGTACAATGATTGGATCGCTCCTGCTGCTTCTGGCAAGAAAGGGAAGACTCCGTGGGCTAAATTGATTCTAGGAATGGTCGGAATATTAGCCGTGTTATTTGTTTGGATTTGGGTACTCTCACTTCCAGGCTTACGTGTTATCAACCCGGTTCTTCCAGGAATGGTTAACCTTGTTATTGCTGTTGTAGCTTATGGTATTCGTTGGTTGTTTAGAAGATATTATCATATTGTCGGGTCTACATTTAATGCCAATCCTCGACGCAAATGATGTGCTTCTTACTAAAAATAGGTATATACTGAATAATCAGTTATTAAAAAAGGGATAAATAGGTGAGAAATCCTATTTATCCTTTTTTAAAGTTTTTATACACATAAAAGACTGTATTGTTATTGTTTAAAAAAAGAAGGAGGTCTAATTTGGTCAATACATTACGCAAATCAATTCGTCAATATAAAAATTTGTCGTTGCTATCACCATTATTTGTTATTGGTGAAGCTTTAATTGAAATGCTGATCCCGTATTTTGTCGGTATTTTGATTGACAAAGGAATAATGAAGGGTAACCTCGCCTATATTAATAAATGGGGAGTTTTGCTTTTAATTGTCACTCTTATTTCTTTATGTTTGGGTGGTAGTGCCAGTTACGTATCCGCACACGCTGCCGCTGGTTTTGCTTCTAATTTACGTAAAGATATGTTCTACAATATCCAAGACTATTCTTTTGAAAACATTGATAAGTTTTCAAGTTCCAGTTTAGTTACTCGTATGACCACGGATGTTAATAACGTTCAGATGGCTTACCAAATGTTGATCAGAATTGCGGTTAGAGCCCCAATGATGTTAATTATTTCTGTAATCATGTCTGTGGTTATTAGTCCGCGTTTATCGATTATCTTTGCCGTAATTGCACCAGTTTTTGCTATTTTGTTAACTTTGATTATTAAGTGGGCATACCCATACTTCCCTAAAGTTTTCAGGGGCTACGATAAAATGAATCAAGTAGTTCGTGAAAATGTTCGTGGGATTCGTGAAGTCAAGACTTACGTGCAAGAAAAACCGCAGGTTAAGAAATTTAAAAAAGCTTCCGGCTTTATTTATAAGTTGTTCGCTGCTGTCCAAAAGATTTTGTCATTAGATGCATTTGTTGTTGTGGCAATTTTGAATATTTCAAACTTAGCAATTTGCTGGTTTGGTGCACATGAAGTTGTTGGTGGAACGTTACAAACGGGTCAACTGATTTCAATGTTTACCTATTCAAACTCAGTTTTATTTAGTTTGAATATTTTAGCTATGATCACCACCCAATTGGTTGTTTCTAGTGCTAGTGGCAGACGTATTGCTGACGTAATTAATGAAAAGCCTACGATTAAGAATCCAAGAAAGCCCCTTAAGCAATTAACTAATGGTGAAGTTGTCTTTGACCACGTTAACTTTAAATATGATCCTGCTGATAAAGACTTAGCCTTAAATGATATTAATTTGGATATTCGGCCAGGTGAAACGATCGGAATAATTGGTAAAACCGGATCATCGAAGTCAACTTTAGTTTCCATGATTCCGCGTCTATATGATGTAACCTCTGGAGCTGTCCGTGTAGCTGGTCACAACGTTAAATCTTATGATCTAAAGACTTTGCGTGACAATGTTGCCATGGTTTTGCAAAATAATGTTTTATTCTCAGGAACAATCAAGGACAATCTGAAGTGGGGCAATGAAAACGCAACTGATGACCAAATTGTGGCAGCTGCTAAAATTGCCCATGCGGATGATTTTATTCGTGAAATGCCTGATCAATATAATACGATGGTTGAACAAGGCGGGAACAATGTTTCTGGTGGACAAAAGCAAAGAATTACCATTGCTCGTGCATTATTGAAGAATCCTAAGATTTTAATTCTTGATGATTCTACCTCCGCTGTTGATACCGATACTGAACGGCAAATTCGCCAAGCTTTGGCACGTGATATGCCTAATACAACGAAGATCATTATTTCTCAACGAATCGTTTCAATTAAAGATGCAAATAGAATTATCGTTATGAATGATGGTAAGATTCAGGATATTGGTACACATGATGAATTGATGAAGCGTAATGATCTTTACAGTTCAATTGCTAAGTTCCAAGAAGAACAGGGAAAGTAGGTGAGCAGTTTGGATAAAGCAGCAAAAACTAAGAATGATAACATGCGAGGTAAGCGTGGAGCCACTCTGTGGCGTCTGCTTAAGCTGGTAAACAGCACTAGTCCATGGATGCTCATCACTTCCATGATTGCGATTGTATTAGCAGCTGGTTCTGCAGTTACTGGTTCACTCTTTATTGAGCGGCTGATTAATGATTATATTATGCCGTTAACTAAGGAAGCGCATCCTAACTATGGTCCACTTCTCACCGCTATTGAGGTAATGTTTGGTATTTATGCCATTGGCTTTATTTCCAACTACTTCTTTACAATGTTAATGGGTGTTTTAGCACAAAAGGTTCAGTACCGTGTTCGTAATGAAATGTTTACCCATATGGAGACATTACCAATTTCATACTTTGATCAAAACGATTATGGCGATATCATGAGTCGTTATACCAACGATATTGATACTTTGATGCAGATGATCTCACAGTCTATCCCGCAATTTATGAATTCCGCATTGAACTTATTCTTCGTCATAATTGCCATGTTTAGTTTAAGTTGGCAACTGACTATTTTCTCAATGATAATTTTTGCATTGTCACTGGGGATTGTCCGTTTCTTAACAACCAGATCAAGCCACTACTTCCAATCTCAACAAAGAGAATTGGGGCAAGTCAATGGTTATAATGAAGAAATGCTCAATGGTTTGAAAGTTATTAAGGTTTTTAGTCATGAACCCGATGCCAAAGCTAATTTTAATAAGTATAATGAAGCTTTGCGTCAAGCCTCTGGTAAAGCCAATACCTACTCCACGATCCTATTCCCAATCATGGGTAATTTAGGTAACTTACTTTATGTTATTATCGCTGTTCTTGGCGGAGCCGTTGCAATTGAAGGTTGGGCACCATTGTCCTTAGGTGTTATTGGGGCCTTTCTCCAATTATCAAAGCAATTTACCCAACCGATTGCTCAAATATCACAACAGTTGAACTCAATTGTTATGGCTTTAGCCGGTGCTAAGAGAATCTTTGACCTAGAAGATGAGCCATCTGAAGTTGATAGTGGTGACATCACTATTTCTAAGAATCAAAGTGTTAAGGGTGCCTGGCACTGGAATGTACCGCAAAAAGATGGTTCAATCAAACAAGTAACGGTTAAGGGGCACATTGTTTTTGACAATGTCAACTTTAGCTATTCACCAGATAAGCAGATCCTGTATAATATTTCACTTGATGCCAAACCTAGAGAGAAGGTAGCTCTAGTTGGTCAAACCGGTGCTGGTAAGACCACTATTTCTAACATGCTTAACCGTTTTTATGAAATTGATTCCGGAACGATCACTTATGATGGTATCCCGATCAATAGGATTAAGAAGGATGACCTGCGGCACTCGCTTTCCATCGTTTTACAGGATACGCACATGTTTACCGGTACCGTTATGGATAATATCCGTTTTGGTAATCCGGAGGCAAGTGATGACGACGTCTACCAGGCGGCTCATTTGTCACACGCTGATGAATTTATCCACCACCTTGATGAAGGTTATCAAACCGTAATCGATGGTGAAGGTGGGGATTTGTCTCAAGGGCAGATGCAATTACTCAGTATCGCGAGAGCAATGATTGCCGATGAACCGGTAATGATTCTCGATGAGGCCACCTCAAGTATTGATACGCAGACTGAGAAGTTGGTTCAGGCAGGTATGGATAACTTGCTTGCTGGTAGAACCAGTTTCGTAATTGCGCACCGTCTATCTACGATTGTTAACTCTGATTTGATTATGGTACTTGACCATGGTCATATTATTGAAAAAGGTAATCATAAACAATTGCTGGCTCAAAGGGGTTATTACTATGAGCTATATACCGGTAAGAAAGAAATTGAGTAAAAATTGTTAATTAACATAATATAGTGAAAAAATATTACTATTTGTGATAGATTTAAGGAGCTGGGTAAAATACCCAACTCCTTTTTTAATAAAAAGACAAAATAAGTCTGTTTTTTAGTTTATTCTTACAAAATTGGTTAAAATATTAGGCGCAAGGTCTGATAAACTATACGCAGACTGATAATAAAGATTAAAATAAACGATTAAAAAATAGGAAGAGAGGGGTTTTCCTCGTGAAAATCTTAGTTGTTGATGACGATAAAGAAATCGTTGAGTTATTAAGTATTTACTTGAAAAATGAAGGTTACGAGCCAATTGCTGCCTATAGTGGTAAAGAAGCTATTACTAAATTAACCACTACACCTGACATTGCGCTCATGATTTTAGACGTGATGATGCCAAATATGAGCGGGATCGATGTAATCAAAGAAGTTAGAAAAGATTCCGATATTCCGATTATCATTGTTTCCGCTAAAACGGGCGATATGGATAAGATTCAAGGTTTAATTACCGGTGCAGACGATTACGTTTCAAAGCCGTTTAATCCGTTAGAAGTGATGGCTCGTGTCCGTTCGCTTTTACGCAGAAGTCAAAAGCAGGTTAAGGATGAAAAGCCGGATGTCTTAGAAGTCGGTCCACTTGTAATTAACCGTGATTCACACGAAGTTAAGACAATTGATGGTAAAAATATTCAATTGACTGCTTTAGAGTTCGGTATTTTATACCTTCTAGCAAGTCACCCTAACCGGGTATTTTCGGCTGATGAAATTTTCGAGCGGGTATGGCAACAAGAATCTGTTGTCTCAGCCAAAACCGTTATGGTGCATGTATCACATTTACGGGATAAAATTCAGAAGGCCACCGGCGGTGAAGATGTTATTCAAACCGTTTGGGGTGTAGGCTATAAAGTTGAGGCTTGATTAAATGAAAAAGAAGCGTGTAAAGTTAACTGCCGCTGAAAAAAGTGAGTTGTTCGCCGAAGGAGTTATAACGGTCGTACTTTTGCTTCTGTTGAATTTGTCAGTTATTATTCTGATTAACCTGACAATTTTGCAAAATAAAAATTTAGTTAATGGGATCTTTTTCTTAAAGAAAACGGTCACTTTTGCTGGTGGCCAGCATATCTGGTCCTGGCAAAATATTTTTATTGTAATGATGGGGATTGGCGATTTAATCGTACTTTATTGGCGTTTAATTCGGCGTTACCACCAAATGCAATTGCGGCACGTTATTTCAGAATTACACTATATTGCAAATGGGCACTTTGATCACCGCATTTCTTTTAAAGTGAAGACCGACCTGCAAAAAGTGATTGATTCCATTAATTCTTTAGTTGATAGTACGGTTAATTCTATTAATGAAGAAAAGGCAATTGAAAAATCTAAGGATGAACTGATCAGCAATGTTTCGCATGATATTCGGACACCATTAACCTCTATTATTGGTTATCTTGGTTTACTTAAGTCAGGCTTGGCTAAGCCGGAAGATGAACAAAAATATGTTAATATTGCGTATACTAAAGCTGAACAAATGAAATCATTGGCGCATGATTTGTTGGAATATACGACTCTGAAATCAACCAAAACTAAACTAAATTTATCGCCTCTGCATATTTATTCGATGCTTGAACAGGTAGCAGCTGGATTTGAATTAGAAGCTGAGAAGAAGGGTATTGGTTTTGTTGTAGAAACTCGTCCTAAAAACTTAACTATTCAAGCAGATCCAGAAAAATTGGGAAGAGTTTATAATAACCTGATTACCAACGCTTTGAAATATGGAGCAGGTGCGACTAAGATTAAGTTGATCGCTAACTTGGTTAACAATGATCAAGTTGAATTACGTGTTGAAAATAATGGTGCTAAAATTCCGGAAGCTTCTTTAAAGAAAATTTTTGAGCGTTTTTACCGGGTAGAAACATCGCGTAATGTCAAAACGGGTGGAACCGGTTTGGGATTATCGATTACAAAGAGTATTATAGATTTACATCACGGTACTATTCGTTGTACATCTAACGATAAGTGGACGAGCTTTATTATTCGTTTACCGTTAGATCCAAAGAAGGCGCAGAACGCTAAGTAGCTGTGTTATAATTTTGACTGAAACAATATTATCTATTCGAGGGGTTTAGCATGAGTATTTCTTTAAATACCTGTATTTTAATTTTAAAAGAGCACCACTTGCTTAAATCAAGTGCTGTTCAAGAAACTGTCGCGACTAAGATGGAATATGTATCTTATGATTCCCGCGACATCCAAACCAATACTTTGTTTTTCTGCAAAGGTAAGGGTTTTAGGCCAACATATTTATCGATGGCTAAGAATAATGGGGCTAATTGTTACGTCGCTGAACAGCCATATCCTGAGGGTAAAGGGATGCACGCTCTGATTGTTCGGAATGTATCTAAAGCAATGGCGCTTTTGTCAGCTGCTTTCTTCCGCTTCCCCCAAGATGACTTGTTCGTTGTGGCTATTACCGGTACTAAGGGTAAAACCACGACGGCGTATTTCTTAAAAGGAATGCTGGATCAAGTTGATGGCGGGCGAACGGCGTTAATTTCTTCAGTTAACGATGTTGTCGGGATGAGACCTGAAGATAGCTTTAAGTCCAGTTTGACCACACCAGAATCCCTGGATTTATTCCGAGATATGCGTCGTGCCGTTGATAATGGTATGACCCATTTGGTAATGGAAGTTTCCAGCCAAGCCTACAAGAAAAACCGGGTCTTTGGTTTAACTTATGATTTAGGTTTCTTCCTAAACATTACACCTGATCATATTGGACCAAATGAACACCCTAACTTTGCGGATTATTTGCACTGTAAGCTGCAACTTTTGGTTAATTCACGTAAGTGTATCATTAATGCTGAAAGTGATCACTTTGATGAAATTTATGCCGCTGCAACAACAACAACTAATCCAGATAGTATTTACCTGTTTGCAAATGAAAGTTTTGAAAATCCAAATCTGAAGCAACCAATCGACTTTAGGTTTGCCTCACAAGAAACTGATATGAAGGAAACTCGTTTCAAGTTATCTTGTGTTAGCGATAAGGTTAAGGACTTAAAGATTAGCGGAGATTACACCCTGCAAATGATCGGTGATTTTAATGAGTCTAACGGAACCGCTGCAATTATTGGTGCCGGCTTAGCTGGTATGAGCCATGATGATTGTGCGAAGGGTATCCGCCACGTCACAATTCCTGGTAGAATGCAAACCGAAATGACTAAGAATCACGGGATGGTCGTTGTTGATTATGCTCACAATAAGGCTTCAATGATGGCTTTAATGAGTTTTATTCGGCGGGAATTTAATGATCCGAAGATTATCGTTGTTGTCGGAGCACCGGGAGATAAGGGTGTTTCTCGGCGTCCAGGCTTTAGTCAAAGTTTAACTGCTTATGCAAATAAGGCTTTCTTAACAACTGATGATCCAGGTTTTGAAGATCCAAAGAGTATTGCTGAAGAAATTGATTCAGGGATTGATCATTCTAAGTGTGACGTTACGATTGAATTAGACCGTAAGAAGGCCATTTACGATGCAATCGCGATGTCCAATAAAGATGATGTCGTCTTAATTTGCGGTAAGGGTGCCGATGCCTTCCAAAAGATTCGTGGCGTTAATACTCCGTATCCATCTGATATTGTCGTTGCCCAACGTGTGATCGATAAGTTAGAAAATCAGAAGGAGCACTTTAAAAAGTAGAAAAAGTGAAAAACAATGAAGCACTTCTTTAGTATTATTGGTGGTATGGGTACCATAGCCACCGAAAGTTATATCCGTTTGATTAATCACCGGGTTAAAATTACGAAGGATCAGGATTATTTAAATTATATCTTGGTTAATGATGCCGAGATTCCCGATAGAACTGCGTATCTGAAAGATCATACTAAACCAAATTTCTATTATGATTTGCGGGATGATGTTTTGGGTCAAGCCAAATTACACCCTGACTTCTTTGTAATGCCGTGTAATACCGCACACTACTTTTATGATGATTTAGCTAAGTTAACGGATATTCCATTTCTACATATGATGCGAATTGCGGTTCATAAGTTTATTGAAGAATATCCAAATGAAAAAAAGATTGGCCTCATTGCAACTGAAGGTTCGATTTACGATCATTTGTATGAAAATGAGATTAAGTCAGTTCATAGAGAAGTTGAATTTGGTGGGCCTGAAATTCAGCCGATGGTAACCAAATTAATTTATTCCGATATTAAGGAAAAAGGTACGGTCGATGGTAAACTTTATCATCAAATCTTACAAAAGATGCATGATGACTATGGTTGTAATGTCATTTTGCTTGGTTGTACAGAATTATCTTTGGCGCAAGAAAAAGCACCGGATCATCCGTATAACGTAATTGATCCACAATCAATTATTGCGGACGTATCAATCGAGCTGTCTTTGAAGATTCGAAATGGTATGGATCCAAAAGAAGCCACACAAAAGTATATGTATAAAAATTAATAAAATCAATTTACTCCAGAAGCAATTTAGCTTCTGGAGTTTTTTTCTTGAAAAAAGATTGACAATTTTAACATTATTCTATAGTGTATTAAGTAAGTAATACAGAGATACAATTATTAAATATTTTTACTTGGAGGTAAAGGGAATGCTTTATGTTTTATATATTGTTTTAGGGGTATTAATTATTTTGTCCGTAAATCTTGCTGTCACTGCTTGTTTAGCATTGAAAGATGTTTACCAACATAAAAACGAAAACAAATTGGGTTTTGCTCAAGCCTTTAGAAAGTATTTTGCAAAGAATAATAACCTGTCACTTAAAATATCTGATTTCTTTAATTAATCCGGTATTGATATTCCAAGAAAGCTGATTACATTGAAAAAGAAAGTAATTTCTGTAGACAACATCACAAAAGAAGTTGCTCTCAGCACGAATAAAACAATTAAAATTTTAAATAATGTGTCGCTTGCTGCTTATGCAAATGAATTTTTAAGTATTGTTGGTCCATCTGGCAGTGGTAAATCGACTTTATTAAAGAGTATGTCTGGATTAATGCAGCCTACTACTGGCAAAGTCACAATTAATGCAATTGATCCGTATCGTTTACGCCCTTCGCAAACAGCTAAAATGCGCAGGCATGAAATTGGTTTTATCTTCCAATCTTATAACTTAGTACCGGCTTTGCCCGTTTTTGAAAATATCGTACTTCCTTTACGTTTATCTGGACAGAAAATTGATAGGCAAGCAGTTGTTCAATTAATGGATAAGATGAACTTTGCTGCCGATTTGAATAGTTTTGTTGCAAATTTATCAGGTGGGGAAAAGCAGAAAGTTGCGATTGCCCGTGTGCTGTTAACAAAGGCTAAGATTATTTTTGCTGATGAGCCGACCGGTGCTGTTGATTCTGCTTCTAAAGAAATTATTTTTAACTTGCTGCGCTCGCTTGTAGATCAAGGAGCCTGCGTTATCATGGTTACCCATGATATTGAATTAGCAACAAAAACGGATCGAACGCTAACCTTAAAAGATGGGAAGATTGAACAAATTTTTACCAAACCCAAAGCTGAAGATTTGCTAGCTTCTATTGAGAAGGGGTGAGCAGCTTGTTTAAGTTAATGTTATGGCAATTCAGGTATTCGTGGAGAAAGTGGGTAGGCACGTTATTTGTCTTTACTGCGGCAGGAGTTGCTTTAGGCTTTACTTTCATTGGCCTTTTTTCTGCTATCAATATTTATATGGGTAATGGTGGACCAAGTGCAGGCATAATTTTTACTATGCCAGGTAGTTTCGGTGTGATCACTATTATTTTGATTATTAATGGTGTTACCCGCTTATTAATCAATAGTTTTAGTAAAGATTACCGTTTATGGGGAGTGCTTGGAGCTAATCCTAACCAGCTTTCTATGCTTGTTAGTGGACAAATGACCTTGCTTAGTTTAATTGGTGCTATATTTGGTTACTTTTTATCATATCCAATAGTAAGTTCTTTTTATTCATGGATGCTTACGACTCCTGGGTCAAATGGTATGCCAGCTATTCCTATGCATTTATCACTGCAATCATTTATGTTAACCATTTTATTTGTTGGAGTTCTCACTGCCATAGCGAGTTTTTTTGATTCTAGAAGAATATTTGTAAAAAAGCAAAAACATTTTTTCAAATTCAAAAAACTAAGGGGATCTGGTATGTCCCCTATAAGGTATTTGTTCAGTTTTGCTAGTTTAGCTGGTTTAATTTATTTATATAGCATATTCTTTCAAAAGCCCTTGAAAGCTCAAAAAATATTTTCTAGTAAAGGTCTTCCTTTAGTTGACACTTATACTAAAGCTTTTCTATTGTATACTATTGTAGCAATTGTAACTTTTAGTTTATTGGCCCCATTGTTTTTGCCATTCATTATCCGTTTATTATTTAAATTTGTGCCACATAATTGGTTAAAAACTTTTACTACTGCTTATTACAATGTTTTAAGTAAAAAAGATTTTTTAAATTCTGTAGTAGTGCCTTTGTTTACTTTCTCTTTCTTTGCATCTTATTTCACTTATATGACACTTGATCTGGAAAGTGTTAATGTTAAAGCACGATTAGCAGGGATTATGGGAACAGCTATTTTCATGTTTGGGGAACCGTTCCTGGTAATATTTGCTAACATAATCTCAATAACGATAATTTCAAGTCCACAACGTAACGAAAGTGTAGGTCAACTACAATTATTAGGTTTCTCTTTTACTGATCTTTTGGGTGAGAAAAGTTTGGAAGCCATGTTGTATGCAGGAGTTATTTTTGTATCTGGTGTGATTAATAATGCATTCTTATTTTCTACAATTATCAAAGCAGCACAAAATACTGCTGTTACCGCAAAAAGCAATTGGCTGTCAATTACTTATTGGCCAATGATTGCAGGAATTACTGCCTTTCTATTTATTGTGATAATAGATATTGCGCATATTTATCGTGTAAGTACAGAAAATGAGATACCTGAAGTAGCAGAATAATTTAAAAAAATAATGGTTAAAATTAAGCTATATGATAAAATACAAAAAGAAGTACTGTGAATAACAGAACTTCCCATGTAGAGCTGTAAAAGATGGTGGCATGATAATAATTACTAAAAAATAACCGTTAGCCAGCCTAAGCTAAGACGGTTATTTTTGTTATACAATGAATGATTTGGTTATAAATACTATCTAAAAATTATTTGTTCATGCTATAATATAAAAAGAAATCCTGTGAATAACAGAACTTCTCATGTAGAGCCGTAAAAGACGGTGGCTAAACATTAATTATTTTAAATAATCGCTAGCTCTGCCAAGCTAAGGCGATTATTTTTTTGTTGATTTTTTAATCAACTCAACAATTAATGCTATTATTTCGATCACTAGTGCGATCAAATTAATCACAAAAGTACCAAAAATTAGCATTAATTGTAACGCACCCCAAATGGATACTAAGCTACTCCTTCATTTAAGAATATGGAGTAGCGCGAATAGTTTTTTAACCATAAGCACCACCTCCATTTTTAAGAGATAGCCACCGCCTTAACTTCTCTACGAAATATAATTATACAGGAAACATTATTTAAATTCACCGTAAATATAGTTAATAGAAATGAGTTGTTCAGATGTAGAGCAACTCATTTTGCATGCTTTTGAATAGATTTGAATATTTATGAATGAAAATGATTGATTTTGAAGGTGAAACCGAATACAATATATTTCGAGGTGAAAAATGATGCTGACGCAAAAACGACGGAATCTTATTGAACGCTATGTTAATCAGCATGAATTATGTCGTGTTAACGAGCTTTGCAAGTTAACCTCTACTTCAGAATCGACCATCCGACGTGATTTGATTCAAATGGAGAACCAAGGGTTAATTAAACGGGTTCATGGTGGTGCGCAGTCAGTTAAGAATTTTTCCCGCGATGTATCGCAACACATTCGTTTCAATATAAATCATGATGCAAAAATTGCAATTGCACGTTATGCTGTTCAAAAGTTTGTTCATGCAGGTGATTATATTTTTATTGATGCGGGAACCACAACCTATGAAATGGTTCCTTTCATCACGAAAATCCCGCACGTGACAATTATTACCAATGGGATTGAAACCGCCTTGTGCAGTTTAAATCATGGTATCGAAACGTTATTGATCGGTGGTAAAGTTAAAGATGATACGCATGCTGCTGTTGGACAATCTGCCCTTGAGCAAATTAAGGCAATGAATTTTGCTGCCAGTTTTGTCGGGGTCAATGGGATTGATTATAATGGTAATCTAACCACGCCCGATCCAGAAGAGGCAGCAATAAAGAAAGCTGAGATTACGCAAGCGGGTCATGCCTACGTTTTGGCAGATACTTCCAAAATAGGTGAGCGCAACTTTGCTGTATTTGATAACATTAAGGATGTCGTTGTTGTTACTAATCGACTTAATTTAAGTCAAAAAAAGGCACTACCTGCCAAAGTCAATTTAGAGGAGGTACAGGAATGATATATACAGTCACTGTTAACCCAGCACTTGATTATGTTCTTCAATTAGAAAAAGTCGACCGCGGGGAAGTTAACAGAACTAATAATTATTCATTTTTAGCTGGTGGTAAAGGAATTAATGTTTCCCAAATCCTTAATCAGTTAGGCATTGACAACACTGCTTGGGGCTTTGTTGGCGGCTTTACTGGTAAAGAATTGGTTCGGCAATTGAACCAGAAGAGAATTGTTAACGATTTTGTTACTATTTCTGATGTTACCCGGGTTAATGTTAAGATTCATGCCCAAAAGGAAACGGAACTTAACGCATCTGGCCCGAAGATTACTAACCAGGAAATCGTGGCTTTTAAGGATCGGTTAAACGATCTAAAGAAGGGCGATATTGTTGTAATGAGCGGTTCTCTTACCCCAGGTCTTCCAGCAGACTTTTACCAACAACTTTTGCCAACAATTAAGGATGCTGGTGCAGAATTTATCGTTGATACTACTGGTCAGGCTCTTCTTGATACTTTGTCATATAAGCCATTGGTAATTAAACCGAATCACCATGAACTGGCTGATCTGTTTAATACCACCTTTGATTCGAGCGACGTAATGCTTGAATATGCCCAAAAACTTTTGAAGAAGGGTGCACAAAACGTAATGGTTTCTATGGCGGGAGACGGTGGCTATCTCTTAACTAAGGACCACGTTTACCACGCTAGAGGTGCTGTTGGTACTGCAGTTAACTCAGTTGGTGCCGGAGATTCAATGATTGCTGGCTTTGTTGGCACTTACTTCAAGACCCAAGATCCTAAGGAAAGCTTTAGAATCGGAATGGCTTGTGGTGCCGCAACTGCCTTCACTAAAGATATAGCTGTTAAGAGTCAAATCGACGCAGTTTTACCACAAATTAAAGTAGAACAAATTTCTTAAAAGATAGCAGAAAGGAAAAAGGAATGAGAATCAAAGATATTTTGGACACCGAGTCCATGATCATGAATCTCAAGGCGACAAATAAAGAAGATGCCATTAAAGAAATGGCTGACCTTGAGGTTAAAACCGGGATTGTCAACAATGAAGATGAATTCATCAAGTCAATCTGGTCCCGTGAAAAAGAATCAACTACCGGTATTGGTGGCGGGATTGCAATGCCCCATGCCCGTAACAAGTCAATTAATAAGGCACGAGTACTTTTCGCCAAGAGTGAAAAGGGTATTGATTATAATGCTTTAGATAAGAAGCCTGTTCACTTATTCTTCATGATTACTGCTCCAGCAGGAGCTGATAATACTCACCTTGAAGCTTTGGCTAAGTTATCTGGTTTATTAATTAACCCAGATTTAGTAGAAAAGCTTAAGGGTGCTAAGACTCCTAAAGAAGTTATTGACCTCTTTGAGGATGCCGAAGCTAAGAAAGATGCTGAGGATAAAGCTGCAGCTGCCAAGAAGAAGGCTGCAGCTAAAAATACGAGCAAGTCTGAGACGAAGAAGCCTTTAATTGTTGGTGTTACTGCATGTATTAACGGTATTGCCCACACTTATATGGCTCAAGAAGCTTTGATTAAGGCTGGTAAGAAGAAGGGTATCGACGTTAGAATCGAAACTAACGGTTCTGAAGGTGTTAAGGATAAAGTTAACCCCAGAAGAAATTAAGCGTGCTAAGGGTGTCATTATTGCATCGGAGAAGAAAGTTGATATGGCTCGTTTTGATGGTAAGCCTTTGACTAACCACCCAGTTATCGACGGAATTAATAAGCCTGACCAACTGATTGATATCATTATGAATGGGAAAGCAGGAATTTATCATTCTGATGCTTCAGAATCTTCTGCTTCTGGTTCAAGTCAAGAATCTAAGCCCGGCGTATGGAGTTCCATCTACAGGAACTTAATGAACGGTATTTCGCACATGTTGCCATTTGTTATCGGTGGTGGTATCTTAATGGCTCTCTCCTTCATCGTAGAGAACTATGCCGGTGGTCCAAAGTCTCCTGCATTTATTTTCTTAAATAATGCAGGTAATATGGCCTTTGCATTCATGGTTCCAATTCTTTCTGCTTATATTGCTGAATCAATTGGAGACTTGCCGGCCTTAATGCCCGGCTTTGTTGGTGGTTTCATGGCTACCGTTTATACCGGTGCTTACGGTGGTGCCTATACCGCTAATGTAATGGCCAATGCTAAGTCTCCAGCTGGATTCTTAGGTGGTCTTGCATCTGGGTTCATTGCTGGTTACTTAGTGGTTGGCTTGAAGAAACTCTTTAGTAAGATGCCTAAATCAGTTGAAGGCATGAGGCCAATGCTGATTTACCCAATTCTAGGGCTGCTCCTAATTGCCGCTATTATGTACTACATTGTTAACCCAATCTTTAGCGGGATTAACTTTGCAATTACTAACTTCCTGAACAACTTAGGTACTGGTAACTTAGTAGTGCTAACTGCTATCCTGGCCGGAATGATGTCAATCGATATGGGTGGGCCTTTCAACAAGGCTGCTTACGTCTTCGCATCTGGTGCCTTTGCTAACGATCCGCACTCAACCACTGCCGCTATTATGATGGCTGCTGTTATGGTTGGTGGTATGGTTCCACCATTTGCTACAGCTATTGCTACTGCCTTCTTTAAGAATAAGTTTACTCAAAAGGAACGTCGTGCCGGTGTTTCTAACTGGGTACTTGGCTTCTCCTTCATTACTGAAGGTGCCATTCCGTTTGCCGCAGGTGACCCAGGACACGTAATTCCGTCATGTATCATCGGTTCAGCTATCGGTGGTGCACTTGTAGGTCTCTGGCACATTGCCGTACCTGCACCTCATGGTGGTTTATGGGTATCTCCACTTGCTAACCATATCTGGCTATACTTCTTAGCCACGATTGTTGGCTCGATTGTCGCTGGTTTAATCTTAGGATTCTGGCGGAAACCGGTAAAAAACGATAAGTAAAAATAAATAATTATCAATTATGCGTCACCCAAAGGTGGCGCATTTTTTAGTGTATAATAGTTAGTAATTATCTTTATTAACAAGAAGTTAGAAATTTAATGTAAGGAGATGTAAATTAAACATGAAAAAACTTACTAGATTAAAAAAAATACTTACTTTTGCAGGTATAATTGGGGCACTTGTTTTAGTGTTATCTGCATGTTCACAACAACCAAAAAAGAGTTCTAAAATTTCCATTGTCACTACAACCAATATTTATGCTGATATTGCACAAAATGTAGTTGGCAAGTACGGTAAAGCCACGGCACTTATCAAGAGCGGTTCGATGGATCCGCATGATTTTGAACCTAAGACTAGCGACGCTAAGCTTTTATCAGGAGCTAATATCGTTGTTGCCAACGGTTTAGGTTATGATAGCTGGATGAATAATTTGTCTTCATCAGTTGATAAAAAGCCGCTTTTAGTCGGTGAAGACCTGATGGGACTTAAAAAGGGCGATAACCCGCACATATGGTACAACCTGCACATGCCAACCAAGTACGTTAATTATTTAGTCAAGCGTCTTTCAAAGATCGATAAAAGGCATGCGGCTTATTACCGTGCAAATGGTAAGAACTACTTGAAGAAGATTGATAAAATTAAGAAGATTACTGCTGGTATCGACGGCCGGAATAAAAAGCCGGTTTATGTCAGTGAACCTGTCTTTGACTATGCCTTAAAGTCTGTTCATTTTAAGGTTGGCGACAAGAACTTTGAGCAGGCTATTCAAAATAACACCGATCCAAGTCCTGCGATGGTGCAGACTATGACGGAAAACATTAAGAAACGCAAAATTGCCTTCTTTGTTAATAACTCACAGGTTTCGAGTTCAACTGTAAATAACTTTATTAGACAGGCTAAGGCCAAAAATATTCCAGTAGTTTCTGTTCGAGAAATCATTCCTAACAATACGACCTACTTAAACTGGATGACAAATAATTATCACAAATTAGCTAGAGTAGCTAAGAAATAAAAAAATATTATGATATTAAAATAAAAGGTGGTGCAAATTTGGAAGATATTTTAGAAGTAAAAGATCTTGCAATGAGATTTGATAAAAAAACAGTTTTTAAAAATGTAAATTTTAAACTGAAGAAGGGTTCCATGACTGCACTTTTGGGACCGAATGGAACAGGGAAGACGACATTAATTAATATTTTGATGAAGCTTCTTGTTCCTAGTAACGGCAGTTTTAAATTTAGTGCTGATGTTTCTTTAGGTTATGTGCCGCAATTTAGAAACATCGACGCAGAATATCCGTTATCAATTGAAGCATTCGTTGGTTTGAATGCTCCTGTAATTAAGACAGATAAAACTAAAAAAGCAATCAAGCGCCAGTTAGAAGAAACCCATTTGCTTGGCATTAAGGATACAAGGATGGGTGAAGCCTCTGGTGGTCAGAAACAGCGTGCTTATTTGGCACAGGCTTTGCTTGATAATCCAGATATGATTATTTTGGATGAAGCTACAGCTAGTTTGGATCCAACTGCAAAGGAAGAATTAATGGGTTTAATTAAACACCTAAACCAGAAGCATAAGATAACGGTGCTCTTTGTTACGCACGATGTGCCACTTGCAAAGAAGTATATGAAAGATTATCTTTATTTGAATCACGGAACGATTCAACAAGGTAAAATGGATGAATTTAAGGGGGATTATGAATAATGTTTGCATACGGATTTATGCGTAATGCCTTCTTAGCCAGTACCTTTATTGCAATTACTTGTGGTGCGGTTGGTGTTTACGTTGTAGCACGTAACTTTAGTTTTTTAGCTCATACTTTGTCAGAAATTGGCTTTGCTGGTGCCGCTTTTGCGGTCTGGTTAGGAATTGCTCCTCTGTGGGGGATGCTGATCTTCACACTGTTGGGCTCAATTAGTGTTGGTGAGCTTTCGATGCATAGTGACCAGAAAGAATCGGCGATCAGTGCGATTTCTGCCCTGTTTATTGGGTTAGGTGTATTGTTCCTGGCAATTTCTGGAGCCAATAGTAATTACGCAACCAATATCCTGTTCGGCAGTATTATCGGTGTTGATAAGCAGGGCGTCATTCATTTAGTTGTCTTATCGATCATTGTTTTGCTTTTGATTTTTGCTATTCAAAGACCATTAAACTTTGATTCCTTTGACCACATCGGTGCCTTGGCTCATGGTGTTAAGAGTGGTTTAGTTGGGGTTATCTTCTTGATTGCCTTGGCTATGTCTGTTTCAATCGGTGCCCAAATTGTTGGTTCACTGCTTGTCTTTATTTTACTTACCTTACCACCAGCAACTGCATGTTACATTGGCCGCACAATCCCAACAATGATTGCCTGGTCGGTGTTCTTCGCGCTAATTGGTGTTTGGGCCGGCCTTTATTTAGGCTTTATCACCAACTTGCCGGTAACGTTCTTTATTGCCGTAATCGAAGTAGCAATTTACTTAATTACTTATTTTGTTCACGTAGTAAGACATAATTTATAGTTAATAAAAATTTGGAATAGGTCTTAAATGGTCTATTCCTTTTTGCTTGTGAAAAATCGTATAATACAAAATACTGTTATTTAAATACTTTAGGTCTATTTTCACTAACTTTTGAAAACACTTTCAGTTATAATGTGGTTAAACATAAATTTTGGATAAAGGGGATTTTTAAATTGACAACTTATTATAATGGATTTCCGCAAAGTGATCGCAATGAAACCATTCATATGGTAAACGTAGATGAACTTGAAGAGCGGGCTAAGAAAGTTATGCCAGAAGGAGCTTATTATTACATCGCTTCTGGTGCCGAAAATGAGTGGACATGGCGGAATAATATTGCGTCATTTAATCATTTTCAGATTGTGCCCCGCGCCTTAACCAATATGGATAATCCACAGACAGATACTGAATTTATGGGGATGAAATTAAAGACGCCAATCATGATTTCACCGATTGCCTGTCACGGGATTGCCCATAAGGATGCGGAAGTGGCAACTCAAGAGGGGGGCTGCCGCAGCTGGTGCACTCTTCTCATCAAGTACTTATGCTAATAAGAGTGTTGAAGACATTGCCAGTGCTGCTCCTAATGCACCACGTTTCTTTCAGCTTTATTTAAGTAAAAATTGGGACTTCAATAAGATGGTCTTTGATGCGGTTAAAAAGGCTGGTTATAAGGGTATTTTCTTAACAGTTGATGCTCTGGTATCTGGTTACCGTGAAGCTAACCTGCGGACTAAGTTTGCATACCCGGTTCCACTTGATTTCTTTACCCGTTACCAAGGCGCTAAAGGTGAAGGTCAGACTGTTGCCCAAATGTATGCGGCATCTGCACAAAAGATTGGCCCTAAGGATGTACAACGAATTAAGAAAATGTCTGGCTTACCTGTCTTTGTTAAGGGAGTTATGTGTGCTGAAGATGCATTTAAGGCTATTGGTGCCGGTGCTGACGGTATTTATGTAACTAACCACGGTGGCCGTGAGGTTGATAGTGGCCCAGCTACCATTGATATGTTGCCAAGCATTGCTAAGGCAGTTAACCACCGTGTACCAATCGTCTTTGATTCTGGTGTTCGTCGTGGTTCACACGTATTTAAGGCTTTGGCACCTGGTGCTGATATGGTTGGAATTGGCCGTCCATACCTTTATGGTTTAGCGCTTGGTGGTGCTAAAGGTGTTAAGTCCGTCATTGATCAATTGGATATGGAATTAAAGATTGATATGCAATTGACGGGATGCAAGACAATTGAAGATGTTAAGCATGCTAAGATTGAACATATTAATTATGCGGCTGATAATTTGAAGTCCAATACAGATCCATCAAGATTTAAGGGTTATCCTGTAACTAAAGATAATCAAATTAAGGAAGACAAGAGTTCTGATGCAGTATCAGGAGCTTCTCAAGCTTAATTACTGATAAAGATAGAGAGGATTGTGACTCATTAGGTGAGACGCAATCCTCTTTTTGTTTAAAAATTTATCTTGATCAATATTAGTTTATCTTGATCATTTAAGCTAAAATGATCAAGAAAAAGTTGAATTTTGTTTTCTCAAAACTTAATAGTAGTTTAACTATTATGAAGTGTTTTTTATTTGTTGAGGGGGTGCTACTGCAACTAGGTATGCTTTTAAATATGAAAATATTTTAGGCGTTATTTGTAGCGTAAACTTAATAGTTATTGCTATGATAGGATTCTTTAATTTATTTAATTGGTTTGAACCAATTATTTATACAAGTTATCATTTACATTATTGGAAACAGGTTTTACTACTGTTATGTAACAAATAAATTGAAAAATATATTCCAATGATGTAGAGGATGTAAAGTATGTTAGGTAAAAATAATTTCAAAGAACGTTTAAAGAAGATGGAGTTGCAGGCTAAAAAAGACCGCTTCTCTATTCGTAAATTAACGATCGGCGCAGCTTCAGTGCTGCTTGGCTTTAGTTTTATGGGGCTTAATGCGCAGTCAGCTAAGGCTGAAACCGTTAACCCCGTAAAGCAGGACCAAGAAACATTAAATGCACAGTCAGACTCTGAAAATAAAGTGGCTCTTTGTCAAATCCTGTTGATAGAGAGTAAATGAATAGAATCAGGCAGTCAT
>ENA-UOOK01000305-UOOK01000305.1-fermentation-metagenome-genome-assembly--contig:-NODE-305-length-63231-cov-4.954508_pt1 | contig 63231 bp, 48 predicted proteins | sample MGYA00245777_ERZ724023 | MGnify/ENA primary metagenome ERZ724023 (study PRJEB28704, sample SAMN03018312) | fermentation metagenome | biome: anthropogenic terrestrial biome; feature: soil; material... | reverse complement strand
CGCTTAGCTATTGCTCAGCAACCCGCTCAGCCGATTTTTACGACTGCTTGCCAACTGCTTGCCAGTCTTTACAACCGCTTCACCATTGTTTCACGCGGTGCTGAGCACCGCAGTTTCACATCGGATGTGCCATCCGATCGCACCCAGGCTTTTTATTTTGAAGGAGGACGATTTTCCTTGTTAAGATATCTAAGGTCACATGTGAAGGCGATAATGATAGCAGTAATACTTTTGTTCGTGCTTTCCTGTTTCGCAGGATATGGACTGTATGCCAGATCCGGCAGAAGCGCTGACGGTTCGAAAGACTATGCTGTTGCGAAAATAGACGGGAAAGACGTCATGCGTTCTGACATTGAAAAAGGAACGATGCAGCTTGCTGAACAGCTTGGTTCTGACAGAGAAGTAACGTCTGCAGACATCCCGTTTATGAGAAAGGCGATCCTCGACAGTACGGCGATAGAAGCCGAGCTTGAAAAGGAGATCAAAAGCCGCAAAATCGATGTGACCGGGGACGAGATCGAGGAAGCCTACAAAAACATAATGGACAGTTATCCCACCAGAGAAGAGTTCAAGGCTTTTATGGAACGTTCGGGTATCACCGAGAAGCAGATAAAGGACGACTTAAAAAAACAGATCTCGCAGAAGAAAGTCATGGATGCCCTTTCGGCTGAGATAAGTGTCCCTGACGACGAAGCCCGCAAGTTCTATGACTCTGCAAAGACATTTATGTACAAGCAGCCTGCAGGCTTCAAAGTAAACCTCGCCACCTTCAGGAGCAACGAAGCTGCCGAGGCTGCGCAGAAGTCCCTTGAAGGGGGAGAGGGCTGGGATAAGGTAATGGAATCACACAAGTCCGACATAATGTCTTCGACTCCTTACGACAAGCCGGTGCTGATAACTGAGCAGATGATGGTCGATTCACTTGCGGCTCTCAAGGCCCTTCCTTTCAACAAGGTCTCTCCTGTTATGCCGGTGACCAGCAGTGATTCTTATCTTGCTATCAAGAGGAGCAAAGAGGCTGAGAAGCAGCTGAGCTACGAAGAAGTCAGTGCAGATGTCGTTGCCATGATAAGGAGCCAGAAGGCACAGGAAAAGCAGCAGCAGTTCTACGAAGAACTTCTCAAGAGGGCTAAGGTAAAGGTCCTTGATCCGGAGATCTTCCCCGCGACTGCGTCAGCTGATGTTGATCCTGAGGCGAAATCTGAAGATAAGCAGTAACAGCGCTGTCAAAGGTATTGACAAAGCCGGTAAGGAGAAATAAAATAGCCCCTGTTGGTGAGGTGGCCGAGCTAGGCTGAAGGCGCTCGCCTGCTAAGCGGGTAGGGTGGCCAAAACCGCCCTCCAGGGTTCAAATCCCTGCCTCACCGCCATCAATAACGAACTGCGCCGGTAGCTCAACTGGATAGAGCATCGGACTACGGATCCGAAGGTTACGAGTTCAAATCTTGTCCGGCGCGCCATTGAAAGCAACAAATCCCCGAGGGGTGTCTAATCCCTCGGGGATTTTTGTATGCAATTGGGGCATCTCGCGGCGCTGACTTAGCAACATGCGATGCTCCATCACCTCAACGTATTAATATACGCCTCGGTTCGGAGCATCACAAGTTGCGTCGTCATCACTCGCGATCTGCCCCAATTGCGATATTGGTGAAGGTATCGCTAAAATCTAAAAGCGCGGCGCTGACTTACCGACATGCAATTCTGTAACTGCGGCAGAAGAAATGCCGCGTGAAGCGGCGATCTTTATCGCCGTGAAACAATTGTGAAGCAATTGTTTTTAAAGACATCTGAATTATTGTTTTATCTTAAACAACTGCTTCACCACTGTTTCACAACCGTTTCACGCCGGAGACTTTCCGGCAGCTTCACAACAACCCCTTGCTGAGTAATGAGCTTTAGATTACTTATAGCTTAATACAAAAAAAAGCAGTTCCGTCAAGAGACGGAACTGCTGGCCGGATCGATGGTAAGTTAGAACTTTTCTCCTTCGGATCTGGCGACGACTGCTGATACGCACATGTCCCCGGTCACGTTGATGGAGGTGCGGGCCATGTCCAGGACTGCGTCAATGCCTGCCACAAGGCCGATACCCTCAATGGGAAGCCCTGCTGAAGTGAGGACCATGGACAGCATTATCAGTCCTGCTCCGGGCACTCCGGCTGTACCGATCGAAGCCAAAGTAGCTGTGATAAGGATGCCTACCTGGGCTCCCATTGAAAGAGGGATCCCGAAAGCCTGTGCTACAAAGAGGGCACATACACCCTGATATAGTGCTGTTCCGTCCATGTTGATGGTAGCGCCGAGCGGAAGGACGAATGAGGAAACTTTCTCAGAGACTCCGAGATTATCCTGCACGTTTCTCATGGATATCGGAAGGACCGCCGAGCTCGAGCGGGTAACGAATGCTGCAAGCATTGCCTCTTTAACTCCGCCAAAGAACCAGAGCGGTGATTTTTTCACTACGGCCATGATCAGGCTCGAGTAAACAACGACAGCCTGAAGAGCGCAGCCAAGGTAAACGGCAAATATGACCTTTGCGAAGGGGGCAAGGACGGCAGGACCGTACTTAGCCGCAGTTACTGCGATCAATGCGAGGATGCCGAGCGGTGCGAATTTCATAACGATCCCGGTCATCTTGTACATGGTTTCAGCCAAAGACTCGTTGAACTTAAGGAAGGCCTTTCCCTTTTCACCGATCAATGTGGCCGATACGCCGAGGAATAGAGCGAATACTATGATCTGGAGCATTGAACCGCTTACAAGGGCCTGCAGCGGATTAACGGGGATGATCCCCATCAGGACATCGACCATACCGGCACCGGCTTTGGCTTCGCCGGCCGCGCCTTCAATGCTGAGTCCCACGCCGGGCTGTATGATGTTGCCAAGGAGCAGTCCGAAGATGATCGCTACGACAGTAGTGGAAAGATATAAAATTATTGTCTTGATCCCTATGCGGCCAAGTACCTTGGGATCTCCTATCGAGGCAGCACCTGTGATGATGCTGGCAAAGACAAGGGGAACGATGAGCATTTTCAAGAGTCCGAGGAAGATCTTACCGATGAGGTCGAGGAGAGGTATCAGAAAATTAGAAATGAAGGTGCTTGACTGCTGCATAGGGCCTATTACAAAGCCCAGTACGATACCTATCGCAAATCCGATCGCGATCTTCCAGATAAGTGGCATTTCCTTCTTATTCTGCATTCGTTTCACTCCTTATGAGATTATGATTTTTGATAAAAAAGTTTTTAGAGATACAGCCCTATATCTCTTACGTTGATTTTAGCATAAATCTAAGATCGAGAGGTAAAAAACTGCAAATGATTTAAAGAACTTAAAACTTTTCTTAGTTGTTTATGGTTGTTATAATCTTAACGCCCCATGCTGATAATTGCAGTCATCAGGTTGGTTCCGGGCTTCTTTTTAGCTCTTGACCGGCATCCTGCCTTATAATAGGGGACGGGTCCCATAGAGGCCCTGTCAACAGTTAAAGGAGATGTTTAAAAATGCATATGGCTGACGCGCTTGTTTCTCCTGCCGTTGGAGGGTTATTTTGGGCTGCGAGCGCATTTCTGACGGCAAAAAGCTCCGCTGCGGCAAAGAATGACAACATGAGCAGAGGTACGGCGCTTATGGGTGTCTTAGCCGCATTTGTCTTCGCATCTCAGATGATAAATTTCTCGATCCCTGGAACAGGTTCGAGCGGACATATCGGAGGAGGGCTCCTCTTGGCAATACTGCTGGGTCCGGAAAGGGCATTCCTTTCCATGGTCTCCATATTGACAGTACAGGCTCTCTTCTTTGCCGACGGCGGTCTGCTTGCATTGGGATGCAACATTTTCAACATGGGTTTTTTCCCCTGTTTCATAGCATATCCCCACATTTATAAAAGGATAACAGAGAGGGTGGATGGACCCAAAGGCATAATGTCCGGAGCGATCTCAGCTTCGGTGGCAGGGCTTCTGATGGGCGCATTCTTTGTGGTCCTCCAGACGACACTTTCCCGGATCACCGCCCTTCCGGTCGGAGTATTTATGATGCTGATGCTTCCTGTACATTTCGCGATAGGCGCAGTTGAAGGTTTTGCTACGGCAATGGTGATCATATATGTATATGCAAGAATGCCGGAGGTCCTTAACGGCGGAAGCCCAGATAAGCCGGAAAATGGAATGAAGCGTGCTGTGGCTGTTTTTTCGGTACTGGCATTACTGACAGGTGGCTTTTTTGCCTGGTACGCATCTTCTTCCCCTGACGGGCTGGAGTGGTCGATAGTAAATGTAACGGGAACCGCGGAGCTGGATGCACCTCATACCCTTATCCACTCACTACTCTCTTCCCTCCAGGATATGATCGCGCCCCTGCCCGATTATTCCATCAAGGGGGAAACATATTCCGAAAATATGGGGACAACGGTCTCCGGTATTGTGGGCAGCATCATTACCCTGACGTTTGCAGTCTTCATGGGAATGATGTTCAGCAAAAGAAAAAACCGTCAGTGAGGCTCAGGGATCTTTACAGGACAGAAATATATGACGAGAGGAGAGAGACAGCCCTCTCCCCAATGTTGTTGTTATGCTTGACTTCAGCCTACATCATAACCGTTGTTTCCTTTGACAGGTATCAGACTCTTAGGATCATTCCACTTGCCGCTTATCCGATCTTCGTCGGTCTTTTCTCAGGCGTATCAGGCAGGGATCTTTTCAGAAAGATGACAGCAGTGATGCCTTTCGTGATCCTTATAGGGATATGGAACCCATTTTTTGACAGGATCGGTACAGAGCACCTTGGGATCATTATCTCAAGGGGATGGATATCCTTTTTTTCATTAATGATAAAATTTCTGATGATCACGGCTTCGACGCTTATAATGGTATCTGCTGCGGGTTTCGACGGACTATGCAGGTGCGCCGCCGCTGCGGGCCTGCCGGAAGTGCTTGCTACCCAGCTTTTTCTGTTGAACCGCTATATAAGGCTTATTGTGGAAGAGGCGCACAACACCCTAAGGGCCAGGGTATTCAGGGGTGGCAAAATAACACTGTCAAACGCAGGCAACGTATGCGGACCGCTGCTTATGCGTTCGGTCAGCAGATCTGAGAAGATACACAATGCCCTTTTGTGCAGGGGGTTCGACGGGGCCCTTTGGCGGGGAAAACGTGATATGAACAGGCTGTCGCGGCAGGATATCATATTTGGGATCTTTTGGACGGCATATTTTCTGGTCGTTAGGTTCTTTGACATTTCAAGGGCTATTGGCGATCTGACTGTAAGGTGTGTAATTTGAAGGTTTTTGAAATCGAAAAAATCTGCTATTCTTACCCGGACGGCACAAAAGCCCTCGACGAACTTTCCTTTTCGGTAAGCGAGGGTGATGTGCTAGGGATCGCAGGAGCAAACGGTTCGGGCAAATCTACCCTTCTGATGCTCATGATGGGATGCCTTACTCCCTTAAAGGGAAGGATAGCTTATTTGGGGAAGAGTTTTGACAGGGATACGGTAAGGTCGATGAGAAAAGAGACGGGACTTCTCTTCCAGGATCCTGACGATCAGCTCTTCCTGCCGACAGTTTGGGAGGATGTTGCTTTTGGCCCCCGCAATCTAGGCCTAAGCGAGAAAGAAGTGGCATCAAGGGTCGAGGGTGCGCTTCATGATACGGGGATCGAGGAACTTTCAAAAAAAGCGCCATGGAAGCTCTCCGGCGGGGAAAAGACTCTTGCTGCACTGGCGGGACTTTTCGCAATGAAGCCGAAAACGCTTCTACTTGACGAACCTACTTCGGGGCTTGATCCCAGGAGCAGGTGCCGGCTTATAAGTATCATCGGCAAGACAGAGATGACCGCTGTGATCGCCACGCATGACCTGGACATGGTGCTGGATGTCTGTAAAAGGGTGATCATAATGAAAAATGGAAAGATAGAGAGCGACGGTGAAGTCCCCGGAGTTCTCAGCGACAGAGAGTATATGAGATCGTGCGGGCTGGAACTGCCATTAAGCTTTGCAGGGCGTTCAAGTTAGGAGATAAAAATGTTTTTATACAGATCACTGCCAGGAATACCGTTACCCGTACTGTGCCTGCTGTTGCCTCTCGCAGCGGCCTTTGTCCCCTTTGGTTTTTTTCTATACAAAAAAATAAAGTGCTGGCACAAAGGTGCGGATTTTGTTTGCGATATTAATCTGAGGCCTCTAAAGATATTTTTCATCGTTGTTCTTACTGCGAACATCATACTTTCATGGTCAGTATGGACGGGTATGGACAAGGGGGGAACAGAATTGTTTGTACTCAGCAGCGGAGGTTGGTCGCAAACACTCTCTCCTGGCAGTCCAATGCTCATAAAAGCGGTTTTGCAGGTCGATGTATTTGGAGCCATGTCAGCCTTTCTGATGGGGTGCGTTGCCTTCATTGCGGGACTTGCTGCAATGGCTGATAAAAATGACACGTTAAACCTTTCGAAAGTAAGTTTTTTCCTGACGACACTTGCCGGAATACAGGGGATCTTTTACTCCGGAGGGATCTTTTCACTCTTTTTTTTCATACTGATCTCGCAGATCGGGGCATCCGGACTTATTTATGGGATCATAAAAACTAAAGAAAAGTTTAGGGAGCTTTTATGGTATTACATTTCAAGGATCACGGCTATGCTGATGTTTTTAACAGGATCAATTATACTTTATTATAATTATAGGACAACAAATATTGCAGTTTTATCAACTATAATAAAACTTGGAACCAACGAAAAATTAGCATATGCTTTTCTTGTGGTCCCGCTTCTTTTCCTCTTTGTAAAATCTTCCTCGTATGTGACAGATGGATCAAAAAGGGTATTTTTTGCCATTAGGGCGCAGGCGGCACTTTTTGTTGTCTTCAGGATCGTCTTTTCTCTCTATGGTCCACTGCCGGGACTTGAAAAGATACCGAATCTTTTTATATTGCTCGGACTGGTTTTGATATTCGTGTCACTGATACTTACAGCAAATGAAAAAGACCCGGTTAAATTTGCTGAGGCTGTCGAACTTTTTATGAAAGGATTCCTCATGCTGTCGATGGGGATCAGCATAAGCGGGACATACACCGCGCAGGCAGCTGCCGAATATGGTTTTGGAGCCATAGAAAGCATGGTGGCCATGTGGATACTTTTTCTTCCGACATCTGCGGCGCTGTCGTTCGTTTGCTGCACATTAAAGCAGCAGACCGAGGACGGTGAGATGTGGCAGCATACAGGGCTATTCAGGAAGATACCGCTGTCAGGAGCCGCGTTTTTCTTTGCGATATGCGTTATTGCAGGTATTCCGCCGTTTGTCGGTTTCCCGGCAAAGCAGTTTCTGTACAGATCTTCCAGTTACGTAACACCTCTTTTGACTATCTTTCTTCTGGTCTCAGCAATGCTGATCCTTTTGATCTCAGTCAGGTACATATCAAGGGTAATGTTCGGAAAACCTACGGAGGCCGCAGAAAAGGTCAGGAACGGTGATATTCAGGTGATGATACCCCTGATAATGCTTTTTGTATTCCTATTTTATTCGACGATAACACCTTCGCTCTTCATAAACTCAATGGTCTCTCCGTCTGTCTATTCCCTCCTTAACAAGGGACAGCTGGTCAACGCTATCCATCAGGGAGGAAATTCCGAATGATCCCGACACTGGAGACAGGCTATTTCATTTGGAATTTTACTGCGTGGATAAAGATATTTCTTTTATCCGCGGTCATTTTTTGTTTTTTGATTTATGTGATCAAAAAGAAAACAGGCGGGAACCTTATAAGCAGCAAAAAGATGCGCGAGTACGGAGAAGATCAAGACGAAGTCATATCTGAACAGAGGACGGCAATGTTGAGAAGCAAAATAATGGGACCATGGTTTGATTTCCCCTTTTTGCACCTTCTTTCGATGGTCTTACTCTTCCTCCTTTTTGCAGTTGCGCTCTTTTCTGGCAGCGGGGTCGAATAAAAATGCAGAACTTGTTCATTAGTTTGCTTGGATATTTTTCATCATGGGTACTGATGCTGGTAACGCTTGCCGTAGCACTTTTCGCTGAGGCCATCCATACATTTCTGTCAAGCAAAAGCCTGAGCAGGCGCGGCACGGTCGTCTCGTTTATCCCTCTTCGTGATATCTTCAGGTCCATTACGGTCCCTGTAAGTCTTCCGGAGAACGCTGCGGTCAGGCTTTCGATATACTTGCCCTGCCTGGCTCTTGCCGGACTGATCCCTATTGCAGCAAGCATACCTTTCTTTTCTTTTGTACCTGTTATGGACAACGGAGGAGACCTCATGCAGATACTGCAGTTTGCTCTCCTTTCGGAGACACTGGCGATACTCTCAGTCCTGTCACTTGGAACTCCCGCCGCCGAGGCAACTGCAAAGAGGATGATGAATGAGCTTATCGGCCTTATCGTGCCGATGATGGCTGCTTTTGTATCAATAGGTTTTTACTATTCGGCAAGCGGAGTTCAGGGAGACCCGTTCAGCCTCAACACTTTCACGAAAGCTCAACACATGTCAGCATCAGTGCCTTTTTCACTTACCGGTACACTGATGTTCATTTTTGTAATATTCAGCCGTATACCTCACAGCAACGCCGGTTTCGGCTGTTCTCTGCTTGAAAACGGCGAACTTCCGGACTTCAACGGAGCGCCTAGGTCGACGCTCCAGCTTTGGTCAATATTCAGAGCTTTTCTTGTGGTAGCGTTGGTGACTCACATATTTTTCCCGTGGGTTTTTTTCAAGGGACTCAATGCCGGATTCAGCATCTCATGGTGGGCCCAGTCGGTCAACTTTGCAGCATTCTGGTCAACGGTACTGTTGATCAGGGTATTCGGAGTCACTCTCTGCTGGAAAGTGCATGAGCTGCTTGAAAGATCGATCAAAATAAAGAGCTGCGGAACATGGCTATATATAATACTGACAGTTACAGCGACACTTCTGGTCGTATATGAAGGAATAAAGATATCAATGGAAACAGCGGCGTTCTGAGACATGGCTGAGCTGTTCTTAAGTCGGGGAGGAACTTCATCCGCTGGGAATTTGCAACTTCTATGCTGTGGAGAATTTGCTTCGCATCGCGGAGCATTGCGTCCAAAGGCCGTGGAGATCCAATTTTTAAGAATTATATGGTCCAATTCACCGCAACGTGATCTTTGCTGCAAATTCACCGCGACAGGATTTTCGTCGCAAATTCACCGGCGGGAGCATTATCCGCTTGCTTTAACGGCTGGTGGCATGATTGGTTTTATATGGTAAACTTTGTATTTGACATGCTTTGATCAGCAATAATGAAAGCAGTATTGGAGGAATTTACAATGGCTTCTGACGATGGAACAAAGAGCCTTAACTTTCTTGAAGAGATAATTACAAAAGACCTTGAAAACGGATTGGTGGAGAGCATCATTACCCGATTTCCGCCTGAACCCAACGGCTATTTGCACATCGGGCATGCGAAATCGATCTGCCTTAACTTTGGACTTGCGAAACAGTTCGGCGGAGAGTGCAACCTTCGTTTCGACGACACGAATCCTGCGAAAGAGGAGACCGAGTACGTCGAATCCATCATGGAAGATGTCAGGTGGCTCGGATTCGAATGGGCCAACCTTTGCTACGCCTCTGATTACTTTGATCAGTTTCACCGGTGGGCGATAGATCTTATCAAGGCAGGCAAAGCCTATGTCGATGATCAGAACGCTGAGGACATGCGGCAGAATAGGGGCACGCTGACAAAGCCCGGAGTGGACTCTCCCTTCAGGAACAGAAGCGTTGAGGAAAACCTGGAGCTCTTTATGAGGATGACTGAAGGTGAGTTTGAAGAGGGCTCGAGGGTGCTGCGCGCTAAGATAGACATGTCCAGCAGCAACCTCAACATGAGGGATCCCGTTATCTACAGGATACTTAAGAGAAGCCATCACAGGACCGAAGACAAGTGGTGCGTCTATCCGATGTACGACTTCGCGCACGGATATGAGGATGCCATAGAGGGTGTCACACACTCTATATGCACACTGGAATTCCAGGATCACAGGCCGCTTTATGACTGGTTCATAGAGAACGTTGACGTTCCGCACGTACCCCATCAGTACGAGTTTGCGCGCCTCAACCTCACATATACGCTTATGAGCAAACGGAAGCTGCTGGAACTGGTCACGACGGGGATCGTATCAGGGTGGGATGACCCAAGGATGCCCACCATCTGCGGATTCAGGCGCAGGGGGTATACTCCCGAGTCCATCAGGCGATTCTGCAGAGAGATCGGTGTTGCAAAGGCGGACAGCATGGTCGAGGTCGAACTTCTGCAGCACTGTCTGAGAGAAGAGCTCAACAGGACAGCGCAACGGGGAATGGCCGTGCTCCGTCCTCTTAAGGTCGTCCTGGAGAACTGGCCCGAGGATTTTGTTGACGAGCTTGAGGCCGAAAACAACCCAGAAGACGACAATGCCGGAAGCAGAAAGGTCAGGATCGGGAAAGAGATATATATTGAACGCGACGACTTCATGGAGGAACCTGTGAAGGGCTTCTTCCGTCTGGCTCCTGACAAAGAGGTCCGCCTCAAATATGCTTACATTATCAAATGTAGGGAAGTTATCAAGGATGAAAATGGAGAAGTTGTCGAGCTCCGTTGCTCGGTCGACATGGAGAGCAGGGGAGGAGACGCCCCCGACGGCAGGAAGATAAAGGGGACCCTCCACTGGGCATGGGCGGGAGAAGCGGTTAAAGCTAAGGTCAACCTCTACGGGCACCTCTTCACCCTTAAAAACATGAGCGATATGGAAGAGGGGAAGGACTACAAGGATTACCTTGACCCCCAATCGCTTGTTGTGATCGAAGATGCCTTGCTAGAGCCCATCCTGGCTCAGGCAAAACCAATGGATAAATTCCAGTTCCTTCGCCACGGCTATTTCTGCGCAGATAACGGAAGCACGGCAGACAAACCTGTTTTCAACCTGACGGTTCCATTAAAGGATTCGTGGGGGAAGCAGAATAGATAAGAACTTCGCTGAGCAATCGCTATGCAGTTGTAAGTTCAGGGAATTTGTAGTCTCTCGACTGCGGTGAATTTACGGCAAGGATCATGCCACGGGGAATTTGCGACAAAACCGGTCGCGGAGAATTTGCATCGCTTCGCATCGCGGAGAATTCAGGCTTTGAAAAAGAATCCAAAAGTACCGTCGTTCCCGAATGCTTAAATCGGGAATCCAGCGGCTTTGGGTTTAGAGCCGATAAACCCTGTCATAGTCAGAACCTAGAGACACTCTGGATCGATTGACCCACTCGGGGAAGACGGGAATGGTTGATTTTACGGTTTTACGACTGCTCAGCTATTGCTCGACAACCGACAACAGTTCAGCCGCATTTTAAAACGACTGTCTGACAACCGTTTGGCCATAGTTTGACAGTATTTTTAAACTATTGCTTGCCAGTCTTTACAAACGCTCAGCCGCATTTAAAAAACTACCGGAGGTCTTTAGGATGTCAAGTAATGTCCGCGTCAGATTTGCTCCAAGCCCCACAGGATCACTTCATATAGGGGGAGCTCACACAGCCCTTTTTAACTGGCTGTACGCCCGCCACAACGGGGGGACTTTTGTACTCCGTATAGAAGACACAGACAAAGAACGTTCGACCGCTGAGTACGAGCGGTCGATAATGGATGGTATGAGATGGATGGGGCTTGACTGGGACGAAGGCCCCGACAAGCCCGGAAAGTTTGGTCCCTATAGACAGTCCGAACGGATGGAGTCATATACGAAATACGCAGACCGGCTCATGAAAGCCGGACTTGCCTATAAAGACGACGGGGCAGTCCTCTTTAAAGTCCCATCAGGTAAGCTTGTCACCTTTGATGATGAAGTATACGGGCATATTGAGGTGATGAGCGAGAATGCCTCAGTCAGTCAGGACGGAACGATCAAGGATATCGTCATCCTCAAAAGGGACGGCATGCCAACATATAACTACGCCGTTGTTATAGACGACTATACGATGAACATAAACATGGTCATCCGCGGAGAGGACCACATAATCAACACTCCCAAGCAGCTGTTGATCTATCAGGCCCTTGGGTTCGAGGCCCCTAATTTTGCTCACCTCCCCATGATCCTTGGCAAGGACAAGAAAAAACTTTCCAAACGACAGGGTGCTACGAGCGTCTTCGAGTACAACGATCTCGGATATCTCCCCGATGGAGTATTCAATTTCCTTGCGCTGCTTGGATGGTCGCCTAAGAACGGACAGGAGGTCTTTACGCGCGAGGAGGCCATTAAGCTCTTCGAACTCTCCTCTGTAACAAAGAAACCCGCGGTACTGGACATGGACAAGCTCAACCACATCAACCAGGAACAGATGAAGATCATGGATCCAATTAAACTCCTTGAGATAATCAAGCCATTCTGGAAAGACATGGGATTCGATATCAGCGGCTATTCAGACGATTACCTCGCCTCCTCCCTTCAGGCAATGGGCGGCAGAGGCCAGACAACGCTCCAGCTCGCCGAATACAGCGACTACTTCATCAGCTTTGACGCCGTAAAGGAGAGATACAAGGCAGACGACATACAGGAAGAGCGCCGTCCCGTCCTCAAGAAATTCTACGGGGAACTGCTTGATACAGAAAACTTCACCTCAGAGGGCATGGAAGCCTTCACAAAATCTTGGGTCGAAGTCAACGAAAGCAGCATGAAAGAGGTAGCTCTCCCTCTCAGATGGGCACTGACAGGAAGAAAAGTCAGCCCAGGTGTATTCGAAGTAGCCGCACAGCTCGGAAAAGAAGAGTGCCGGAAAAGGCTGGCTTATTACGGACTGGTCTAAAGATAAGGCGGCCGAGCGGCTGTGAAAACAGCCGGAGAATGTGTCCGCCGGTGAATTTGCGACGAAAATCTTGACGCTGCAAATTCCCCGCGGCCTTTGGCCTCACGTTGTCTCTCTCTTCCCTTGCATTTACAATGTATTGCGTACATGGATGAAGTAACCTTTTATTATGCAGAGGATGGTAATTATGAGCAAAGACATGCTTCTTATAGACGGGCACGGGCTTGCCTTCAGGGGATTTTACGCGCTTCCCGAGACTCTGGCAGCTGCTGACGGGACACCTACCAACGCCGTTGTAGGATTCACCACAATGCTTCTGAATGGGCTTGACAAGTGGAAACCTGATAGGGTGGGCCTCTTCTTTGATCCTAAGGGGCCTACGAGGCGTCACGAACTCTTTAAGGAGTACAAGGAGGGCAGGAAGCCTACGCCGGAGGGTTTTAAGGTACAGCTGCCGCTTATAATCGACATAAGCAGGGCCATGGGCATACCTGTGTTCGTAAGGGATGGCATGGAGGCCGACGACTACATAGTCTCAACTGCCAAAAGCGCTTCGGATGAGGGATGGAACGTCTCTATCTTTTCCGCCGACAAGGACCTCTTCCAGGTCATAAACGGCAACATAAAGATAATCCGCCCCTCAAAAGGAGTAAGCGACTTTAAGGTATATGACAAGGAAAATTTTGTAGATGAATATGGGTTCAGACCGGAGGCAATGGCCGATTACCTTGCACTTGTGGGGGACGCAGTCGACAATATCCCCGGAGTACCAGGCATAGGGGACAAGACGGCGAAGGAGCTTATCGGCAGATTCGGTTCTCTGGAAGGCATCTTTGAAAACCTGGACGAAATGCCGAAGGGCAGAAGGTCAAAGCTTGAAGAGAACAGAGAACTGGCCTATTCCAGCAGGGACCTGATAATTCCACAGCTGACCGAAAGCGTGCCTCTTGAAGAGCTTATCATGAAAGACCCTGACGAAGAGATCCTGGCGGAGATGTGTACAAGATTAAGCCTTAGGAGGCTTATGGAGCGTATGATGCTGGGAACTAAAACCCTATCAAGTAAAATAAGTATGAAGAAACCTGCTGTAAATCTGAAGAATAAAGGCCCGGCAGTCACACCTATGATCGAGATAAGAGCTACACCTGAGAGCCTTGAAACAGGATATGATGATCTTTTCGAGGCGCCGGAACTTGCAATATCTGCGGCGATCGATGGAAAAACTGTTTTCTGTCTCTTTGATAAAGCGGGCAGGAGCGCCGTGCTTGACCCTGACGAAAACGATACCATGGGTAAGTGGTCTGCCTGGTGCGGAAAAGGCAGCCTTACTCTCTTCGGATACAGGGAGATGCTTGCAAAATATGACATTCCGCTGCCCCCTGCGGAAAGGATAAAGGATGTTGAGGTGGCTCATTACCTTCTGCACCCAGACAGAGGCGGGAGCGCGATAGAGAAGACTCTGGGCAGAAAACTTCCCACAGGGAAAGAGCTTGCCTCGGAGCTTTTTGCAATGTGGGATGCATTCGAGCCTGAAATAATGAAATTCGGCCTGGACAAACTTATGACTGAGCTGGACCTTCCTCTTTCGGCAGCCCTTGCCAACCTGGAACGGAACGGAATATATGCTGACACAGCCAGACTTGTTTCGATGGAGAAGGATCTGGCAAAAGCTATCGCGCAGTCAGAGAATGATATTGAAAAATTAGTGGGGGAAAGTATTAACCTTAACTCACCAAAGCAGGTTGGATGGCTGCTCTTTGAACATCTCCACCTGCCTCCTATAAAGAAAACACAGACCGGATATTCTACCGACATGAGTGTCCTTGAGGAGCTGGCTCGGCTCCCGGAGCCGCTTTGCGATGTTCCGAACAAGATAATAGAGTACCGTGAAGAGGCAAAAATACTGTCCGGTTTTGTGCAGCCTTTCCTTGCTGCAGCAAAAGAGGGAGATGGGATGATCCACTCCACCTTTGACCACCTTTCCACCGGCACCGGTCGCCTCTCAAGCAGGGATCCCAACGTTCAGAACATGCCGGTATTCGGCAGATGGGCTTCGAGGTTCAGGGACTGCTTTATACCCTCGGGCGAAGGAAGGATCTTTGTCGCGGCAGACTATTCACAGATAGAGCTAAGAGTGCTTGCTCATCTTTCCGGAGAGAAGATGCTGGTAAGCGCATTCTCCGAGGGACGTGACGTTCATATGGAGACGGCCTCCTGGGTATTCGGACTTCCTTCTGAAGAGATAACCCAGGAACAGAGAAGGTTCGCCAAGGTGGTCAACTTCGGGCTGCTTTACGGCATGGGTGCCCACGGACTCGCTCAGAGGCTCGGCATATCACGGCCACAAGCGGCCGCGATGGTCGAAAGGTACTTCAGCGTCCTTCCAAACGTTAAAGGTTATCTTGAAAAGAGTGTAAGGGAAGCAAAGGAGGCCGGCTATACTCGTTCGATATTCGGGCGCATAAGGCCGCTCGCCGAGGTTGCAACAACTGCCGGAAGAGGCAACAACCCCATAGACAGGGTGGCAGTAAACACTCCCATACAGAGCGCCGCGTCTGACATCGCCAAAATAGCCATTATGAGGTTCGACAAGGTCATCAGTGAAGAGTTCAAAGGGGCGAAAACAGTACTTCAGATACATGACTCGATCGTCTGCGAATGTATGCAGGAAGATGCTGACAGGCTTGAAAAGAGGCTGGTAGAAGTCATGGAGGGCGTCGATGTGCTGAACGTACCTGTAAAGGCCGAACCCAAACGGGGAAATTCGCTGAGCAAAGTGTAAAAAAAGAGGCAAGCGATAGGCACTACCTTAAGGCCCATACGACCGTTTCACTATTGTTTGACAACGTTTGACGATCGTTTGACCGCCTTTACAACTGTTCAATTACCGCACAGCCATGCTCAGCAAATTCTTCTCCATTTTCAATCAAACATATCGGAAAAACAGAGTGTAAATTTACTTGCGTCTTTATGAAACCTGCAATATAATGTACAGCTGTATGTTAGACGTATCAGAACATCTGGAGGTGCAATACATTGAAAAAGGATATACATCCGAAATATGAAACCTGCAAGGTCACCTGCGCCTGCGGCAATACATTCGAGACCAGGTCGACCACAGGAGACATGAGGGTTTCGATCTGCAACGCATGTCACCCCTTCTACACAGGTAAGAAGGGCCGCGTAATAGAAGCCGGACGACTCGAGAAATTCCGTCAGAAGTACGCAGGCATGAACTACGGACAGAAGAGCGCAAAAGAGGGTACAGAAGAATAGCTTTCACCCACGAGGGGAGCATGCCGCTCCCCTCTTTTTTCTAGTAATTCCCGACCTGCATCAGTTGAGATATTCCACATGACGAAAGGAGGCTCTCTCCTTGCCGATAGAAGTTGAATTGATCGCAAGCACCCCGGATGCCGCAAAAGTGGTCGCTGCCGCTGCTAAAATTTGCTACAGCCCTTCAGGAGCTATGGACATCCTTGAAGGACTTGACGAAAAAAAGACCGTCTCATTTTTGAAGATGCTGAGGGAGTCAGGTCATCTTTCGCCATTCGAGCATGTCTCATTTACATTTGCCATAGAGGGAGTAAGCAGGGTCGCAACACACCAGCTCGTCAGGCACAGACTTGCAAGCTATTCCCAGCAGAGCCAGCGATATGTGGGCATGTCGGGACAGACGTGCATTGTGCCTCCTTCGGTACTTGAAAATAAAGAGGCGCACGCGCTCTTTATGAAGCAGACAGAAGATGCCTGGAAATGTTATGAGGAACTTGTCTCACTTGGGATCTCGAAAGAGGACGCGCGCTTCATATTGCCTCACGGGACTGAGACAAGGCTCGTGATGACAATGAACGCCCGCGAACTGCACCATTTCTTCTCTCTGAGGCTTTGCAGAAGAGCTCAGTGGGAGATAAGGGAACTGGCACGAAAAATGCTGATACTGGCAAGAGACGCAGCTCCCGACATATTTGATGTCGCGGGACCTTCCTGTGTCGTTGAAGGAGTATGCAAAGAGGCTCACCCATGCGGTGAGCCGTATGTGAGCATGGAGAAGATGTTGTCTGAATGAAGAATATCAGAATTGCTCTGCGGCGGATGACCATATCCGCTGCGTTGGGTGTTCCGAAGAGGATACCGGTAGGCGGTCAGGCAGTTATAGAGGGAGTGCTTATGAAGGGTCCGGAACATTGGGGGCTGGCGGTCAGGGAACCGGGAGGTTCCATCTGGCTCACGGCGTGGCTCGGTTCCGGTTGGCTCAAAAGGGGCATATGGAAATATCCGGTCATCCGTGGTTTTGCAACTATGGTAGAGATGATGAGGATAGGCATGAGGGCCCTCTCCCTTTCCGCGGAGATCAGCCTCGGTGAAGAGGACAACATCACTCCGCTTGAGATGGCAGGAGCGATAGCCGTTGCCATCTTTGCAGTCGCGGGACTTTTTGTCGCGCTGCCGATGCTTGTTTCGGAATACCTCACATCCCTCTTGGGCCTTGCACATCTGACAAAAAACATCGCAGAGGGCATACTGAGGGGTATAATTTTTGTCGGTTATGTCGCAATGATAGGACTTTGGAAGGATATACAGCAGGTCTTTGCATACCATGGAGCGGAGCACAAAACGATAAACGCTTATGAGAACGAAGCCGAGCTCGCGCCTGAGAACGTGGCAAAGTTTTCGAGGATACACAGGCGCTGCGGTACCTCTTTCCTGCTGGTAGTGATCTTGGTCAGCATAATAGTATTTTCCGCAATAGGGGGAGGGTCACTGCTGTGGAGGATAGGAAGCAGGGTACTTCTGCTGCCTCTGGTGATAGGCATCTCATATGAGTTCATAAAAGGTGCGTCAAACTCTGATACTTGGGGAAGATACTGCATAATGCCGGCCCTTTCGCTCCAGTACATCACAACAAGGGAACCAAGGATCGACCAGATAGAAGTTGCCCTGGCCGCGCTGGATTTGGCTTTGCACCCGGATACAGCCGCGGAAAACACGCAGAGTGAAGCAGTTGGGAACAATATTGAAGCAGTGGTGAAGCAGTTGTAAGGGTGGACAAAAATCTGGCAACGACTGCTTGCCAATTGCTCACGCTTGCCGATCGCTTGCCAGTCTTTACAACTGGTTCACGCGGCAGATACTGCCGCAGTTTCACGCAGGAAGGACCATCCTGCAACTAAAACAGGTGGTGTAACAACATATGGAATTGATGAATAAGTTAAGGGAGATCGAACAGAGTTATAAGGAGATCGAGACGCGCATGGCTGATCCGGAGGTCGCTAACGACCCCCAGGAGATGCAGTCGCTTGGAAAGAAGCACGTTGACCTGACCCCGATCGTAGATGCATTCATGCAGTACGAATCCGTACTGCAGGGGATCAAGGACTCGAAGGAAATGATCGCGGGGGACGACAGGGAGATGGCCGAGCTTGCAAAGGAAGAGCTGGCTCTCCTGGAATCTCAGGTCGAGGGCCTGGAAAGGCAGATCCAGATCCTCCTGCTGCCGAAGGACATCAACGATGACAGAAGCGTCATCATTGAGATAAGGGGAGGTGCGGGAGGAGACGAGGCAGCCCTCTTTGCCGCCAACCTTTTCCGAATGTATACGAGATTTGCCGAACGCCAGAGGTGGAAGACAGAGATCATATCGGGAAGCGAGACTGGCATAGGCGGATATAAGGAAATAATCTTCAGGATCGACGGAACAGGGGCATACAGCAGCCTGAAGTTCGAAAGCGGTGTCCACAGGGTACAGCGCGTGCCCGAGACAGAAGCAAGCGGACGCATACACACATCTACGGCGACTGTAGCAGTCCTCCCTGAAGCAGCGGACGTCGACATCGAAGTCCGTACCGAGGATCTTAAGATCGACACCTACCGAGCCAGCGGAGCAGGCGGACAGCACGTCAACATGACGGACTCGGCTGTAAGGATCACACACCTTCCGACTGGTATAGTCGTGACGTGCCAGGACGAGAGATCACAGATCAAGAACAGGGCAAAGGCGATGCAGTTCCTGAGAACGAAGCTCTACGACGCAGAGCTGCAGAAGCAGAACGCCGAAATGGCCGCGGAGAGAAAGGGGCAGGTCGGGACAGGAGACCGCTCAGAACGCATCAGGACTTACAATTATCCGCAGAACAGGATATCAGACCACAGGATAAATCTCACACTTTACAAACTTGACCAGGTCATGGACGGAGACATCTATGAGCTAATACGCGCACTCTCAGATGCAGATCAGGCGGAAAAGCTTAAAATGCTGACCGTTTAAGGAGTAAAATTTGAAACTCTCCGAACTTCGTTCCGAATGTCTCAGCATGCTCCTGAAAGAAGGGATAGAGAGGCCCTTCTACACAGTTGACCTGATCCTCTCGAAAGCGCTCGGGATAGAAAGGGCGCTCCTTATAGCCAAAGGCTATATGGAAATTCCCGCGCAGAAATGTGTGGGAATTTTGTCTATGACAGAGAAGCGATCTGCGAGGGTCCCCCTCTCATATATACTGGGCGAAGCGGAATTTTACGGCAGGCCTTTTGAAGTAGGTGAAGGCTGTCTGATCCCCCGACCCGAAACGGAATTGCTTGTAGAAGAAATGCTGAATGCCTGTCCTGATGCTGAAAGATTTGCGGACTGGTGCACGGGGAGCGGATGCATAGGTTTAACACTGCTTCTGGAAAATCAGAATTTATCAGGCTATGGAATAGATTCAAGTCAAAATGCCCTAAATTGGGCAGATTTAAATACCTATAAATATAATTTAAAATCAAGATTTAGTTTAATATTGAATTCAGATCCCTCTGTATGCGATATTCCACCGGGATCACTTGATTTCATAGTTGCCAATCCGCCATATATTCCTTCCAAAGAGGTCAACAGGCTCATGTCAGATGTTAAGGACCACGAACCCATTGAAGCACTGGACGGCGGAGAGGACGGGACTAAACTCTACAGGCTCTTTTTTGAGAGTTTTCCGAGGTTTCTTAAGGATGGAGGCTTTATGGGATTCGAGACAGGCGGGGACGAACAGGCGGATATACTCATATCCATGGCCCCGGGCAATTTTGTTCTAATGAACAGGATTTTCGACTATAACGGCATATTACGGCACCTGACGTGGAAAAAGAATTGAAAATAATATAGAATTCGGAAAGTTATATCAGATAAAAAAATTTCGTGAAGGAGCGTTTTTTATGGAAAAAAGAGAACTTGTCATAATAGGAGCGGGACCTGCTGGTCTCACCTCCGCGATTTACGGACGCCGCGCCGGCCTTGATGTGCTGCTTCTCGAGAAAGGCATCCCCGGCGGTCAGATCAACATAACAGACGAAATAGAAAACTGGCCGGGTGTTATACATTCTTCAGGTTCAGAACTTGGTGTTTCTTTCAGGAAGCATGCCGAACACTTCAAAACGGAATTCAGGGACTGCACAGTATCCGGGATCGAGATAAGGAACGGAAGCAAGATCGTTATCACTGATAAAGGCGAAGTTGAAGCCGAAGCTATAATCCTTGCCACAGGGGCAAGCTTCCGCAAGCTAGGCTGCAAAGGCGAAGCTGAATTTACCGGCGGGGGAGTCAGCTATTGTGCTGTCTGTGATGCGGCATTCTTTGAAGATGAAACTATTGCCGTGGTAGGCGGCGGGAATGTTGCCGTAGAAGAGGCCGGATACCTTACCCGTTTTGCATCAAAAGTTTATATAATCCACAGGCGCGATGAATTCAGGGCGGACAGGCTTGCAATAGAACAGGCACTCTCCAACCCAAAGATAGAGCCGATATGGAACTCTGTTGTTGAATCAATAGAGGGAGAAGGGCTTGTTGAAAAATTGGTGCTGAAGAACGTAAAGACTGGAGAAATTTCGGACCTGCCCGTTGCCGGAGTCTTTGTCTTTGTCGGCACTGAGCCCAACATATCTTATCTCGGTGAGCACGGATCACTTGTCAAGCAGACCCGCGGGGGCTGGATCGATACGAACGACAAGATGGAGACATCGGTGGAAGGCATATTCGCCGCAGGAGACATCCGCGAAAAGTATCTGCGCCAGGTAGTTACTGCTGCAGGGGACGGCGCTGTTGCATCGATGGCAGCCTACTCCTACATTACTGAGCAGCTGCATCTCCGCTCTGTCCTGATAGACCCGGACCATGTCTGTGCGCTGATGACTTCGAGCATTGACCAGAGCCAGATAAACCTTCAGGTCGAGACAGAGAAATATGCAAAAGAGAGCGGAGTAAAGATCGTCCTAATAGATGGCTACAGAAATGCCAGAATGGTAGAAAAACTTGGCATAAAAGAACTTCCCGCACTCCTAGAGCTTAAAAAAGGAGAGATAGTCCGCAGCCTAAAACCGCAGGATCTGAATGCGGTCAAAGAGTTTGTTAAGTAAGAAAGGCTGAGGAGTTGTAAAGACTGGCAATTGGCGAGCGGCCGTAGGGGCCAAAGGGCGGGGATTTGCGGCCAAGGGCCGCGGGGAATTCGCGTCCTTCGGCCGCTGGAGAATTTGTTCGCTTCGCATCCAGGAGGGGCGGCTGAGCAGGGACACAGGCCCCCGATTTAAGCACTCGGGGAAGACGATATAAAAAACTTTTATTCACAGCCGGATGGGTCTTCCTGCAAAATTCTCCGCGATGCGAAGCAAGCAAATTCTCCGCGGCATGTCCCACTCCGCAATTCCCCGAGGTGGCTTTTCAAAAGCTCTTACGATCGTTTGACGACTGTTTGACAACCGTTCGACTATCGTTTGACCGCCCCTGCGTCCTCACCATTGTTAAGCTGTAAATTCTCTGCGGTTTAAAAGCCGCAATTCCCCCAATTGTTTCATCTCTGCCAAACAGCTAGAATAATCGAATATCTAAACAACTCATGGGGGAAGCTTAATGAAAAAGTTCCTGGTATTGCTTTTTTATATATTAATATCCTCTGCTGTAATTATTTCTCAGAGCTCAGCCTCTGATGATAACTCCGTAAACTCAGATGATATCCGTGAGAAGGAGCAGAAGATCACTGAAAACATATCAGAACAGGTGGAAAAGCAGATACCGAGGGTAACAGATCCCCAAATGGAGAAAAAACTCTCTGAAGTGGCAGCAAAAATAAAGCCTTATATGGGAAGAGACCTGAATTACGAGGTTCGCATAATCAAAAGGAACGATCCTCATGCTTTTTCCCTTCCGGGCGGACTGACATATATAACTACAGGAATGCTTGATTTCCTGAAAAGCGACCATGAGATCTCGGCTGTACTTGCACGTGAGTTTACCCATTCAGACCTCTCGCATTGGCTGATCCAGTCATCCCGAAATGAAAAAATTGACTTCCAGACGATGGCAGAGGTCGCTGCTGCGACCCAAAGCGGCAAGGTAGCGGGGAACATGGTGAGGTCATATCTGAACAGAGCTGTTATAAATTTTTACGACATCGACCTTGAAAAAGAGACGGACCTGAAGGCACTGGACATCATGCAAAAGGCAGGATACAACAACGTAGGTCTCCTGACCTATCTTGAGCGTATGAGGGTAGAGAGACTTAAGCAGCTTTATGTCAAAGGAATAGACATTCGCTACAAAAGCGGTTTCAAGCCGCTGGAGACGGTCCTTGATACTATGAAGTTCATCAAGCCAAGGGATGACAACCGGAAACCGACCGATCCTGTGCAGACTGATATGATACGGGCCAATACTGACATGGAGGAAAGAGTCGGTGCTGTTTTGGATTATTTTCAAGAAAACGATATCGAGATCAGAAGGAAGTATGTCTTGAATATCCTGATACCAAACGTTAAAGAAGTAACGGGCAAGAGTGTCCTGACCCTTGACGACACTGTGGTCATGAAAGGAGAAGAATGGGGCGGCAGCCCAAGCGATTTTGAAGTTTATAAGGAAAGGCTTAACAGGGACCTTCAGCTTGAAACACCTCAATATGACATTCAGGTCCAAAGCTTCAACGGTGCAAAAGCTTTGCTGTTATCAGGCAGACCCCTGATCTATGAGAAGGATATCCCAGACGGATCCCCTGGCCTTTCCCACATAAGGAACATGATAATTAAGGCTCTGACAGATGCAAGAAGAGAAAACTTTCTGACTGATTATTATGAATGACGCACCGAGAACCGCGTCCCCTGGGGATCTGCAGCCTGCGGGGAATTCGCGACTTTCGCTGTTGGAGGATTTGCATCGCTTCGCATCGCGGAGAATTGCGGCCAAAGGCCGCGGTGAATTTACGACTTTAAATATTGTCTTCCCCGAGGGCTCCAATCGGGAATTCGGCGTCTTTGGACCCTTGCTATGACTCGATTTACAACCCTTAAACAAAAGCCGCTAGATCTCCGATTTAAGCATTCGGAGACAACGAAGCTTTTGGTTCTCACGATCGTTTGACTACTGTTTGACGACGTTTGACGATAGTTTGACCGTGTTATAAAACGACTGTGATGCTCAGCTATAACTCAGCCGATTTTCACGACTGCTCGCCTATTGCTTGCCGACGCTAGGCAATTGCCAGTCTTTACGACCACTCAGGGAGGTGGCATGATATGTCGAAAAAAACATTTTTTTTCATCATGGCAGCCTTTTTGCTGCTCCTCCTTTGTGCCGCGCAGTCATTTGCGGCGGCATCTCCCGAACCTACTGACAAGACCATTCCCAGAGAGATAAAGATAGGAAAGAAGACATCAGAACAGGTTGAGAAACAATTTCCCCGTGTCCATGACCCTTCGCGTGAGGCAAAACTTGCGATGATAGCCGGCAGGATGACTCCTTATCTGAAACGCGAACTCCAATATAGCGTTAAGATCCTTGAGATGAAAGATCCCAACGCTTTTGCCCTTCCTGGCGGTTTTACCTACATAACTACCGGGATGCTCGATTTCTTGAAGAGCGAGGATGAGATCGCGGCTATACTGGCTCATGAGTTCGTCCATGCGGACAGGGCTCACGGCATAGTTCAGGCTGCCAGAAACAACAGGCTGAGCCTTCTCTCGCTGGCCGGAATGATCGCGGCTACCCAGGGAGGGGGGATGGCGGCCGCGATGCTTTCAAGTGCGATACAGACAGCCATAATGGGAGCTTACAGCATCGAGCTTGAAAAAGAAGCTGATGCAATGGGAATAGATATAATGTACAAGGCCGGATACAACCCTGCGGCAATGCTGACGACCATGGAGCGCCTCCAGGTCGAGAGGATGAAAAGGGCCTACGTTGATCCTGGGATATTTCAGACACATCCCGAGGTCGAGGAGAGGGTGAAGGCCGCCTTGAAGTACATGAAAGATAATGGCATAGAGGTCGACAGAAAGGGTGTCGTCCACAGACTGAAAACTGAGGTCACAGTAAAAGACGGAAGATCAACACTTACCATCGACGGCAGCATTTTTATTGATCTTCCGTGTGGTGAGGGAAACGACAAGTTTTTGAACGGGCTGAAAAAACGCCTTGACGATTCTCTTGCGATGGAACTGGCCCCTTATGACGTAACGGTGTATGGGACTCCGGGCGACCGGTCGCTAATAATAAGGGGGAGGACTATTTTGAACGAAAGAGAAATGCCGGAAGGTATGCCTCCCATACCAGAGATCAGGGAGAGGATCATAGCAGCACTTTCAGACGCCAGAAGGGAGAATCCACTGGCCGATTACTACGAGTAGATTATGGATCCCTCTTATATTTTTTACTTAGGGCAGTTATTTTTTAGACATGCAAATAAAAATATCCTAGGGAGCTTAATGCCAGAGTTTGCTCCCAATTTTTATGTACAAGTAAATATTTTTTTTAATTAATATTGTGTCAGCCGGACATGATGATCAGAAGTATTTAAGTTGGCATAGATGTACGGGGATAATTTTTTCGCTTTTGAGAGGTCAAATATCTTTTTCTTCCTGTAAAATAGATTGAGCCGGATAGGAGGGGTAGAATGTACATTTCACTATATCGCAGATACAGACCCCAAAAATTTTCTGACATGGTGGGACAGGGCGCGGCCGTAAGCGTTCTGCGCGAATCTCTGAAAGAAGGGCGTTTGGGCCACGCTTATCTTTTTTCAGGACCAAGGGGGTGCGGCAAAACATCAGCTGCCCGCCTGGTCGCAAAAGGACTCAACTGCCAAAACCCCGCATTTGACGGGGAACCTTGCGGTGAATGCGAAGCCTGCGGAGCGATAGCCCAGGGTGAACACCTTGATGTTATAGAGATAGACGGAGCGTCGAACAGAGGCATCAACGAGATACGGGACCTGAAAAGCCATGTCAATCTCAAGCCACTGAGCGCACCTTATAAAATATATATTATCGACGAGGTTCACATGCTGACTGAGGCTGCGTTCAACGCTTTACTTAAGACTTTGGAGGAACCCCCTGCAAATGTCGTCTTTCTGCTGGCGACCACCGAGCCACACAAGGTCCCTGTGACCATAAGGTCAAGATGTCAGCACATCCCCTTCCATAGGATATCAATGGCGGATATGGTTAACCGTGTCGCTTATGTCTGCGATTCTGAGAAGATCAGCGCTGACATGGAAGCTGTATGGGAAATTTCAAGACAGGCAGACGGAGCCCTCAGGGATGCCCTTTCACTTACAGAGCAGGCCGTCTCTCTTGGAAAAGGCAGCCTTACCCTTGAAAGCGTCAAGGCTCTCACTGGAGGAAGCAACAGGACGGAACTGGAAAAATGGGTCAAAAACCTGAGGATAGATCCCAAGGAGTCTAATGCGGCGCTTCACGAAATGCTGGGAAGGGGCATTTCTCCGGAGAGGCTTGCTGAATCGATGTTTGCCGTATTCAGGGACATGTGGATCTTCTCCCTTTGGGGAGAAAAGGGAATGGAAGCTCTTGAGGTCTCAGAAGAAGAGGGTCAGTTCCTGAAAGAAGAGTCACCTTTCTGGAGCTCGGATAAACTGAGATCTGCGTGTATTTTCTGCAGCAGCCTGTTGCCAAGGGCACGGTACGGCATGAGGATGGAGGTTTTTTCCGGCCTTATCATGCTTGAACTGACAAAAATAATGGGGTACAAAAACGAAAGAGTTGTTTCAGACCTGCATAAACATGAAGCTGACGAAGAGGCTGTCTTGAGGGCCGAAACAAAAACAGGCAGGGACGAGTGCCCCGGACCTCTTACAGGCAGGACATCTCCGGCCGGCAACGAGGGTGCATCGACCGGATCTTGTCCTACTGATCTGTCATTTGACGAGATCGAAGATCCAGACTTTGCCCAGCTCCTCTCAAAGCTTGGCAGAAAAGGAACAGCTATAGGCGCTGCTTTGCTGAACTGCGGTATCGTAACCGATGGATGCGGTTGGAGACTTGGATCAGACAGGCAGTCTCCCTCTTTGACATATCTTACTGTACCGCAGAACCGAAAACTCCTGTCAAAAGCAATGGAAGAGATCTGGGGACTCAGGGATCCTTCTGAGGGGGAGAACATATCTGCGGTTCCTTCTCCTCTGACTTTCGAAGAAAGTCCGGCCGAAGATGCGCCGGGGATTAAAGAAAAAAACTCCAAGGGTTCTCTCCTTGCCGATACGGACAGGATCATCAAACTGCTCGGGGCAGAAGTTCTTTATGTTAAAGACATGAACGGAGAGAACGAGACCGATGATTTTGGGAGCGCTGACTTATGAGCGAAAAACCCTTTGTTCATCTGCACGTCCACAGTGAATACAGCCTGCTGGACGGTGCTAATAAATGTGACAGTCTGGCATCGGCCGCAAAAGAGATGGGTATGGACTCAATTGCCGTTACAGACCACGGGGTAATGTACGGCTGCGTGGAGTTCTACAACAGGTGCAGATCGCAGGAAGTGAAGCCGATACTGGGGTGCGAAGTGTACGTGGACCCAAACGGATACACGTGCAGAGAGGGCAAAAATCAGTACCATCTGATATTGCTTGCCGAAAACGAAGAGGGCTATCACAACCTGATGAGGATAGTATCGGTAGCGAACACGGACGGCTTTTATTATAAGCCGAGGATCGACCATGAACTTCTCGCGAAACACAGCAAGGGTCTGATCGGAGCTTCCGCCTGTCTTGGAGGGGAGATACCAAGCCTCATTATGAAGGGCGACAACGAGGGAGCGTTGTCCAGGGCAGCCCTTTACAGGGACATTCTCGGTGATGGGAACTTTTTCCTTGAACTTCAGCACAACAGCATCCCTGAACAGGCTATTGTCAATAAGAGGCTTATTGAGATCGCCAGGAAGGAAAATTTCCCGCTGATAGCCACTAACGACGTGCATTACATGCGCAAGACCGACGCGGAGTGGCATGATGTGCTGCTGTGCGTTCAGACCAACAGCAACGTTGACGACCCCAACAGATACAGGTTCAGGGGGAACGACTACTACTTCAGGTCGCCGATGGAGATGTGGGATCTTTTTGGTGCGGAGGTTTCTGACTGTCTTATAAATACACAGAAGATCGCGGACAGATGCAGCGTGAATCTGGACATAGGACATTACTATCTTCCGGAATTTCCTCTTCCCGAGGGAGAGACGCTTGAAACCTATCTTAGAAGGACGGCTGAGGCAGGACTGAAGAAAAGGCTCAAGAGCGACGCTCCGCCGGAGAAGTATATGAAAAGGCTTTTTTATGAGCTAGATGTAATAGAACAGATGGGTTTTCCAGGTTATTTCTGCATTGTCGCGGACATCATTTCGGCCGCCAAGGAGAGGGGCATCCCGATCGGTCCGGGCAGGGGCTCAGCCGCAGGTTCGGTAGTTGCATGGTCCCTGGGCATTACTGACCTTGACCCGATAAGATACAACCTGCTCTTTGAACGTTTTCTCAACCCTGAACGTATAAGCATGCCGGATATTGATACCGATGTTTCGGATAAAAGAAGGGACGAACTGATAGAGTATATCGTCTGTAAGTACGGCAGTGACAGGGTCGCCCAGATAATCACCTTTGACCGGATGAAGAGCAAGGGGGCGATAACGGATGTCGGAAGGGCGCTTGGAATGACAGTCGCCGATGTCCGTAGGGTTACGAAACTGATCCCCGATTCTCTCAAGTCGGGGATAACCAACATAGGTGAGGCCCTTTCGGGAGTACCTGACCTGAAGGCAATTTACGATAAGGAACCTGCGGTGAAGAAACTCCTGGACATATCGTCGAACATAGAGGGAATATCAAGGCACTGTTCACAGCATGCAGCAGGAGTAGTCATAACCCCCAGACCAATAATAGAGATGGTGCCTGTAAGGAAATTCGGAGAGAGCCAGATCGTTACCCAGTACTCTATGGAGCCTGTCGAAAAACTTGGCCTAGTCAAGATGGACTTCCTTGGTCTCAGGACTCTCTCAGTGATCGAGGGGGCTCTGGAAAACATCAAAGCCAACGGCAAGGGACTGATCGACCTTGACGAGATACCGATGGACGACCAGAAGACTTATGAGATGCTGCAGCACGGTGACACGCTTGGAGTATTCCAGCTTGAATCAAGCGGCATGACTGCACTTGTCGTCAGAATGAAGCCTGACTGCTTCGAAGACCTCATCGCCCTTGTCGCTCTCTACAGACCGGGACCTTTGGAAAGCGGCATGGCCGACCAGTATGTAAGGTGCAAGCATAAGGAAGAACCTGTCCACTTCCTCCACCCCGCGCTCGCGGAATCTATGAAGGAGACATATGGGGTCATCCTCTATCAGGAACAGGTAATGCAGAGCGCATCTGCGTTGGCGGGATACACGCTTGGAGAGGCTGACCTGCTTAGAAGAGCAATGGGGAAGAAAAAAGCGGAGGTCATGGCAGAACAGCGCGAAAAGTTCATCAGCGGAGCTGTCAATAACAGTGTTGATCCGAAAAAAGCCGGAGAAATTTATGACATCATAGAAAAATTTGCAGGTTACGGGTTCAACAAGTCCCACAGCGCCGCCTACGCCCTGATAAGCTACAGGACGGCCTGGCTGAAGGCAAACTACGGTCCTGAGTTTCTGGCGGCCTACCTTTCAAGTATAGTAGGATCCAAGATGAGTGTATTGGGGCAGTATATAAGAAGTGTCAGAGAGGCAGGATTTTCAGTCTTACCTCCCGATATCAATGAGTCAAAGGAAGACTTCTCTGCATCGGGGGATATAATCAGGCTTGGACTGTCAGCAGTGGCAAAGGTAGGGCAGAGCGCCGTCAAAAACATAATCGAATCAAGGGAGAAGGAAGGAAGGTTCGAGTCTTTCTGGGATTTTTTCCTTAAGACAGATTCGCGTGTTGTAAACAGGGGGGTAATAGAAAACCTGATCAAGTCAGGAGCGTTCGACAGTCTTGAAAAGAACAGGGCGAAGCTTCTCAATGCTCTGCCTTCATTCCTTGAGTATGCGTCAAAGCGGTGTTCGGACAGCAACCAGTGCTCACTTTTCGACAATGTGGACGACGTTGTCCTCGACCCTGTGATGGAGGAATGCGAAGATTTTTCCGTGAGGGAGAAGCTGGATTTTGAAAAGGAGAGCATGGGACTTTATATTTCAGGGCACCCCTATGATAACTACTTTCCTTTGATCAGGAATTACATCAACTGCACTTTCTCTGACCTGCCGCTATGGCAGTCAGGCAATCAGCCGGTGGTGTCAGCCGGCCTGCTTACCTCTTACAAGGAACGTTATACAAAAAAAGGAGACCCAATGGGGATCCTGGACTTCGAGGATTCTGAGGCGACCATAGAGGTCGTTGTCTTCCCAAAACAGTGGAGCAAATACAAGCCGCTGCTTAACATCGGATCACTATACTTCATCAAGGGTCAGCTGAAGCAGGACAGGGGGTTATCGATCCTGGCCGACGAAATAATTACTGAAGAGGACTATAAGTCCCTTCTTACTCCTCATGTTACAATTACAATAGAAGCCGATGGATTAACCGAGGACTTTTATAGTGATCTTTGCAGGCTTCTTCGCAAACATCCGGGCAAATACGATGTATTGCTTAAATTGGTAAATTCGGAGCAGACGGTCGTATCACTGCTCAGATCCGTGAAGGTAGATCTGAACGACAAGCTCTGCAGAGATGTTACGGACCATTCCAAGGGCAGGGCTTTCTGTTCCTGAAGGACGAAGAAAAGACGAGAGGAGAGGTCAAGATGCCTCAGAACGACAGCGAAGTGCGCCTCGCCGGGGGAGACTATATTGCGGTGAAAGCGCTTGAGAACGGAGTAACGGTCATCGGTGTCACAAGGGGAGCCGAGAACAGGTTCCTTCACACTGAGAAGCTGGACGAGGGAGAAGTATGGATTGCCCAGTTCACCGAACACATATCCGCGATGAAGATCAGAGGATCTGCCGTTATTTTGACAAAACACGGCGAGATAAAGAGCGGAAAGCATAAGCTGCCGGAGTCTGAATGAAAAGACTGGAGAGAAAAGTAAAAATAGTATGCACCATGGGGCCGGCGTGCTGGGATGAAGAGACCATAAGCGAACTTGTACGGTCCGGAATGAACGTAGCGCGCCTAAACTTCAGCCATGGTGACCATGATTCCCATACAAAGACCATCAACAATGTGCGGAAGGTAGAAGAGACCCTTCGCAGGCCTGTGGCCACACTGCTCGACACGAAGGGCCCAGAGATAAGGACCGGCATGCTTGAAGGCCATCAGAAAGTCATGCTGGAAGCGGGAAATGGATTCAGCCTGTTGCTTGCGCCTGCCGTAGGTAACTCAGTGGGTGTATATGTTGATTACCCCGGTCTCTACAAAGAGATCTCCGTTGGACAGGAGATCTTCATAGATGACGGTTCAATATTGCTTTTGGCAGAGTCATTGGACAGTAATTCCGTCAGATGCAGAGTCATGGTCGGAGGGGAACTCGGAGAGAAAAAGGGAGTGAATGTACCCGGCGCGGATCTTTCCGTCCCTACTCTGACAGAGAAGGATATCAGTGACATAAGATGGGGCATAGAGCACAGCGTGGATTATATAGCTGTCTCTTTCGTCAGGACAAAGGAGGATATCCTCGGTGTCAGGAAGATCCTTGAGGAACATTCCGGAGAAGCAAAGATAATTGCAAAGATCGAGACAAGGCAATCGGTAGAAAATATTGACGAGATCCTTGCAATAGTGGATGGAATAATGGTGGCAAGGGGAGACCTTGGTGTCGAGATGCCGACTGAAGATGTGCCGATGGTGCAGAAGGAGATCATAGAAAAGTGCCGCTCACAGGGAAAACCTGCCATAGTTGCGACCCAGATGCTTGATTCGATGATACGGAATCCTAAGCCGACCCGCGCGGAGGCAAGCGATGTCGCAAATGCTGTCATTGACGGCGCCGATGCTGTTATGCTCTCGGGAGAGACGGCAGGCGGCAGATACCCGGTAGGATCGGTTAAGATGATGCATAAGATCTTGATGAGGACGGAAGAGAACCTTAGTGAGTGGCAAAGGACTCCGAAGATCTTTTTCAACTGCGGAGAAATAGCTGATGCCGTGAGCCGTGCTGCGCGTGACATCTCTGAGACCGTTTGTGCGACTGCCATACTGTCGTTAACGAGAAGCGGAGCGACTGCAAGGATGGTAAGCAAGTACAGGCCTGATTGCCCGATAATTGCCATGACACCGTCCTTTTCCACGTGGCGCGAACTTGCACTCGTATGGGGGGTATATCCTCTTATTTGTCCCTTCACAACTGATGTTGAAGAGTCCGTATCGAACTCCCTGTCGATAGTTCAGGAAGAAGGGCTGATAAAGGGCGGAGACAACGTTGTCTTCACCTCAGGTATCCCGCTTGGAGTTCCGGGCAGTACTAACCTTGTACAGGTTTATACTGTTGGCAAAATTATCGGCAAAGGACTGTCTTTGATAAAGAAGAAGACAAGAGGTGTGGTCTGCAAGGCTGAAACTCCGGAAGAGGCAAATCAGAAAATTACCCAGGGATCGATCCTTGTAGTGCGGAAGACAGACCGGGATTATATTCCCGCAATGGAAAGGGCGTCGGGTGTTGTAAGCGAAGAAGACGGATTTTCCTGCCATACCGCTGTCGCATCGTTGAACATGGGACTTCCCGGAATAGTCGGAGTATCCGGGATATTTGACTTGGTAGAAGACGGAACGCTTATTACCCTTGACGGTGTGCGCGGAGTGGTCTATCTGGGACGGAGCCAGTAGTGGCTCTCATTGGTGCCCACATATCTGTCGCAGGGGGACTCCACAGGGCATACCAGAGAGCAGATGCCGCAGGCTGCGAATCCATGCAGATATTTACGAGAAACCAGCGCAAATGGTCAAATGACCCGCTCAGCTTCAGGGAGATAGAGGAATTTTACAGGGCCTCAAAAGACAGTTCGGTAAGGAAGGTCGTTTCTCATGCCTCCTATCTGATTAATCTGGGAGGGAATGACCACGTAAGGGGAAAGAGTGAAGAAGCCCTGATAAGTGAGCTCGAGAGATGTAGGCATCTGAGCATAGACGATGTTGTGCTGCATCCCGGTTTTGCTCTTGAAAGCACTGGGGAAGCGGCCCTTGCAAGAGTCTCCGCCTCTCTTCTGAAAGTACTCGAAGCCACTTCGGACATTAAGGTAAGGATATTGCTGGAGACCATGGCCGGACAGGGGTCCGTACTGGGAGGGGATATTTCTGAGTTTTCCGCTATACTGGACCATTTGGAAGGTCATCCGAGGATAGGTTTCTGTGTAGACATCTGCCATGTATTTGCGGCAGGATATGAAATAAGGACTCACGAATCATACAACAGGCTTGTAGGTTTGCTGGAGAAGCATGTGGGGCTCGAAAGGATACACTGCTGGCATTTGAGCGACAGCAAGATGGATAAGGGAAGCAAAAAGGACAGGCATCAGCATCTGGGAGAGGGAACCATCGGACTCGAACCATTTTCGATGCTTGTAAACGACGTCAGATTTGATAATGTTCCGGCTATACTTGAAACGCCGAAAGAGGGCATAGGAGACGAAGGAAATCTTTCTCTTCTGAGAAAACTGCGGGGAGAGTAAGTGATAATATTAGACAGCTTTTATATCAGTTTCATACTAAATCACCGTCAGGCAAACGAATTATCAGAGATCTGAGATAAAAGGAGGTGGTTCCGTTGCCGTTTTTTGATTTGCGCTGGCAGGATATCCCTGACATTTTTATTGTCGCCTTTATCATTTACAGAGTTCTTTTGCTATTGGTCGGGACTCGTGCCATGCAGCTCATACGTGGTGTCATGATCATCGGACTTATCGGTGCTCTCGCAAATGTCCTCGAACTGAGAAGCCTTTCCTGGATCATCGGAAAACTCCTGAGCGCCTTCATAATAGTAATACCGATCCTTTTCCAGCCGGAACTGAGGCACATGCTTGAGGAGCTTGGCAAGGGCCATCTGTGGAAGGTAGACAAGAACGAAGAGATGGTGGACATCAAAGCGGAGAATCTTACCAAGGCTATGCTTTACTGCAAATCACAGAGGATAGGCGCGCTTTGCGTCCTTCAAAGGAACACCAGTCTCAAGGAGGTTTGGAGGACCGCTGTATCCCTGAAGGCAGATATCACGGAAGAATTGATGGTATCTATTTTCTGGCCCGGGACCCCTCTTCACGATGGTGCGGTAGTAATAGACCAGCATAATATCATTGCAGCCGGCTGTTATTTGCCGCTGACTGAAAAAACAGATATCTCAAGATGGTACGGGACCAGACACAGGGCAGCCCTTGGCGTTACAGAGATGTCAGACGCGCTTGCTATAGCCGTTTCGGAAGAACGCGGAGAGATAACGGTCGCGGTAGGCGGACGGCTCTCAAAACCATTGAGCGAGGCTCAGCTTAGAAGTATATGCGGCCACTATTTCAGCTACGAGGGAAGGGGCTCCAACTTTATGGACAGGCTCAGGGAAGAAATAGTCCAGCAGTGGCCGGGGAGTGTACCCAATGAAGAATAACGCTGAAAACGGAAATGGCGGCCCTAAGGATTTTAGGAATATGTCCAAAATAACAAAAAAATTTTTTGAAGAACTTGCCAGATGGATAAGCATACGCGGGACGGGAAGGCTCAGGGCCAATTTGGGACTCTTTTTCGTCTCTCTTGTCATCTCGCTTATGGTGTGGGCATTCGTTGCATGGGACGGCAACAGTGACGGGACACGCTCAATGTCCGCAAATATCGAATATCTCAACCTCCAGAGAGGGTACTCGATGTTCGACAATACCAGAAAGGTCGAGATAAGGATCGTTGGGAGGATCAATGCCCTTTCGAGGGTCGAGCAGAGTGATGTTTCTGCAAGGGTAGACCTTCAGGGACTGCAGCCAGGGAAATACAGCCTGCCGATAAGCATCAGCACTCCGCCCTTTGTAAGAGTGAGGAACTGGCAGCCATCGACCGCGGATGTCGAGATATACAGACATGTCGAAAGGACCGTGCCTATCTCACACCGCATTGAAGGAAATCTGCCGGAAGGCATGGCAGTGTCTTCAGTAAACATTTTGCCCAGAGAAGCCGTGATAAGCGGTCCGGAGATCGATGTCCTCTCAGTGCAGTCCATTGAGGCCATTATTCCGGCATCAAAGATCAATGACGGAGAAAGCATGGTTCTTCCTGTAAAAGTTGCAGGCCAGCCGGCAAACTCCGAAAGAGTAAAAATAACTCCCAATCAGACTGAAGTGACTGTCTCGCTGGAAAATGAAATACTCGGCGAGAGCATACCTGTAGAGGTATCTGTCATCGGGACGCCGGCTGACGGATACGAACTCGAATCTGTTCTGGTCATACCCTCCAGTGTAGCGATAAAGGGAAAAAGCACAGCTGTGAAGAAAATGACCTCGCTCGTGCTTCCTCCGGTCGATATATCCGGACTTGACCAGAACCTTAACCTCATGCTGCCGCTCCAGCCGGTTGAAATGACCCCGGAGGTCGAGATAAGTGGTCCTGACAGAGCCAGAGTGGAAATTTACATCAGAAAAAAGATAGCTGAGAGGACGTTCAGCGGTGTAGGGGTGATGACCGAGGGTTCTGCACAGGGTAAAGAGTGGAAGCTTGCCCCTCAGTCCGTAAAACTGACAATAAGCGGGACAAAAGCTGATATCGATGCGCTGCATCCCGGCTCCGTACCATGTGAACTTTATGTGGATGTTTCAAATATTGTATCAAAACAGCTGATGCTCCCCGTTCTGGTAAGAGACTTAAAATCCGGATTCAAGGTCCTGAGGATAGAGCCTGAACAGGTGACAGTGACCGCAGTGGATTAGGGTAAGGGCATAGTGAAGCGGCGATATTATCGCCGTGAAGCTGTAGTGAAGCAATGGTGAATCTGTAGTAGGGCGGTCAAACTATCGTCAAACAGTAGTCAAACGGTTGTCAGGTCACAAGGGCAGGGACGCGGAATTCGCGACATTAGTTGCTGTGGAATTTGGCGGGCGTCCACCCGCCGGAGAATAAAAGCTTAGATTTTAAGATTTAATTCATCGCCTGACCAGTCAGGCAAATTCTCCAGCGACGAATGTCGCGAATTCTCCGCAGCCTAAAGGCTGCAAATTCTCCGCGGAGGCAGTCTTCGCGAGCATTAACGACTGCTTGCCTATTGCTCGCCCACGCTTGCCAATAGCTCGCCGGTCTTTATGTCAGTTATTTTATTAATATAGGATCAAGGGGTGGCTTTATTGGAAAATAATAAGGTACGGCGCATGTTCGGGACAGACGGTGTCAGGGATATCGCCAACATAGGACTTATGACGCCCGAGACTGCAATGAAACTGGGCAGGGCCTTCACTGTATTTCTTATCAACAGAGGCGCTGAAGGACCAAGGATCGCTGTCGGAAGGGATACGAGATGTTCGGGACAGATGATCGAATCTGCTCTCTCTGCCGGCATCACGTCAGCAGGCGGGAACGTCTATTCCATAGGTGAGATCCCAACGCCGGGAGTAAGTTTTTCCGTAGCTTCGGGACATTTTGACGGAGGAGCCGTGATCAGCGCCTCCCATAATCCGGCGGAGTACAATGGGATCAAATATCTTGACGGAGACGGTTTTAAACTTTCAGACGAGGAAGAGCTGGAAATCGAAGGTCTTTACGAGACGGACGCAAGATCTGAGAGGCCGACCCACGGAGCTGTCGGCAGGATATATGATGCGGGTGAGCTTACAGGCAAATATCTTAATTTTCTGCTTGGAATAATGGAAAAGGTCGAAAACAGGGATCATTCCATACTGATCGATGCAGCCAACGGAGCTGCGTCTGCCCTGGTAGAGCCGCTGTTCAAAAACTGGAAGGGGCCGGTCTCTATCTTAGCCAACCAGCCTGATGGCCTCAATATAAACTCTGGGGTCGGAGTTACCAATATGGACTTTCTCAGACGTAAGACAATGGACGCAAAAGCGGAAATAGGCATTGCTTATGACGGTGATACCGACAGGGTCCTAATGTGTGACGGAAAGGGGAGGATCATTGACGGCGACATCATGCTCTGGGTCATAGGCCGCTGGCTGAAATCAAAGGGCACTCTCGGATCCGGGGTGGTGGCGACAGTGATGAGCAACATGGTCCTGGAGGATCTGCTTGCCAAAGAGGACATAAAGGTATTCAGATGCGGTGTCGGTGACAGGTATGTACTTGACACTATGCGGAAAGAAAATAGCCGGGTTGGAGGAGAACAGTCAGGTCACCTGATCGCCCTTGACTATGCGAACACAGGGGACGGACTCTGTTCAGGCCTCCTCTTCCTTAGGGCCCTCTCGGACCTTGATGAAGACATATTGACACTCTCAGATCGTTTCGACAGGTATCCGCAGGTGCTCAGGAATCTCAAGATCGAAAACAAGGATCGTGTTTTGGGCAGTTCCAAATTAAAAGAAGCTGAAAAAATAGCATTGGATGACCTTAAAGGCAAGGGACGTATGCTGCTTCGGCCCTCGGGGACGGAACCTCTTATCAGGATCTTCGTCGAATCAAGGGACCACCGGCTTATGAATGAAACGGCAGCAATGCTTGAAAAGACGATACTGGAAATAGCGGCGGCAGGGGGTAATTGAATGGGGTTCAGGCATATTAAGAAGGCAGTCTTTCCGGTCGCTGGGCTGGGCACAAGATTTCTGCCCTTGACAAAGGACATTCCAAAGGAAATGATGCCGCTGATCGACAGGCCGCTGATCCATTACGGAGTGGATGAGGCCGTTGCTTCAGGGTGCAGTGAAATAGTCTTCGTAACGGGGACGGGAAAAGAGACAATATATCAGTATTTCCAGCACTCGCCGAATCTTGAAAAACTCCTTGAACAGACAGGAAAAAAAGATTTGGCAGAACATCTGAAAAAGATACCCGAACTTGCCGTTTTTTATTACACACTCCAGGAAAAGCCCCTGGGACTCGGACATGCGGTACTTTGCGCCGAAGAGTTCTGCAGGGATGAATACTTTGGCCTTTTGCTTCCGGATGACGTAATGCTTGCCGATCCTACAGTCCTGTCGCAGCTGGAATCGGTAAGAGAAAAATACGGCGGGTCAGTCCTGAGCCTTGAGGAAGTAGATCAGGAGGATACTTCAAGGTATGGGATAGTTGATGCAGAAGAGGTGGGACCCGGTGTCTACAGGGTCAAGGGACTTGTTGAGAAGCCCGACCCCAAAGAGGCCCCCTCAAACCTGGCGATAATGGGAAGATACGTTCTCTCTCCTTCTATATTCAGCCATCTTAAAAGCATTAAAAGGGGCAGGGGAGGCGAATATCAGCTTACCGACGCCATTGCCTCAATGCTCGGGGAAGAACCGGTCTATGCACTCATATATAAAGGAAGAAGGCTGGACTGCGGTGTGAGGGAAGGGTGGATAAAGGCGACTGTCACAATGGCCCTCAGGGATCCGGATCTTAAAAAGATCATAATGGATACTATCGAGAAAGAGACCGGGAAGAAACTGTAAAAAAAGCAAAAAAGTGTGGCAGATGCCACACTTTTTTAATGATAATATCCCGCATATTCTATTTTGCCGGTTCGGCGGTAGTGGGGAAGTATATCCTTAGGTGGGTGATGTCTTTCAGGGCGTTGTCGTTCCTTCCCTCTGCATCAGGAAGTCTCTGCCACGCGCCGCCGTTTTTTCTGACAAGCAGGAGAGATCTTCTGCCATAAGTCGACCATATATCCCAGAGGCTTTCTCCTTCGGCCGGGCCCGGTACCAAAACTTCTTTAAAAAGAGGCGGGGTTCCCCCCATCATGGATTTTCCGTCAGGCGGACCTATGATCATCCACTGTGTCATATCCCAGGAACCCTGCATTTCTTTTGAAAGGAGGGCGTGATCCCAGGGTATTATCTGAAAGCCTCCGATCTTTCCTCTCTGCGAGGAACTGAAATCGATGACCCCGCAGTGGTTTGCCCTCAATGCTCCGGTCTTCTGGAACAAGGTCCCTTCAAAGCGTCCCGTTCCCCCCAGCGGTCTAATGACGCGGGCGATGACCAGATATCCCTCTTTGCTCCACTGGATCACCCTCCCGCCTGGCCTGTTTTCGATCTCAGCCATATAACCAAAGTCCCTTTCCTGAACTGAGATCAGCAGGGTGTCTCCTCTTGCCGGGAGGTTTCCTGCGGAGAGAGGGGCAGCAAGACCGGTCACTTTTTTTACGACTGTAATTTTTGATCCTACCGGGGGAGCCCATGCTCCGAATATGCCTGTGCCTGCCTGTGAAGATATTACTATCGAAGCTCCGGGGCCCGCGGCCGGCGCTATTGTCTCACGCGGTATGATACTCAGAGTCCTCCCCTTTTCTTTCTCTATCGAAACAAGCATGTGTAAGGCGTTAACAGCAGATGCGCACACATCTCCCGGGTCTCCCCATGCACTTGCGCTGTAGCTCGGCCACCTGGTGGTCTGTGGCAGTGCCGTGACCTGACCGACTACATAGCTACCTCCATCAGATGTGACAACTGTCACATCTTCACCTGTCTCCATCGGGATAGTGATCTTGTAGAGAGGGGGTTGAGTTTCTCCTGCCATCGCAGGGGAAAAAACAACATTAGCTGTCGACAACGATATCGCTGCAAATAGAAGGGTGATCGCGGTCTTTGTTACGATATGGTGCAGACTTTCAGCAATTCTGATCAAATCGGCTGCTTCTTTTATTTTTTGCTGAAGCAATCTGTGCAAAGGCCGTAAAGAAAAACTTCTGCGTTATCTATCTGTGCTATGCTGTTCTGAGCTGTGCTTGCCGACTTGAAAAATCCCTCTTCGTCGATGCTCAGGTCCACCAGCTTGCCGCAGTTTCTGCAGAGAAAGTGTCCGTGTGTCGACGTTGTCGGATCAAAATAAACTCTCTTGTCGTCTATGCTCAGTATCTTGATCAGCCCGGCGTCGGCAAGAAGCTGTGCCGTGCTGTAAACTGTTGCGACTGACATGGTAGGATAATCTACCGAAAGCTCCTTATAGAGAATGTCAGCCGAGGGGTGGTCAGTCCTGCCTTCCAGCTGCTTAAGGATCGCGATCCTCTGAGCCGTTATCTTCGCACCTCGTCCCCTGAGAACGTTTATTCCTTCACTAACTGTCCACATAAATTTGCTACCTCCGGTTTGTATAGAATCCGACTTAGAACTAATTATAAATCATATAGAAAAAAATGTATATATGAAGGGAAAAATACTTAAACGATAATAATTGTAAGATGCGTCTACTTGCGTAATTTTCTACATACAAGCTATAATGTCCGTTGCACGTTAATGGGGTGTAGCCAAGAGGAAAGGCAGCGGACTTTGGATCCGCCACCGATGGTTCGAATCCATCCACCCCAGCCACCGATCAGTGGCCGGGTAGGCAGGCAAAATGCCTTCCCAATGTTTTACTGTGTTTTATAATACTATCTTTTTTGATGAAAGGAGCCGGAGTCATGCAGCATGGACAGAACAAAATCTGTGTATTGATACTCGCAGCAGGCAAAGGTACACGAATGCGCAGTAAGACACCCAAAGTCCTTCATAAAATACTGGAAGAACCACTCCTTTACTATCCGCTTTCAGAATTGATATCTGCAGGTTTCAAAGATATATCCGTAATGGTAGGCTTTTCGGGAGAGATTGTCGAAGAATGGATCAAAGGCGAGTTCTCCGAAATAAATGTATTATGGCAGAAAGAGCAGCTCGGCACGGGGCACGCAGCAAGGCTTGCCCGGGACTGGTGGAAGGATTATGAGAACGTGGTTATCCTGCCGGGCGACACTCCGCTGATAAAAGCAGACACCCTCCGTAAATTCATAAATGCCCACATTGAAAATGATAACAGCTGCAGCTTTCTGAGTTTTGACCTTCCGGACCCGGCCGGTTACGGCAGGGTCATTAGAGACGGACTTTCAGTAAGGATAGTCGAACACAAGGACGCGACCCCTGATGAAAGAAAATGCCGTGAAGTGAACAGCGGGATGTATGTTTTCAAAACCTCCGCGCTATCCTCGGTAATTGACGGGCTGAACTGTGTTAACAGCCAGAAGGAGTACTACCTGCCGGATGCAGTTGCCCTTATAGAGCAAGACGGAGGGCGCACTGATGCCGTGAAGGCGTCCGATGCGACCGAATTCCTCGGGATAAACGACCCCAACCAGCTTGCCGCGGCAGCCTCGGTAATGAAGAAAAGGATACTCGATAAATGGATGGACAGCGGCGTAAGATGCAATGACCCGGCCTCAACGTGGATAGGTCCAAAAGTCGAGCTGGGAGAGGATGTCGAGATCTGGCCAAGTGTTCAGCTGTGGGGAAGGACATCGATAGGAAGCGGATGCACAGTGGGCAGCTTTACCGTCATTTCGGACTCCGTCCTTGAAGACTGCGTCGAGATAGTCGGATCGGTAAGGATCAAAAAAAGCAGAGTTGGCGAAAGGTCAACAGTGGGCCCATTTGTGTTTATTCGTGACGGCGCCGAGCTTCACTCTGATGTTCATGTGGGAAGGTTCGTAGAGATCAAAAAAAGCACAGTGCGAAGCGGGGCAAAAGTGCCTCACCTCTCTTATGTCGGGGATGCTGATATCGGTGAAAAGACCAACATAGGCGCTGGTACGATAACCTGCAATTATGACGGAGAAAAAAAGAATTTTACAAAAATTGGCAACAATTGTTTTGTCGGCAGTGATACAATGTTTGTAGCACCGGTGACGATCGGGGACGATGTCGTGACAGCGGCAGGTTCGGTGATAACGCAGGATATTCCCGACGGCGCGCTTGGAGTCGCGAGGGCAAGACAGAAAAATATAGAAGGCTGGAGTTCCCGCAGGAAGATCCGCAAGGGAGGAAATTGACATGTCTGCAGGTTTGAGGGAGGTCAAAATTTTTTCGGGGAGCGCTCATCAACAGTTTGCTGAGAGCATTTGCATGAATCTTGGAGTTCCCCTTTCGGCGTCAAAACTCTTCAGGTTTTCCGACGGAGAGATAGGCGTTTCGATAGAAGAGAGCGTAAGGGGTGCGGACGTATATGTGGTACAGCCTACATGCGAACCGGCAAACGAACACCTTATGGAACTTCTTATCATTGTCGATGCTCTGAGGAGAGCATCCGTATACCGTGTCAATCTGGTCATGCCGTATTTCGGATATGCGAGGCAGGACAGGAAGACGCGCTCGAGGGAGCCCATCACATCAAAACTGATCGCCAACCTTCTTGAAAAGGCAGGAGCAGACAGAGTGATCTCAGCAGATCTTCACGCGGGACAGATACAGGGATTCTTTGACATCCCAGTCGATCATCTGACCGGTGTACCGCTTCTTGCATCCTACTTTCACAGGACTCTTAAGAAAGATATCGATCAGGGACTTGTGACAGTTGTCTCCCCTGATATCGGAGGGGTCGTCAGGGCAAGAAAGTTTGCAGAACAGATAGGAAACGCCGATCTTGCCATAGTCGACAAGAGGCGCTCACACGAAGTGACGAATGTCTGCGAAGTTATGGAGATAATAGGAAACATCGAGGGAAGGACAGCGATCCTCGTAGACGACATAATCGACACTGCCGGTACTATGGTCAAGGCAGCTGAAGCTCTCCGTGCAAGAGGCGCAAAGGAGATCTACGCCTGCGCCACCCACGGAGTTCTCTCCGGGCCTGCAATAGACAGGCTGAAGTCGTCTCTTATCAAAGAAGTGGTCGTGACGGACACTATTCCGCTAAAAGAAGAGAAAAAGTTCGACAGACTGACTGTTCTTCCGATCGCGCCGCTTTTTGCGGAGGCTCTGAGGAGGATCCATTCGGAACATTCCGTAAGCATCCTTTTCAGGTAGGAACGAACCTGGGTATCACCGCGGCGGGTTTTGCCGCTGAAAAGCATAGAGCAAAAAAAATATCAGCAAGCATATATTTTCTGAGGAGGAAACACTGATGGCAGCAAAAAAACAGCAGCACAAGATCGAATTTACAGTAAGAGAGACGACGGGTACCGGAGCATGCAGGAAGATCCGTTCAAAAAACATGGTCCCTGTCATACTTTACGGACCAGAACATAAACTCGGGCTTGCCGGGACGGTTTCCGCAAGAGCTATCGCGCCCATAGCGAACAGCGAGGCAAGAGAGACGACCGTTATCGAGCTGACGATGCCCGACGGCAAGGAGTGCATGGCTCTCATCAGGGATGTCCAGCGCCATCCGATCAGTCAGAACATCCGTCACATAGACTTTTACCAGGTCCTGAGGGGACATAAGATCAAGGTCGAAATACCGATCAGGGTGATAAACAGAGAAAATGCCCCCGGAGTCAAAGAGGGCGGTCTCCTCAATCAGATAACCAGGTCTGTCTCAGTCGATATCAAACCCCGCGACATCCCGGAGGACATTGTGATAGACGTTGCCGAGCTCAAACTAGGAGACGAAATTTTTGTCAGGGATCTTGCCCTGCCCGAGGGTTGCGATCTTCATACTCCTGCGGATACTCTTATACTTCAGATAACCCAGCCCAGAGCTGCTGCGGAGACCGAAGAAGAGGGACTTGAGGGAGAAAAGGCCGAAGTCGAAGTAGTTGCAAAGGGCAAAGCAAAGGAAGAAGATAAAGATTAAAACAGGAGAAAACGTGACTCCGTTATGAAACTGATCGTAGGCCTTGGAAATCCTGGTGTTGAGTATGCCTGGACCAGGCATAACGCAGGTTGGCTCATGATAGATTCTTTTGTTTCAAGGCTGGGACTCTCCGAACCCAGAATGAAATTCAGAGGGGCTTTTTGGGGGCCTGTGTTTCATAACGGTGAGAAGATCTGCCTGCTGAAGCCGTATACATATATGAACCTAAGCGGTCTCGCTGTAGTTGAGGCTGTAAACTACCAGAACATCGTACCGTCCGATATCCTTGTCATATATGACGATGCCGCGCTTCCCTTCGGAAGGATCCGGATCAGGGAAAAAGGCTCGGCAGGAGGACAAAAGGGAATGATGTCGATCCTGGGAGCCCTGAAAACATTCGATGTTCCAAGGCTCAGGATAGGTGTCGGCGAACCGCAGGGAGCCGTTAATATGGCTGACTGGGTCCTTGGCAGGATACCTCCTGGCCAGAAGGATATGTGGCATAAACTCGAGGATATCGCATGGGAAGCCCTCAATATCTGGCTGAAAGACGATATCCAAAAAGCTATGAGTTCCATCAACGGACTCAGGCTTGATGGCTTGGGTAAAGCGTGAAAGAATGCAGGATAAAGAAAAAGACGGCAGGCCGGTAAGCAGTCTCTTTGATCTTGACGAAGAGGCATGGCTGCGGAATAAATCAGTACATCTTGTATCAAAGGGAGCAATGAGGAGTTGGGCTGCAAGGGATCCCGACACCTCATTGCTTGTTTTGCTTCCGGACCAGAGACAGGTAAGGGACTTTGCCGCTGACTGCGAGACTCTCGGTACGATCAAAAAGGTCACGGAGCTTCCCGAAATGCCCCTTACGGAAGATGAATCCAGGTCAGAGGCGCTCAAAGTTCAAAGAGGAGGCATACTTGAACACTTCAGGATCTATGGGGGGACGATGGCCGCTACTCCGGCATCTCTTCTTGCTCCGTTTTCTGCGGGCGGAGATCATTTTGAGATAGAAAAGGGCAGTAACGACCCAAGGCAAAGGCTCCTTGGCTGGCTTGTACAAAAGGGATACGAGAGAAGCGAGCTTGTCTGGTCCCCTGGACAATATGTCTCAAGGGGCAGCATAATAGACGTCTTCAGTCCTTCAGATCCTTACCCAGTAAGGCTTGAATTTTTTGACGACGAAATTGAAAGCATAAGGTTTTTTGACCCCGAGACCCAAAAAAGCCTTCGTACCCTAAATAAATGTTCTGTTAAAAGCCTCATATCGAAAAAGGAGACTGAACTCGAAAAATATCTCCCCTATGATATGAGAGTCATTTTCTTCGATCCCAAAGGACTTGATATGACCGCAGAAAATTCTGTCTGGCTGTGGCAAAACCTCGAACGCGACAGGCAAAACGCTGTCCCATGGAAAAAGTGGGAGGAACTCTGCGTTTTTTTTACGAAGTTTAAAAGAATAAGGGTAACGAGAGACGTAAAAAATACATCATTAAGACTTGCTGTCAAACAGTTTCCTCTTTTCAGGGGCAGACTCAGGGATGTCGATCACTACTGCGAAGAACTTCTCAGAGAAGGCGTTTCGGTCGAAGTCTTCTCTGAATCAAAACTTAACCTTTCATGGGCCGAATCAAGAGGTTACGCTGCTGTCAAAGGAGTGCTTTCTGAAGGCTTTGTCGATGTCCTGACAAAAAAGGCTGTCCTAACGGATCTTGAGCTCTCCGGAGTCTCGCTTTCGAGACACAGGACAGAGGTGATAGCTCCCAGTGACTGGGGAGTCGGTCTGTTGCCGGGACAATGGGTCGTACATGATGATTACGGCGTCTCCAGATATATGGGACCGCAGACGATAGAGACAGATGAAGGAGAAGAAGAATATCTGGTCCTGGAATTCGCCGAGGAAAGACGTCTTCTTATCCCTGTGCTCCATTTTTACAAAATATCTCCCTGGACGCCTCTGCAGGGCCAGGAACCGGTTCCTGACAACCTCAGGGGAACACTGTGGAAAAAGGCCTCTGCCAAGGCTAAAGAGATGGCGGAAAAGGCCGCCAAAGAGCTTGTCAGCATATATGCCGCAAGAGAACTCACAAAAGGCTTATCTTTCCCGTCCAACAGGGAATTGATGAAGGAACTGGAGGATGGTTTCATCTATGCTGAGACCAACGACCAGATAAAGGCCATCCGTGATGTTGAGAATGACATGGAAAGGCCTGTTCCAATGGACAGGCTGGTTGTGGGAGACGTTGGATTCGGCAAGACAGAGGTAGCGATCAGAGCAGCCGGTAAGGCTGCCTTCGGCGGCAGCCAGGTCGCGATACTTGCCCCGACGACGCTCCTCGCTCAACAGCATTATGAGACATTTTCTGCAAGGTTCGGCAACCTTCCGATAAGGGTTGAGGTCGTTTCGAGGTTTGTCCCGTTCGCTGCCCAGAAAAAAATACTGGAAGACCTCAAAGAGGGCAAGGTAGATATAATAATCGGGACCCACAGACTTCTCAGCCAGGACGTCTTATTCAAAGACCTGGGGCTTGTCGTCGTGGATGAAGAGCACCGGTTCGGAGTCATGCACAAGGAGCATCTGAAAAAGATGACGCCGGGAGTTGACGTGCTCATGCTTTCAGCCACTCCCATACCCCGTTCGCTTTCCCTCTCTATCAGCGGACTCAGGGACATCTCGCTGCTTCAGACACCCCCTCAAAGGAGATTGCCGGTCCTTACTGTAGTAAGACCATGGTCAGAGGAACTTTTGAAAAGTGCTGTCCTGCGGGAGAAGAACAGGGGAGGGCAGGTCTTCTTCGTACACAACAGGATCAATGACATTCATGAACGTACCGTTATGCTTAAAAGGCTATTCCCAAAACTCAGCATCGCAGTCGCACACAGCAGGACACCGGAAGCCCAGCTGGAGAATACTATGATGAAATTCTCGCTGGGTGAGATAGATATACTGATATGCACGACTATTGTCGAAAGCGGTCTGGACATACCAATGGCAAATACTCTCATCGTTGACGATGCTCACGAGCTCGGGCTTGCCCAGATGTACCAGCTGAGGGGCCGTGTCGGAAGAAGGGAAGAACAGGCATACGCGTTCCTCTTCTACCCTCACGATGCGCATCTGTCAGTTGAGGCAAGCGAAAGACTTGAGGCCATAGCGGAGCTGGATGAACTTGGAGCAGGTTACAGTCTTGCGCAGAGGGACCTTCAGATAAGAGGAGGAGGAGACCTCATCGGTATAGCCCAGCACGGCAATTCTACTAGGGTCGGATACCAGAAATACTGTGACCTGCTTGCCGACGAGATCGCCAGGATAAAGGGAGAAAAGAAAAAAGCAGCAGAGGTGGAGATAGGGTTTCCGGCCGCCATACCAGGAAACTATCTCCCGCAGGAAAACCTGCGTGTAACTCTTTACAGGAGGATGCTCAAAACAGACTCTCCCGAAGAGGCTCTGGCACTTAAAGATGAGACGACAGACCGTTACGGGAAGATGCCGCCTGTGCTTGATTTTCTGATGGACCTGACTTTTGTCAGATCGGCGGCTCCCGGCCTTCAGATCACAAAAATTTTATGCAGCAGTCATGAAACTGTCATACAGGGAGATCCCGATGGCAGGTGGACCACTCTTGATCTCAGGCTGCCATGGATGCGGAGGCTCGATGGTTTTGTCGGCCCCGGCGGATATGTTGGAATGTGCATTTTGGCGGAGCTGATAAAAGGAAAAATCGGGTAAATCTGCTAGAATAGATTGGTTGGGAGGCGCTGTAATGACTCAGAAGCAGGCAATAGGAGAAAAGTTTATAAAACTTGTGGATGTGATGAAACGCCTTAGGGCTCCTGACGGCTGCCCCTGGGACAGGGAGCAGGACTATCTTTCACTCAGGCGCTATATAATTGAAGAGGCATATGAACTTATAGAGGCAATAGAAAATAAAAACAGGGACAACATCTGTGAAGAATGCGGAGATCTGTTGCTTCAGGTCGTTTTTGTTTCGGCACTGGCTGAAGAGATTGGCGAGTTTAACATATGCAATGTAATGGACCATCTGACAGAAAAACTGATAAGGCGCCACCCTCATGTATTTGGCGACACAATAGTTAACAGTTCCGATGATGTACTGAAAAACTGGGAACAGATAAAAGTCGGGGAGAGACAGGCTAAAAAAGTCGACTCATCTCTTCTGGCAGGGATCCCAAGAGGCCTCCCGGGTCTTCTCAGGGCTTACAGGATACAGGAGAGGGCCGCTAAGGTGGGTTTTGACTGGCCAAAAGGAGACCCCTCGCCTGTCATTGCGAAGGTAGAAGAGGAACTGAACGAACTCAAAGACAACATCACAAACGGGGCCGTCAGGGAAGCGACAGAAGAAGAGCTGGGCGACCTTCTCTTTGCAGTTGCAAACCTGTCTAGGCATCTGAAGGCAGACCCCGAGACAACGCTTCACAAGGCATGCGTAAAATTCAGTGACAGGTTTCGGATAGTGGAGGCAGAAGTAGCAGTTTCCGGAAGAGAGTGGAGCGACTTCACCCTGGATGAGCTGGAAGGATTCTGGCAAAAGGCGAAGAGGCAGGAAGAAGAATAAAAGACGGCTGAGCAGTTGTAAAGGCGGTCAACAACAGGCAAGCGATTGGCAAGCAATGGCAAGCAGTTGTAAGGACGTGCGGCTTTGCCGCGTGAAGTGCGACAGAAATATGTCGCGTGAAGCGATAGTGAAGCAGTGGTGAAGCGGTTGTAAGGGCAAAGGCCGCGAATTCTTGGCGGATGCTTTTTCCACATGTCTTTAATGACTGCTCAGCCATTGCTCAGCGAATGGTTTTAAGAAGCTTTTAAGCGTCTATCGCGCTTGAAATAGACAGACCTACACAGGAGGAATAATCAATGACAGTACAGGAAAAGATAATGGATGCGATCAGTACGAAGGTATCCCCGGCTCTTCAGAGCCACGGCGGGGACGTCTCTTTCATCAGTTTTGACGAAGACAGCGGCACCCTTTATGTAGATCTCGTAGGCTCATGCGGGACGTGCCCCTATGCGCAGGAGACCCTTCGCATGACAGTAGAAGCTGCAATAAAGCAGGTCGTGCCCGAAGTAAAATCTGTTGTAAGAGCATAGCGCGGACAGGAATGACAGATAAAACAGAGACCGAGATCAAAATGACGGAAAACGGCCTGACTCCGCTTACCTCCCGCGACGAGTCCATTGTGAAGTTGCTGGCGGGGCACGAAGAGATACTTCGTATGGTGGAACAGGCTTTTCCTGTCAAGATCTTTGCAAGGGGAGCAAGCCTTTTGATAAAGGGAGAGGACGAAGACCTCATCAGAAGGCTTGAAAGCCTGCTTACCCAGTTTGCTGAACTGGCATTGAACGGCCAAAAGCTTTCCTCAGCTGAGATAAGGTATGGGTTGAATCAGATATCCGCTGGGGAAAGCGTAAATTTAAAATCCCTTTACGATGAAGTTGTCTGCGTCAGCAACAGGGGGAAACCTATACGTCCCTATACGAACGGACAGAAGGAATACACCCGCGCGATAAGGGAGAACGATGTGACCTTTGCCATCGGACCTGCGGGGACAGGCAAGACATACCTGGCAGTAGCACAGGCCGTCGCCTTCCTTAAGTCAGCAAGAGTAAGCCGGATCGTACTCGTAAGGCCCGTTGTCGAGGCAGGCGAGCGCCTCGGTTACCTTCCTGGAGACTTGATGGACAAGGTTGAGCCGTACCTCAGGCCGCTTTACGACGCATTTTACGATCTTCTTCCTACTGAGAAGTTCAACAGATATTTTGAGAAGGGCATCATTGAACTTGCACCGCTTGCTTATATGAGAGGAAGGACCCTGAACGACTGCTTTATCATCCTGGACGAGGCGCAGAACACTACCCCTGAGCAAATGAAAATGTTCCTCACCAGGCTTGGTTTCGGATCCAAAGCTGTCGTCACCGGAGACATAACCCAGGTCGACCTTCCGTCAAACAAGGAATCCGGATTGAAGACGGTGCAATATATCCTCAACGACATCCCCGGCATCGCTTTCGTCAGATTGAGCAACCGTGACGTTGTGCGGCATGAGATAGTTCAGCGGATAGTGAGGGCTTACGAAGACCATGAACAACGGAGAAAGACGCCAGACAACAATTAAAAAATTAACATCTCAGCTTAAGACCGATCTTGAACTCAGAGCATCAGACAGGCAGCATGTGGTTTTCAGAGTAATACTGCTTGCTGTTGCTTTTTTTCTTATTACAGGCAACTGGCTTGCCATTGACAGGCATGAAAATTACCGCATAGGATATCCTTCCGCAAAAACCTACTTTGCACTGACATCATCAAGATACGAAGACAGGGCGGCCACACTCGAGCTTCGTCAAAGAGCTGCGTCAAGGATCATTGACGTAATGGTCCGTGATGAAAAAATAGCGGCCGAGGTCTCCGCTAAGATCGGATACCTTAAGTCGGGGGATCTTTCACGTGTCCTCGAAAACCCCCTGCTGGAACTTTTTTCCGGTCTGCCCAAACTGACACAGACAAATATCGTGAATACAGCAGTAGCGATCGCGGAAAAGATCATGAACAAGGCCGAGAACAGGGATGAACAGACGGCGCTTCTCTGGAAAGAACTGTCCGGGTACAGGCTTTCCCAGTCCGATAAAAACGTAGCCTTCCAGATACTTGACAAGATACTCAACCCTTCGCTGAACAGCGACTCGGAGATGGCATCAAGACTTAGGGAGGATGTGGCGGTACAGATCCCTCCGGTCGTCAGGGAAATACGTCCCGGAGAGGTACTTGTGCAGAAGGGACAAGTCGTCACTCCCTCGCTTGCCAAACTTCTTGAGTCCCAGGGATATCCGGATTCAAGGTTTCCTTACAAACATTTGGTCTTCATACTTGCCGCCATCATAATATGGAGTTTCTGGCCCGTGTGGATAGAGCGCGGTCTCAAAGAAAAATTTTCACTCCGTCAGTGGGTGTATATTGCAGTAATTCTATCCCTGGGATGGGCGCTGGAACTCATGTTCGCCAGGATCGGCGGGTACTCGATGGCGGTCCTTGGCATGACAGGCTGGCTCTGCCTTACTCTTCCGGTATCGCTCTCCTATCACGTTGTGCTCGGCGGAGGTATAATCAGCGTGATGATCGCGTTTGGGACAAACCCAGGGATATTTGCGCTCGGCTGCATTCTGGCCGCTTTTTCAGCTGCAATAGGAAGGGTCCTCTTCATTGACCCTCCGAACCACAGGGTAACTATTTGGAGAAACCTCTTTTTCTTAGGACTTTGTCTTGGGGCAGTTTCAGTTGCTGTGCACTGGGGGCTGGGATTATTTTATAATTATCAGCTGCCGATACTTTCGATCGCTTTCAGCCTTTTCTGGAGCACTCTGGTCATTGCGCTCCTTCCGATTTGGGAAAACCTTTTCGATGTTATTTCGCCGCTGCGCCTGCTTGAGCTCAGCCATCCCTCCCAGCCGCTCCTTAAGAGGCTCCAGATCGAGGCTCCGGGCACCTATCACCATACTCTGATGGTAGGCACACTGGCGGAAGCCGCTGCGGACAAGCTTATGATGAACGGCCTTCTGGTCAAGGCCGGAGCATACTATCACGACATAGGCAAACTTAAAAACCCAAAATATTTCGTTGAAAACCAGGTAAGCGGGGAAAATATACATGATGATCTCTCTCCTACGCTCTCCGGACTTGTTCTTATATCCCATGTACGGGACGGTCTGGAGATAGCGGACGAGACTAAACTGCCGAAGACCCTCAGAAGGTTCATAGCTGAGCATCACGGCACGACGGTGCAGAAATATTTTTATGAAAAGGCCCGTGCGATCGATGAAAACACCACGGAGGAACAGTTCAGGTACCCTGGTCCCAGCCCGCAGTCCAGGGAGACTGCCCTTGTCATGCTTGCGGACTCTGTCGAGGCCGCAGTCAAAGCGAAGAACAAGTCGTTTGATAACATCCGTGACCTCAGGCTCCTCGTGCAGAACGTCATAAGACAGAAGGCGGAAGCAGGGCAGCTTAAGGACGTTGACTTTACAATGCGTGAGATGGCAGTGATCGAGTCGTCCTTTATTGAGATACTGAGATCCACATACCACTCCCGCGAAGTAAAGGAGATATCCGAGTCTATCCGTGCTGCCGCCGAAAAGAAGGGACAGTCGAAGCAGAATGATCGTTGATATAATAGCAGAGGGAAAAGAGCTTCTCTGCGGAACTACCCCTAGAGAGGCGGATGTTTTCCTGAGAAGGACAGAGAGTCTTTATGCGTGGCTGCTGGAAAAGGAGGAAGCTTTGCCGGCCGGATGTGGGCGCGCAGAGGTATCTTTATCCATAGTCGCGCCCGAGAGGATCAGTGACCTTAATCTGAGATACAGGGAATCAGACAAACCGACCGATGTGCTCTCCTTCCCGCTCTGGGAAGAGGATTTCATATTTGTTCCGCCCGAGGGCTGGGAAAGCATACCGCTTGGAGACATAGTTATATGTCCGGACAAAATAATGGAAAACGCATCCGAAAACAGCAGGAGCTTCATGAAAGAACTGGTACTCGTACTCTCTCATGGTCTCCTGCACCTGATAGGATATGACCATTGCGACGAAGATTCCGAGAGAACTATGTGGGCGTTACAGGATAGAATGGTCGATAAGTTTTTCGCCGGAGAGGATGACGGAAATGGCAGATAATGAAAGTATCAATTTTGATGCTGAAGCCCTTCTGCGCAAGGCAAAGAAGGCTGTGGAAAGCGCCTATGCGCCATACTCCGATTTTCCCGTTGGTGCGGCCATCCTTTTCGAAGATGGAAGAGTTGTCTCAGGCTGCAACGTTGAAAACGGAAGCTACGGCCTTTCCATATGCGCAGAAAGAAATGCGATGACCACGGCAGTAAGCGAAGGCCGCCTCAAGCCGACAGCTATAGCCGTTGTCGGAACAGAAGGCACATTATGTCCTCCGTGCGGAGCCTGCAGACAGTTTCTGTCGGAATTCAACGGAGAAATGCACGTTGTTCTCGAAGATAGAGGAAAGACTGTTATTTACAAACTTAGCGACTTGCTTCCGCTGCAGTTCAGACTGACCGGGAAAGGAGAGACTGAAGATGGCAGATAAAAAAAGCGAAGATCTGGAATACAGGTGCGGGTTCGTTGCTCTTCTGGGCAGGCCGAATGTAGGCAAGTCCTCATTGATCAACACCCTCCTCAAGGAAAAGGTGGCTGCTGTCTCATCCAAGCCTCAGACGACCCGGAACGCCATACGCTGCATACTGACCACTGAAAAGGAACAGATAATATTTGTGGACACGCCCGGTATACACAAACCGAAGAACGTGCTCGGCGACTATATGGTGAACGAAGCCGGAAAAGCGCTTGCCCAGGTGGACCTGATATGTTTTGTGGTCGAGGCTGGGGACAGCCGTATAGGGGAAGAGGAAGAACTGATAATAGAGATCCTTTCAAAGTGCGGTCTTCCTATAGTGCTTGCGGTCAATAAGGTCGACAAGCTGTCTGATCCCGGGTTTTTCTGGAAAACGGTCGAAATGTATGAGACGCGGATAATGCCGGCTGCTGTTGTCCCGATCTCAGCCAAAAAAGGGACGAACATGGATGTTTTTATCGATACACTGAGCGGGATGCTTCCAGTACAGCCCCCTATATATCCTGCAGACATGCTCATGGATACGACAGAACGCTTCCTTGCCGCCGAGGTGATAAGAGAAAAGATCCTTACATTCACGGATCAGGAGGTGCCGCACGGAACGGCGGTAGTCGTTGAAGAGTTTAAGAGTCCCGAGGAGTACCCCGAACTAAAGACATGCGAGATAAGGGCTACTATAGTAGTTGACCGCGAGGGCCAGAAGGCGATAATTATCGGCAGGGGCGGCGCAAAGCTCAAAACGATAGGCATGGCAGCAAGGAAGGACCTCGAAGAGAAGTTTGGTTACCCCATTTATCTCCAGCTTTGGGTCAAGGTAAAACCGGGGTGGAGAAAATCACAGGAAGAACTCAGGCGACTGGGGTATAGTTTTTGATATCATCATTTGAAAAGGACAAGCTTCCACAGGGGTACTATTCACAAACAGGGACCGTCTTGCAGAGAAGGGATTCCTCAGGAGAGGGGCAGTCCCTTCTGTTGTTTTTAAGGGACATGGGGCCGGTCTGGGTAAGCGCCCCTGCCTCAAAGACTAAGTGCAGGTTCGGAGGCGCCACGGAACCGCTTGTGTGGGCAGAGTTCAGCCTATATCAGAGTCCGTCCAGGCTATACCTTCAGGGGGCTCAGATCAGGGAGGACTTCATATCACTCAGGTCTTCGGCGGAGAAACTCAAGACGGCGCTGAGGCTGTACAAGAGACTGACAAGTGTGCTGCTTACAAGTCATGAAAGCAACAATATCCTTACTCTTTTATGGTCTGCAATGATATTACTAAAAGAAAACTGCCCAGCAGACATTGTTGAGTACAGATTTACTTGGAGGCTTCTGAAAGAGACCGGCCTTGCACCGTCGCTCCAATACTGCGTCAAGTGCGGTGCCAAACTTGAAAGCGGAGCAATATGGACAAGGGACGGCCTTATATGTTCCTCATGTTCTGCTTCCGGCAGAGAGGATATCGGCAGGGAAGAACTATCCTGTCTGAGGTTTGCTGCAATGCTGAGCCATGACAAATTCATCGGTTGGTCAAAAGGCAGAGAAAAATCGTCATTATTTATCGGTCAATTAAAAAAACTGGTTACTTTTTTCACTGATATGGATTAAAATTCATCGAATATAGTTTTTGTAATATCTGAAGGAGGCAGCAGATAGTGAATTTTCAGGAAATTGTAATGCGCCTTGAAAGTTTTTGGGCATCACAGGGATGTGTCGTCCAACAGCCTTACGACATAGAAGTCGGGGCCGGAACGATGAACCCAGCCACAACTCTGAGGGTCCTTGGCCCCGAACCGTGGCGCGTGGCCTATGTGGAACCATCCAGGAGACCGACTGACGGCAGATACGGTGAGAACCCGAACAGACTTCAGCACTATTACCAGTATCAGGTAATAATCCAGCCCGCTCCCGACAATATTCAGGAGATGTATCTCGAAAGCCTCAAGGTGCTTGGGATAGATCCTGCTGAGCATGACATACGATTCGTCGAGGACGACTGGGAAAATCCGACCACCGGAGCCTGGGGCCTCGGGTGGGAGGTGTGGCTTGACGGGATGGAAGTGACTCAGTTCACTTACTTCCAGCAGATGGGCTCACTTGACATGGATGTCGTGCCTGCGGAGCTGACGTACGGAATTGAACGGATCGCAATGTTCGTCCAGAAGGTGGACAACGTCTATGACCTCGAATGGGTCGGCAATGTCAGATACGGAGACGTTCACCACAAGGGTGAAGTTGAGCATTCAACATACAACTTCGAAGTCGCGAGCACGGATATGCTGTTCCAGCTCTTCAACATGTACGAGGCTGAATCCAGGAAGATCCTTGAAAGAGGACTTGTCCTTCCTGCTTATGATTACGTGCTCAAATGCTCTCATTCCTTTAACCTGCTTGACGCGAGGAACGCCATAAGCGTAACGGAGCGCACCGGCTATATTGGAAGGGTCAGGGCGCTTGCCAGTGCATGCTGCCAGGCGTATCTCGAACAGAGGGAAAAGATGGGACACCCTCTGATGGGAAAGTTTGACAAATTTGAAAAAGCTGAAGGAGGCGCAAGATAATGTCCGCAAAAGACCTTCTTTTTGAAATAGGCACGGAGGAGATCCCTGCCAGATTTATGCCCAAAGCACTGGCTGATATCCGCCAATATGCGGAAGAGGAGCTTGCCTCAGCACATATAGAACATTCCGGTATAAAGACCGAATGCACCCCGCGCAGGATCGTACTCACAGTTGAAAAACTTTCCGCTGCCCAGAGCGACAGTGTCGAGGTCTCAAAAGGCCCGCTCAAAACTCAGGCATTTGACAGCGACGGAAAGCCTACCAGGGCGGCTGAGGGATTTGCCCGCAGCAGGGGTGTGGAGACAGCGGACCTTAAAGTGAAAGAGATAAACGGCGCGGAGTATGTCGTTGCGGAAAAGAGGGAAAAAGGTCAGGCAACGGAGCTTGTCCTTCCTCAGATACTGGACAGGATTATCAGGCGCCTCTCGTTCCAGAAGAGTATGTACTGGGCCGATCCTTCAGTCCGTTTCGCCCGTCCGGTCAGATGGCTGGTGGCCCTTTACGGCGAATCAGCCATTAAAGTTGAATTCGGAAAAGTTGAAAGCGGGAACCGGTCGAGAGGGCACAGGTTCATGGGATCCGATTCGGTGACGATCAAAGATCCGTCAGAATACAAAAGATATATGAAGGAAAATTTTGTCATTACCGACCCCGAAGAGAGAAAAGAAATGATCCTCGCGGGCATAGCCTATGTTGAAAAAGAACTTGGCGCGAGGGTAGAGATAGACCCCGAGCTTCTTGAAGAGAACGTTCACCTCAACGAATATCCTGTAGTGTTCTACGGAAGCTTTGACAAGGCATTCCTTGAAATACCGGAAGAGGTACTCGTACTTTCGATGGCAAAAAATCAGAGGTACTTCCCCGTAAGGGATAAAGAGGGCAGGCTGATGGCCAACTTTGCAGGGGTAAGCAACAACATCGCAAAAGATATGAGCGTCGTAAGGGAGGGAAACGAGAGAGTCCTCAGGGCAAGGCTCTATGATGCCGCCTTCTTCTGGAAAGAGGATCTTCAGAAGTCCCTCCACGACCTTGCAGCAGAGCTGAAGTCAGTAACTTATCAGGAACAGCTGGGTTCTGTCTACGACAAGGTCCAGAGGACAAAAAAACTTGCGCTTTGGCTCACGGAGGAACTTTTCTTCAGGGAGAGCATACCTGTCGTTGAAAGGGCTGCCGAGATCGCAAAGGCGGACCTTGTTACAAGCATGGTCTATGAATTTGCGGATGTCCAGGGAGTAATGGGACGCGAGTATGCGAGAAAAGCAGGAGAACCGGAGGCCGTCGCTTTGGCGCTTTATGAGCAGTATCTGCCGAGATTCGCAGGGGACAGCATACCCTCAGCTCCGGCAGGAGCACTCATAGGTATCGCAGACCGTGCGGACACCCTCGCTGCTATCTATAAAATCGGACTCGAACCGACATCATCTCAGGACCTACGGACTGAGAAGAGCCGCGAGGTGCATCAACGAAATAATATGGGGATTCCCGCTTGATATAGACATATACCTCCTGCTGGAAAAGGCAGCTTCACCATTTGGTATGGAGAGGGAGACTCTTGACAGGATCAAAACCTTTGTGCGCCAGCGCCTCCAGGTCCAGCTCAGGGAAAAGGGATTCAGGCATGAGGTCGTCGAACTTGTCCTACAGACAGTTTCAAACCGTCCCCTTCAGGCTTACAGAATGGCTGAGACGCTGCAGAAAAGGAGCGATGAGGTCTGGTTCGCTGACCTTATCACAGCTGCTGTCAGGGTCAAAAATATTCTGAACAAAGCCGGAAGCATATCCGAAGAGGTGGACCCCTTAATGCTGGCTGAAAGAGCCGAAAAGGAACTTTTTGAAAAACTTCTCATGCTTGAGGGAGATGCAAAAAGTGCAGTTGATCGCTGTGACTGGGAAAAACTGGCATCAGTGCTTGCGGAGCTTGCGCCCGTTATTGCCGGTTTTTTCAATGACGTCCTTGTTATGGACGAAGACCTTTCTGTGAGGAACAACAGGCTTGCCCTTCTTGGCAAGTGCAGTGATTTCTTCTTGCTGGTCGGCGATTTCAGTCTTTTAAAATAATTTAAACGATATTAATATAGGGGCCATGCCCGTCATACTTAAACTTGGGAGGTCACAAGATGCTCGAAGCTAAAAAGTATATCTATGATTTCAGTGAAGGTGACGCAGGGATGAAGATCCTGCTTGGCGGCAAGGGTGCGAACCTTGCCCAGATGTGGAAGATCGGGCTTCCGGTGCCTCCGGGTTTCATAATTACGACTGAAGCATGCCATGAGTATTGGAAGGAACAGGACTTTATCCTGAACATATGGGATGATGTGAAGGCTGCCGTTGCCAGGGTCGAAGCTCTTGCCGGAAAGACCTTTGGCGGGGAAAACGATCCCCTGCTTGTCTCAGTTCGTTCGGGAGCACCGGTATCTATGCCCGGCATGATGGACACTATCCTCAATCTAGGCCTCAACGACAGAACAGTCACAGCTCTTGCTGAAGCCGCCGGGGATGAGCGTTTCGCTTATGACAGCTATCGCCGTTTTATCCAGATGTTCGCTGACGTTGTAATGGAGGTCGATCACGCAAGTTTTGAGAAAAAACTTCACGAGAAAAAGGCCCAAAACGGCGTCAAAGATGACAACCAGCTCTCGGCGGACGCGCTGAAGGAGCTTGTCGGGGAATACAAGACGATAGTGAAGGAAGCGGGGAAAGACTTCCCTGCCGATCCCTGGCAGCAGCTGAGGCTTGCGATCGACGCCGTATTCAGGAGCTGGAACACACCCAGGGCGGTGACATACAGAAAGATCAACAACATACCGGAGTCATACGGTACAGCTGTGAGCGTTGTGACAATGGTCTTCGGGAACCTCGGGGACGACTGCGGTACAGGAGTCTGCTTCACGAGGAGCCCTTCGACCGGCGAAAACAGGCTTTTTGGCGAATACCTGATCAACGCACAGGGGGAAGACGTCGTTGCAGGGATCAGGACGCCTGTTGAGATCTCGCAGCTTGCAACGGCAATGCCCGATGTCTACATAGAATTCTGCAGGATCGCCAAACTTCTTGAGGAACATTACAAAGACGCACAGGACATAGAGTTTACCGTAGAGCGAGGCAAACTCTACATACTGCAGACAAGAAACGGGAAAAGAACAGCTGCGGCAGCGGTCAAAGTAGCGATGGACATGTACAGGGAAGGCCTGATAGATGAAAGGACCGCTGTAGAAAGGGTCGCTCCCGATCAGGTCGAACAGCTTCTCCATCCGCAGATAGACCCGAAGGCAAAGGTGGTCCCGCTCGTTAAGGGTCTTCCTGCCTCGCCCGGAGCGGCGGCCGGTTTTGTTGTCTTTGACGCAGACGAGGCCGCGGAACGCGGGGAGAAGGGCGAGAAGGTCATCCTTGTCCGCCCGGAAACCACACCGGACGACATCCATGGTCTCTTTGCCTCCCAGGGCGTAGTCACGGCGCATGGCGGTATGACAAGTCACGCGGCAGTTGTGGCAAGGGGGCTTGGAAAACCATGTGTATCGGGCGCCGAGAGTATTAAAATCAACTTCACCGCAGAGACCTTTACTGTCGGTAAGACAACGGTCAAAAAGAATGATTTTATAACGATAGACGGCACCAAAGGAGAAGTCATACTTGGAAAAGTTGAACTCATGGAACCTCAGTTCGACGATGATTTCCGCGAATTGCTGAAGATGGCGGACAGGATCTCAACGCTTGATGTCTGGGCAAACGCAGATACTCCGGAGGATGCAAGAAGAGCGAGAAGTTTCGGGGCAAAAGGCATAGGACTCTGCCGCACCGAGCATATGTTCATGGCGCAGGACAGGCTCCCCGTCATGCAGGACATGGTAGTTGCATCGACCTTTGAAGACAGACTCGAATACCTTAAAAAACTTGAAAAGATGCAGGAAGAGGACTTCTACGGCATTTTCGATGCAATGGACGGTCTGCCTGTAACGGTCAGGCTCCTTGATCCTCCGCTTCACGAATTCCTTCCGAAGCTTCCTGACCTTAAGAAGGAACTGAAGGACCTTCCCGAGGGAAGCCCCGAAGCAGAGGCTGTAAAGATCACAATAGCGCGGGTACACGAGCTTCACGAATCTAACCCGATGCTCGGTTTCAGGGGATGCCGCCTCGGGATCATATACCCGGAGATTTATGAAATGCAGGTAAGGGCCATATTCACAGCCGCCTGCAGGCTTGTAAAAGAGGGCAAAGATCCGGTACCCGACATCATGATCCCACTCGTAGCAACAAAAGAGGAAATGAGGATACTCAGGGAAATGGTAGACAGTATCGCTCCCGTAATAATGAAGGAACATGGCTGTAAGGTGGAATACATGGTAGGTACTATGATAGAGCTTCCCAGGGCGGCAATGGTCGCTGACCAGCTTGCTCAGCATGCGCAGTTCTTCAGCTTCGGGACGAACGACCTCACGCAAACGACCTTCGGCTATTCAAGGGATGATGCGGAAGGAAAGTTCCTGGGGCAGTATGTATTTGCAGGAATACTGCCTCAAAATCCATTCGCAGTCCTCGATCGTGACGGAGTCGGCGGATTGATGGAGATCGGCGTTGCCGGAGGCCGTAAAGTCAACCCGTCAATACAACTGGGTATATGCGGTGAACATGGCGGCAACCCTTCCAGCGTGTCCTTCTGCCATAAACTCGGCCTGAACTACGTAAGCTGTTCGCCCTTCAGGGTCCCCGTCTCGAGGCTTGCGGCCGCGCATTCCGCACTTGGAATACTCAAATAGTAGGGACTGAGAAAGTGCCGGCAAGCAGTTGGCAAGCGATAGGCAAACATTGGCAAGCAATTGTAAAAAAGTTAATGCTAAGAACTAAAATCACCGTCATTCTCGTATGGACCTTAGTGGGAATCCAGACGATAAAAGGCTTAGGCCTCTGGGTTTGACAATTGCTTGCCTACCGCTCGCCTATAGCTTGCCAGTTTTAACAACTGCACCATTGTTTCACGCCGATGTTTTTTCGGCAGCTTCACGCGGCATCTTTTTGTCGCATATTAACGCCGATTTTTTCGGCAGCTAGCCCCTATTTGGGAGATGGTCATTTTGAACACCCGCCTTCGTTGGGAAGAGATCGAAAAACAAATACTCTCTCCGCATGCAGCTCTGTCTTCGCAGAGCAGAGGCAGACAAACAGAGGAAGCCCCGTGCTCTGTAAGAACATGCTTTCAGAGGGACAGGGACAGGATAATCCACAGCAAATCATTCAGAAGGCTAAAATACAAGACACAGGTCCTTCTGCTCCCTGAGGGAGACCATTACAGGACAAGGCTTACCCATACGCTTGAAGTATCCCAGATAGCAAGGACTATATCGAGAGCCCTTTTGCTCAACGAAGACCTTACAGAAGCTATAGCTCTCGGTCATGATCTCGGTCATACCCCGTTCGGCCACATGGGCGAAAAAGTGCTTGATTCACTGGCAAAGGAGCATGGGCTTGGCGGGTTCCACCATGCTGCACAGAGTCTCAGGGTGGTAGATCATCTGGAAAAGGACGGAAAGGGGTTAAATCTCACATGGGAAGTCAGGATGGGGATTATACAGCACTCCAAGGGGCAGGTCGATGTACGCTCAGGCTTCGGCCTTGCCGAACCCTCGACGCTCGAAGCATGGGTAGTTAGGATATCCGACTCTGTGGCGTACCTAAACCATGACCTTGACGATGCACTGAGGGCAGGGATCGTATCAGATCCCGACATCCCGGAGAGTGTTATCAAAAAAATGGGAGCTTCCCATGCGCAGAGGATCAACTCCCTGATAATGGACATTATTGAAAACAGCGAAGAGAGCAGGCCGACATTCAGTCCTTCCATGCTTGCCTCTATAGAGACACTGAGGGGATTCCTTTATGGGAGTGTCTACCGGCACGCAAACGCTCAGATCGAAGACTCAAGAGTGGAGCATGTTCTGGCCGCGCTGTTCCGATACCGCGTAGAAAAATGCAAAGAAGACCCTCAGGGAGCAGTAGATTTTATTTCAGGCATGACAGACAGGTTTGCACTTCAGCTCTTTCAGGATGTTTATGTTCCATCACCCTGGCCAAAGGGAAGGACACATCAGTCGGACTGAGGACGATCTATTCGATGATCTTATACCTCTTGAGGAGTTCCTGGTACTTGGCTTCCATCTGTGCTGCCTCGCTCGGGTCCTTTTTATAGGGATCCGAATTTTTTTCCGGAGCCTTTGCGTGCTCTGTATCCTTTGTCTTCTTAGTGGCAACGGGCGTATCAGCAATCGGCCCCGGAACTTCTGAGGCCGGCGTTTCCTGAGGCAGACCTTTCATCGCGAATTTGTAATGCGTCATTTCATCATCGACAGGAGCGAGGATAAGCTGCGGGGCATTTTCATCGGATCTTGCCGCAGAGAGGCTGCCTCCGTGCCACGGACAGTGTGATGTGGGCGCGTGCCCTGCGGGAAGCAGTATGTTTGTCGCAGGACAGCCGCCCGAAGCCAGGAATCCGGTCTTCTTGCAGACGGTCACAGACTCGACGCCCGCGTCAGGCGGCAGGATGAAAGTCTGGGGGAGTTTAAGTTTTTTTACCGCAAAGGAGACAAAATCCTTCCAGACAGGCACGGCAGCTACTGTGCCGGTCGTCCTGCCTCCGAGCGGCGTATGGTCGTCGTTCCCCACGTAAACCACAACGACGAGCCCGGGTATGCCGCCTGCAAACCATGCATCGGTCCAGTCATTCGTCGTTCCGGTTTTGCCAAATGTCTGATATCCCTCCACCTTTGCCTTTGCCCCGGTTCCCCAGAGGGCCACCTGCTCAAGCATCGACCTTGTGGCGACTGCAGTTGTCACTGAAATGGCGTTTGCAAGCTTGGGGCCGTTCTGTTCGATCGACTCACCGTTTTTTCCCCTGACCTCTTTGATCCCGTATGGTTCTATTTTGTAACCGTTGTTTGCGAACGTTGAGTAGGCAACAGACATTTCAAGAGGAGTCACGCTTGCCGTACCCAGAGCGAGAGAAAGGTCTTCCGGAAGGTGGGGAGTACTTATTCCGATCCTTCTGGCCATGTCTACCACCCTGCTTACGCCGTCTATCTGTGCAAGCCTCACAGCCACTGTGTTTATTGATCTTGCCAGAGCATCCATAAGGGTCACTTCTCCGTCATACTTGTCTCCGTAGTTTCCGGGTTCCCATCCGTTGGGGAAGAGAAGCGGTGCGTCCAGGAGATGGTCTACCGCCCTGTAACCGTTTTCCAGCGCGGTCGCGTATACTATAGGCTTAAAAGCTGAACCGGGCTGACGGAATGCCTGGGTAGCCCTGTTGAATTTGCTTGCGTCAAAGTCCCTGCCGCCGACCAGGGCCAGGATCTCACCTGTGTTTGGGTCTATCGCTACGAGGGCTCCCTCGTGCTTCATCTTTGAAACAAGCTCTTCAGCCTTCTTTTGGAGGTCCAGGTCTATGGTGGTGTAAACGCGAAGTCCGCCTCTGTAAACCTGTTCCGTACCATAATTCGGGAGCAGTTTGTTGAAAAGGATGTAGGAAACGAAGTGAGGTGAGTCTTTGAGGAAGAGGCTGCTTTTGTTTGCTTCTCTTTTAACCAGTTTTGGCTGTTCCTTAATGCCCGCGTCATAGTCTGATTTCGATATCCAGTCGAGGTCGAGCATCCTCTTGAGTACATATTCTCTTCTTCCGGCGGACATCTCTGAATTTCTGAAAGGGCTGTATGTTTCAGGTGCGGCTACAAGGCCCGCAAGCACAGCGGACTCGGTTATCGTAAGCTGGGAGGGTGATTTGCCGAAATAATTTTTAGATGCTGAGTCTATACCGTAAGCGCCGTGACCCATGTAGATGGTATTCAGATACATTTCAAGAAGCTGATCCTTGGTATATATCCTTTCAAGCCGAAGTGCGAGGATGGCCTCTTTTGCCTTCCTCACGATGGTCTTCTCCTTAGTCAGGAAAAGATTTCTAGCCAGCTGCTGTGTTATCGTGCTTCCGCCCTGCCTTGCACCGCGATGGAAAATATCTACTATTCCTGCCCTGAATATCGAAACAGGTCTTATTCCCGAATGGTCATAAAATCTGTCATCTTCAGCAGCAAGGATTGCTTTTACCATCCAAGGCGAGACAACATCAAGCTTGACCCAGTTCCGGTTCTCCTGGAAAAGTCTAGTGATGACCTTCTCGTTCCTGTCGTATACTATTGTTGCCAGGCTGGGTTCGTGCCCGAGTATCTCTTCGGTGGAGGGAAGCGACTGAGATATGTCCCTGATAAACAGGGCAAGAAAAACGGCCAGCAGAGCCGCGACCATCGCCGCGATAAGGGCTATGTGTGAAAATATACTGTTTAAAAAAAACTTTTTTTTCTTTCCCTGTTTCTTTTTCTTGTCGAGAGAAAAATTTTTGTCATTGAACTGCATCAAAGGCATAATAATTATGGCCTCCAGTCATAAATTGGATCCGGCAGGTTTCAGCGGATCACTGATCTTGGTCAGAGTAAGCTACCATTTATATGTGAATTATAACACGGTAAAATTTGCAAATCTGACGGCAAGAATGACAGTATCTGTCACAGATGGGGATCTGAACGGGACAAAAAAACTGAAAATATCAGCCATTTTAACAAGTTTGGAGGTTCTTTTTACTTTTAGGCCGGCTTTTCCCAAAAAAAAATCAAAAACAGGCTTGCATTTTCCTCAAAAGCGTAGTATATTACCACCTGTCGCCGTTGCGAACAGATGTTATTTCCGGCACACGGCGATACTGAACCTTGCCAATAGAATACAGTACGTAAGGAAATAAGCGAACGAGATCAGGAATCAAACGGAGAGTTTGATCCTGGCTCAGGACGAACGCTGGCGGCGTGCTTAACACATGCAA